>Ga0210041_1004354_pt1 | contig 10489 bp, 9 predicted proteins | sample CryGeymeta201503_FD_183973 | JGI IMG/M metagenome (GOLD analysis project Ga0210041, IMG submission 183973) | Groundwater microbial communities from Crystal Geyser aquifers in Utah, USA - Crystal Geyser metaG 2015-03 (SPAdes) (version 2) | ecosystem: Environmental > Aquatic > Deep subsurface >... | reverse complement strand
TAGGTAGTATCTCCAAACATCCGCACAATTCATCCGAAGTGTGATTCTGATTTATTACACCACAGATTTTAGGTTTTTATTGGACTTATCCCTATTTACCTATTTACCCATTTACCTCTTGTAGATGGAAAAATGACATTAGAAGAAGCACGACAAAAATGGGATAAGGCCCTGCATAACTGGAGAGAAAATAATCCTACAGGAGTAGTGATAGCAACAATTGGTATTGGTGAGGACGGTCATCTGGCTGGTATTTTTCCTAATGAATTGGCGGTGGCTGAAGCTGATAAAAAAGAAGCTTGGACAGTGGCGTATGAAGTTGGAGCTAGGGTAAATCAATATACCAAACGAATGACCGTCACCCCGTATTTTCTTACTCAAGAAATAACGGAAGCAATCGTTTATGCCGTTGGTGCCGAAAAACATGCCTTGCTTACCCAAATACAAAGTCCTCTGGTTGGCGAAACAAATATCCCCGCGTTTCTTTTAAGAAAGCTTCCATCTGTTCAGTTTTTTACCGATGTTTAGTTTAAAATTTTTTTCCTAAGTTTTTTGGAGACAAACATAATACTGTAGTTAAAATATATTAAATATAATTTTGGCCTTAGTTAGCTTTATTTGGTAACACTGGTTCGGGTAATTCAGCAAAAAAGTGAATAAGATTGGCAATATGTTCATCTAAGGTAACTTCAAAACCTGCACAAGCTTGAAGAATATGTTCACGATTAATACCAGGAGCAAATCTAAGTTCGTTGAAGCGTTTTTTAATAGAAGAATGTTTCATCTCAATAAAAGGTATTGGATTGAGACGATAATACGCATAAAATATTCCACAAATTTCATCATTCGCTAGTAGGGCAAAGTCTAAGCTAGTTTCTGGTTTTTTAGTAAAGCCATTAAAACCAACAGCATGAGCGAGAACAGCTTGAATTAGTTCAGGTGGATATCCCCAATCAGCAAACCATTGCAGTGACGGTCCGGGATGTTTGGTAGGATAAAGGTTATAGTCAATATCATGAAGATAACCAGTTAACCACCAAAGCAGTTCGTCTTGACCGCGGTCGCGAGCGTAGCCCGCGACCGCGGTCGCCACCATTAAAGCATGGTAACGCTGGTAATTGTCAGTGACATAAGTTTCTAATAATATTTTAGCTTCAGCTTTGTTGGGAAGAATCATATCTAAAGTATATAAAGAAATTGGCTTTTGTATATAAAAAGTTTAGCCAGCCCAACAAGTTGGACTGGCTGTGGTTAATCAATCCAGGATAGTTACTGAAACAGGTGCTGTTCCACATGTCTCGCCACAGTAAAAGCCAAGGGCTTGAGCTCCAGTGCGAGATACGTCTACACATCTCCCTCTGGTAAATGGTCCACGATCTTGCACCACAACTTTTATAGATTGGTTGTTGTTAAGATTCGTGATCAGTAGTTTGGTGCCGAAGGGGAGAGACTTATGAGCAACCACAGTTCTGTCATTGCTATTGAACCTCTTTCCATTGGCCATCAAGTTGCCGTGAAATCCTGGGCCGTACCAACTGGCTTCACAGACTTCTGTGTTCGCTAGCACACTCGTGGTCGCTGTTGCTGATAGAGCAACACTAACAATGAGCGCGCGGACGATTTTTTTTAAGGGCAGTTTCATCAGTCTTCTTTCGGTTGTTTCAAGAAAAAACAGACTTACTTCCTATTTGTGCTGTTCCTTTCCTGATGACGTGCAAAAGATAGTTTTCTTACATAAATGATTAGAATCCTAATTTAGGGATGCTATCCCTAAATTAAAAAGAAGTTTAAGATCAAAAATTTAGAATAAAAACATCAAAACATCAAAACATCAAAACAGCGGACGCAATCAATCTTTCTAGAAAAGGAGGGATGGAGATACTAAGATACAAAACTACTCCAATGAGTAGAGCTGGTGGTACAAATAAACGCCAATCATCCTCACCTATTTTTACCAAACTCGGTTTATTGCCAAAAATCATTTTTACTACATGCCTAAAAAAACCGATAAATAATATAGTGAGCGGTAAAATAATTAGCATACTAAAAATTGGATATGCCTTCATACCAGAAGTTAAAATTAATATCTTTGTCAAGAAAGTACCGAAGGGTGGAATACCAGAAATAGACAAAAGACCAGCAAACAAAACCACACTGGTAATCGGTAAAGCAGTAATGGCACCTCTAATATGAGCAATCTTGGTGGAACTATATTTTAGGAAAATGGTTCCAATCGCCAAAAACATGGCGGATTTAGTAAAGGAATTGTAAAGCAAATGCAAGACAGCTGCAAAAATACCCACTCCGCCAAAGCCAAAGCCAAGGGCTAAAATACCCATATTTTCAATACTGGAATAAGCCAAAAGGCGCTTGTAGTTTTTCTGATTAAAAATAATGAAAGCAGAAATAATGATTGACAACAACCCGAACACAATTAAAAGCTGTTGACTAAAATCAGCCCCAACGGAAGCATCAGTAATGATTTTAAATTTGAGAATGATGACGAAGGCGACCGTGAGGAGTACTCCAGATAGAAGGGCACTAGTAGGTGCTGGCGCCTTACTGTGAGCATCTGGTAACCACGTATGCATCGGTGCCAAGCCCACCTTAGTCCCGTATCCAATCAAGACAAAGACAAAGGCAATCTTTGCCAAAAGAGGATCTAACTGACCACTGTTATCTAGCAGTAACTGCCAACTGACAAAGCCCGTTTCACTGTCGGTACTAAGAGCGGTGAAATATAATAAGGTACCAAAGAATCCTAGCAGTAATCCAACTGAATTGATAATCAGATATTTCCAAGCTGCTTCCATAGCCGATGGTTTATTATAGAAACTAATTAAAAACGCCGTAGAAAGGGTGGTAGCTTCAATACTAATCCAAGCAAAGATAGGACTGTTGGCACTTATGGCTAAGAACATCGCTGCGGTAAATAGATTAGACAACATGAAATATTGTTTAACCCGAGTAAAGCCCACAATCCCTTTCTTTGTTTCTTGACGTAAGTAAGCTACTGAATAAACCGTTACCGCAAAACTAATACTACCAATAATCAAAAGTACAATGGCGGATAGAGCATCAATCTGAAAAAATGACCAAGAAGCGTAAGGTCCAGATACAGAAACGGTATAAGCCATGTGACTAGCTAAAAGAAGCGAGAAACCTGTTGCTATTACTGCCAAGCCTTCAATCACTGACCGACTTTTAACCAAGCTACTGATAATAGTAGCCACCACGAACACGATAATGATAGTAAGAAGTTCCATAGAGTTAATCGGTGAGGTTCTTCATGTTTATGATGCAAATAGTGATATATGAAACCATGTTAAATTAAGACTAAAGATCATTACCGGTATAAGATAGATTAAAACTTTTATTGATTAAAGGAAAATCAGGTACGACATTATCAAGACAAACATCCTTTAATATTGACCAATTAATCATTGATGGATCACGAGGAAAAACTCGACTAATTTTACCGGTAGCATCAGTGGTAATGAAATAGACAATTTCCCCTCGCCAACCTTCCACTTGGCTAACAGTATAATCATTTTCCTTAAATATTAAAGGTAATGTTAGGTCTTTAGCAATTTCTCCTGCTGGCATAGTAGAAAGAGCTGTAGTTATTATTTTAATAGAACTAAAAATTTCAGCACTACGCACTTTGAAACGGGCATAGACATCACCTTCATTTTCTATGGCAATTGGTCCAGTAAAAAGTTGCTGATAAGAAGAATAAGGATAGTCCACTCTGGTGTCAGTTGCAATCCCGATTGCTCGTGCTGGCACTCCAGTAACACCTTGATTTAAAGCAATTTCTTGTGTCAAAAGACCAGTTCCCTTTAAACGATTGAGTAAAGACATACTATTTTCAGCAATGGCTAGCCCTTCGGAATAATCTTTTTTAATGCGATCAAGAGCGTCAGCTAATTTTTTGTTAGTCGCATCGTCAATGTCTTTGGTAACGCCACCGACCGTATTAACACCGCGCAAAAATCGGCTATTGGTCAGGGATTCATTTATTTGCATAATCATTTCTCGTAAACGCGATCCTTGGCTTCCTCCAAAATTAAAACCAGCATCCATCATGATGGCGCCTAGGTCACCAAAATGATTAGCTAGACGTTCCAATTCTGCAAAAATAACCCTCAAAAATTCGGCTCTTTTTGGTATCTTGAGGTTAGCTAATTTTTCTACCGCCAAAGCAAAAGCCAGGGAATGACTAAAGGAGCTGTCTCCAGATATTTTTTCCGATAAGCGTAATTGGTCAGGTAGAGAAAATAATTCAAACATTTTCTCACTGCCTTTGTGAGTAAAACCGAGACGAGGTTCTAGGGCAACAATATTTTCACCAGCTACACTAAAGCGGAAATGCCCTGGTTCAATAATGCCAGCATGGATTGGTCCAACTGGTATTTCATATATTCCCTCACCAGTCACTGTTTCAAAAGCATAGGTTAAGTTGGTTTCTGTTGGTCTGGTGTTCCATAAAAAATCTTTGCGTAAAGGATAAATATTTTCTGGCCAATTTTCGTGTAGAGTGACTGGTCTTAAATCTGGATGTCCAACTGGTGTTAAACCAAAAAAAGTATGAACGAGTCTTTCATAATGCCATAGTTGATTGACACTAAGAGCCAGTGAAGGGAATTCAATTGTTTCAGTTAATTCAAGGTAGGGAATGATGAGGTGCTTGGTGCCTGGTACTGAAAAAACATACCAAATTTTGAAAACACCATGTTCATTTCGTTCATCGGTAGCGGTCATTAGTTTGAATGATAATTTTTTTTCAAAAACAAAATTACTGATCACTTCCTTTAAAGTGGATGCTGTTATTTTAAAACTAACGCTGTCGCGATTAATTTCTGGACTGATATTTTCTGGCAGATAATTTTTTAATTTTTCCATAAACATATTAGTAAATATTAGTGGCTTCGGTTATTAATGTTTTTAAAAATGGCGGAAGGGTAAAACTTAAATAAATGATAATACCCAAAAAGACAGTTGGTGGAATGAGTAGCCAGAGGCCGTCTTCACCGGGTTTAATATCAGCTTCACTATCACCAAAAACCATCGCGGTAATATGTTTTAAAAAGCTGATAAAAATTATTCCCATAAACAAGAGAGCTAGACCGCTAACGACAGGATAGGTTTGCATGCCAGCTAGTAAAATTTGCATTTTAGTGAGAAAAATTCCAAAAGGTGGTGTTCCAGTAATAATAAGAAAACCAATTATCAGTAAAGCACTGGAGAGAGGAACAATACTCAAAGTACCACTGACTTTATTAATTTTATCAGAAGAAAATTTCAATAACATATTACCAGCAGTTAGGAACAAAATCACTTTTGTGATGGAGTGATAAATCAAATGTAAAATGGTAGCAAAGATACCAATTCCGCCAAAACCAAACCCTAACGCCATGATGCCAGCGTTTTCAATACTGGAATAAGCCAGCATTCTTTTATAATTTCGGGCATTAAACATCACTAAAGCGGCTAGAGTAATTGACAACAACCCGAACACAATTAAAAGCTGTTGACTAAAATCAGCCCCAACGGAAGCATCAGTAATGATTTTAAATTTGAGAATGATGACGAAGGCAACTGGCAACAAAGCACCGGCAAGCAAAGCTCCCATCGGCGCTGGTGCTTTGCTATAGGCGTCGGGCTTCCACGTATGCATCGGTGCCAAGCCCACCTTAGTCCCGTATCCAATCAAGACAAAGACAAAGGCAATCTTTGCCAAAAGAGGATCTAACTGACCACTGTTATCTAGCAGTAACTGCCAACTGACAAAGCCCGTTTCACTGTCGGTACTAAGAGCGGTGAAATATAATAAGGTACCAAAGAATCCTAGCAGTAATCCAACTGAATTGATAATCAGATATTTCCAAGCTGCTTCCATAGCCGATGGTTTATTATAGAAACTAATTAAAAACGCCGTAGAAAGGGTGGTAGCTTCAATACTAATCCAAGCAAAGATAGGACTGTTGGCACTTATGGCTAAGAACATCGCTGCGGTAAATAGATTAGACAACATGAAATATTGTTTAACCCGAGTAAAGCCCACAATCCCTTTCTTTGTTTCTTGACGTAAGTAAGCTACTGAATAAACCGTTACCGCAAAACTAATACTACCAATAATCAAAAGTACAATGGCGGATAGAGCATCAATCTGAAAAAATGACCAAGAAGCGTAAGGTCCAGATACAGAAACGGTATAAGCCATGTGACTAGCTAAAAGAAGCGAGAAACCTGTTGCTATTACTGCCAAGCCTTCAATCACTGACCGACTTTTAACCAAGCTACTGATAATAGTAGCCACCACGAACACGATAATGATAGTAAGAAGTTCCATAGAGTTAATCGGTGAGGTTTTTCATGTCGGTGACATTGAGTGAACCAAAATGTCGGTATAGTAATGAAATAAAAATCGTGGAAATCATAATCCAGATTAAGATATTAAAAATAACGCCAATCTGCATCCCTGGTGATTTTTCCAAACCAGCAAAAATAACAAAGGTGACAATACTATTTTCCAAAGATAGTACCCCAATGATTTGCGACAGGGCTCCTTTACGATTGACAATCAGGAAGAGTGATAAAAATATTGAAGCCAAAGACAAAGCCAATAATTGGTGATGAGCGGGAACAATATTGGTTAAAGGATTAAACTTTTCTAAATGAGCCAAAAAAGTCAATGAGGCCATGATAATAATAGTCAATGGTACATTTAAATAGGTACTAACGTTAAAAGCGAGAGCATGCTTTTTAATTAATCTTATAAAGAAGAGTGGTGCTAAAATGACTTTAACAATAATAGTAAAAATAATCACTAAAATAAGATAAGTATTGGGTGTTTCTAAAAATGAGTTAAAGAAGAAAAAAACGACCATCATAGACTGGATACCGTAGGCGACCGAGGCCGAAAAATTTCTTTTGGTGAGATGCAAAAAGATAATAGTGAGGAATAAAATAGCTGTCAATGATTGTAAAAATAAAAGTGTCATAGAAATTAAAAAATTAAAGCAATTGCTACAGCATTAATAATTAGCGAGGACAAAAGTAGATCAGGCAGGCGAAAAAATCTAAATTTAGCGAGACTGGATTCCAAACTAGCAATAGCGACACTAAAGATGATAATCTTAATCACAAACGCCAAAAGACCAATTAAAATTGCTACTAATGTGGCTTCAGAAGCTAATCCTAGAGGGAAAAATAGATTAGCTCCTAAAGCAATGAAGATGACTAATTTGTTACTAGTGGCCCACTCCATTAAAGCCAATCTTTTACCTGAATATTCCAGAATCATGGACTCATGAATCATGGTTAATTCCAAATGGGTAGCTGGATTATCAAAAGGGAAGCGAGCAGTTTCTGCCAAAAGAACAATCAAAAAACCAGAGAAAGCCAAAATTATTGGTAAAAGTGATTGGCTGAAATCAAATAAATTAGCGCTGGCGATGGTAAATAAATCAGTGGAATGATTGATTAAAGCGACGGTTAATAAAGAAAAAATAAATCCTCCTTCAGCCAAAGCGGAAACGGTCATTTCCCGACTAGAACCAAACCCACCCATAGGACTTCCACTATCCATACCAGCTAGAGCAAGGAAAAAAGTGCCGATGGCTAATGTGTAGATAATCACCAAGATATTGCTGGCCTGAAAGATATTAGAAAAGGAAGTAAAGAGAGGAATGCTAAAGCCGACGAAAACGGTGACTGCAAAAATTATAAAAGGCGCTAGACGGAAAATAAAAGAGGCATCCCGACTAATCACTTCATCCTTGTGGAGTAATTTCCAAATATCATAATACGGTTGAAAGACGCTAGCCCCATGACGGTTCTGTAAGTGGGCTTTTATTTTTTTGATAATCCCAGTACAGAGCGGTGAGATGGCCGTAACGAGAGACAATTGAATTATAAAAATAAGTAAATTCATATTTTAGAGGACTGAGAATAAAGCTACTATTAAAGCGCCAAAGATATAGGAAATATAGGCGTTGATATTGCCATTTTGGATTGTTCGGACACGCAATGACAGAGCATTAACGATTTTATAAAGCGGATTATAGAAGAAGGTATAGTAAACATCACCCATCTGCATGGTGATAGTGTGTGATTTTTGTAAAAATCGGCTATCAGCATCATGATATTCAATTTTTTGTTGCAAACTTGGTTTAAGGATACTTTTGAAAATTACCACGATGGAACGGGCAAAACCAGTCGCGGTTATTTCCATCCGTGGATTCAGATCGTTACCACAGTCCCAAGTGCGTCCTATTTTCACAGTTTGTTTTTTGTAAATAACTGATTTTACCAAAAACAAAATAATCAACACTAATGCACCGAGGGTGATAAAAATAACCGGTGCCGAGACTGTACCAAAATCAGGCATGATAGTAATTTTTTGTGAAGCAGAAACGGTAAGCAGTGAGGTAACATTACTAAAAGCCGATAGACTGGTACCGATTTTTTCTAAAATTATAATCACGGTGCCGGAAAACAAACCAAAAATAATGGCCATTAAAGCTAACCCTCCCATAGCTAGGCGCATGGAAAGAGGTGATTCTTTGGCATGAAGCACTTCCGCACTGCGTGGGCGGGCTAGAAAAATAGCTCCAAAGGCCTTGACGAAGCAAGCGAGGGCTAAGCCACCAGTTAAGGCGAGTGAACCAACAGCCACAATAAAGATCAAATGCCAGGCAGAGTTTAATTCCATGATACCCTGAAACAAGGTTTGGAAAATAAGCCATTCACTAAAGAAACCGTTAAAAGGTGGTAAGGCAGAAATGGCCATAGAACCGATGAGGAAAAAGAGAGCGGTTTGAGGCATATATTTAATTAAACCACCATATTCCTCCATGTTGCGCGTATGCATGGCATTGATAACGGAGCCAGCACTCAAGAATAATAATGATTTAAAAATAGCATGATTGGCAGTATGAAACAAGGATGCAATTAGTCCTAGTAAAGCGAGCTCTGGTAAATTGAGAGTATAAAAAATCAAAGCACTACCAAGGCCGAGTAAAATAATACCGATATTTTCAATACTGTGATAGGCCAGAAGTCTTTTAATATCATGTTCAGTTAAAGCATAGAGAACGCCAAGTAAAGAAGAAATGATTCCAATCACTAAAATGGTCACTCCCCACCAAAGTGGAATTGGTTGAAGTATATCCATAAACAAACGAATCATCATATAGATGCCTGATTTAATCATTACCCCTGACATAATAGCCGAGACCTGGGTGGGAGCAGCGGGGTGAGCATCCGGTAACCAAATATGGAGTGGGATAATACCGGCCTTGGTACCAAAACCGATTAAAGCAAACGCGAACACTAAATCTTTGATGTAATTAGGAACGAGCGCAAGTTGATTTTTTATTTCAGCAAATTCAAAAGAATTAGTGTATTTATATAAAAGCAAAAAGGCCAAAATAATGAAAGCCGTACCCACATAAGTCATGATTAAATAGAGTAGTCCAGCTTTGATGTTACTTTTATCGTGACGGTCATACACCACCATAAAATAAGAAGCGACCGACATAATTTCCCAAGCAATCAGAAAAAAGATAGCATTGGATGCTGTCACTACCAAAAATAAACTACCAAGAAAAAAATTAAAAAAGAAGCCAAAAACTGCAATGTTATATTTTTTATAAAAATGGGTAAGATACCCCAGTCCATAAAGAGAACAAAAAATACTTATTAGGGAAATAATAAAGACAAAAAATCCCGCTAATAAATCAATATGAAAAGATAATGATAATAATGGGAAAGAAGTTGGTGCTAAGGAAAAAACTAATTCTTGACCAAATAAAATGAAGGAGAGAGAAAAAATCAACCCCCAGAGCGAAGTTAGTATTGTCGTGGTACTTAGCCAGAAGTTTGCTAAGTGGTCATTTTGCTTAAAAAGGAGTGATCCTAAGCCACCAATAATAAATAGGGTAGGAATAATTAAGAAACTGATGGGAGAAGTAATAAAAGTGAGCATAATTTTATGATTTTAGCGTTTTGGATTCAACGGTCTGAAGAATTTTTAGAAGTGAAGATAAAATCACTATTGGTGATGGTGGGTCACCAGGGATGTGATAATGCACTGGTAAAATATTACTGACACCGTCGGAAACAGCGTAAGATCCTTGCCAAATACCACCATTTTCAGCATCGTCACCAACTGTGACCACTACCTTTGGTGAAGGCGTCGCCTCGTAGGTTCGCTTTACCGCTTTAACCATATTACGAGTCAATGGTCCCGTTATTAGCAACATGTCAGCGTGACGAGGGGAAGCGACAAAATGAATACCAAAACGCTCAATATCATAAAAAGAATTAGATAAAGCCACTAATTCCTGTTCGGTCGCATTATCTGAGCCAGAATCTATTTGTCTAATAGCCAAGGAACCATGAAATAATTTTTTGATTTTACTTTCTAGTTCCTTTAAGGTGGTCAATACTGCTTTTTGGTTTATTTCATTATTGGAGAGAA
>Ga0210041_1004336_pt1 | contig 10530 bp, 7 predicted proteins | sample CryGeymeta201503_FD_183973 | JGI IMG/M metagenome (GOLD analysis project Ga0210041, IMG submission 183973) | Groundwater microbial communities from Crystal Geyser aquifers in Utah, USA - Crystal Geyser metaG 2015-03 (SPAdes) (version 2) | ecosystem: Environmental > Aquatic > Deep subsurface >... | reverse complement strand
GGCGTCGTTCGTGCTTCAATGGGGCCGCAGCGTTAACGCTGCGGAAACTAACCCTGGGCCGGCGCAGTGCGCCGGCTCACTGCCGCTTCAATGGGGCCGCAGCGTTAACGCTGCGGAAACGGCGCATCGAATATTGTGTCAGCCGCGATCTCAAGCGGCTTCAATGGGGCCGCAGCGTTAACGCTGCGGAAACGTAGGGCCGCTCAAGCTTCATCGCGGTCTTGACCCAGCTTCAATGGGGCCGCAGCGTTAACGCTGCGGAAACGCGCTGCATAGTAGGGCCTCCGTGCAGGGGCACCTCGTGCTTCAATGGGGCCGCAGCGTTAACGCTGCGGAAACTGGATTGGTAACGACGATTGCGACCAATGCGGTTAATCAATGGGGCCGCAGCGTTAACGCTGCGGAAACGGTGTGCTCGATTTCGTTCGTGGAACCAACCAGTTCGGGGTATGTATTCGAGCGGATCGCTGGGCCGGGGCGGATTGCATAGGGTGACTGCCGTCACTGCTGGGAAACTCCTGCTTATCAAAGAACTTACCGCTGCGAGAGGTGGCCGCGGTTGGCGCGCCACCGGACCGCTCGAAGCTGCATTCAAATAATGGTGGGCTCGTCGGTTACTTCCACGCCGGGCTTGCCCAGGGTGGTGATACGCGGGTTGCCTTGGAAGCCAGATTCGCCCAGGTCGACCACCATCACTTGATCCTCGCGATGGTGGATGATGTCGTCCAAGACTGCAAGAAGCTCCATGTGTTGGCGGCGCGTCAAGGAACACAGGAAGACCGAGTATTGGACGTGGACACCGAAACCCTTGACCGTTTCAAACGTGCGACGCAGCCGCTTGTCGTCGCAGATGTCGTAGGTGACCAGGTAGTCGCGCTTCATGGTCACCTCGGCCGGAAGGCGGGCAGATCCGGAATCTCTTTCTGGATGGTGCGCGCGAGTAGGCGCGCCTGAATTTCGAAGACGCGCCGATAGCTAATCCGGTAGCCGAAGACGGGGTGGGTGATCTCCTGCGCGAGGCGGCGCTCGTAGGCGGCGAGAAATGCCTTGCGACCGTGATCCGTCAGAGAGACAGCGCCGTTCGCTTGGAGGAAATCACCCTCCCCTATTTCGCCGTTGTTCACCGCCGACAGCACCACCGAATCGACGATTAGCGGCCGGAACTCTTCCATCATGTCGAGGGCGAGCGCAGGGCGGCCATAGCGCGGCTGGTGGTAGAAGCCGAGATAGGGATCGAAGCCGACGCTGAGCAGGGTTACGGTCCAGTCGCGGGTGAGCAGCGCATAACCGAACGAGAGCAGGGCATTGACCGGGTCCTTCGGTGGCCGGCGGTTGCGGCTCTCGAAGTCGAAGGCGGGGCTGTTGCCAGCCGGCGGACGAAGCAGCTCGCCAAAGCGGCCGAAGTAGGTGCGCGCCGCCATCCCCTCGATGCCGAGGAGGGAGGGCATGTCCCCCGCCTCCTCCGCCGTCTGCACCGACTGGGCGAGGGCGCGCAGCTCCAGCTCGGGCTTGTCCCGATGGTTGCGACGCAGGAGGGTGCGACTGTTGGCGATCTTCCCCGCGACGAAGCGGCGCGCGAGTGCCAGACATCGCGTCGCATCACGGGCCACGTCGTACTGGGCCACCCGCAGGGCGATGTTCTTGTGGCTCATGCCGTGGGTGATGCCGTAGAAGTAGCCGCCGGAGGAGAAGTAGGTCACCGGAATCCCCTTCCCGCACAGCTCCCGCAACGCCTGGCTAGAGACCTGGGCATTGCCGAACAGCGCGACCTGGGAGGTGTGGCGGATCCGGGCCTCGCCCAAGACCTCCCCCTTGTCCTTGACGATCAGGAGGTCGTGACTCTTCCCCACGTAGGCACCCTGGGCGGTGACATACAGCGGCAGGGCGTCGATGCTCGCAGGCAACAGGCGGCGCGGGCGGCCACCCACTGGCGCCGGCGCGTGATGGTCATCCTCGCCGCCTTCGTCGGCCTGGGGAATCGAACCGACATCCGCCAGGAGGTGGGTCTCGTCCGGCAGGCAGATCCCCACCAACGAGCAGTAGGGACACTTGAGGGAGTCGACCAGCGGCAAAGGCACCACCGCCGCACTCGCCGCAACCCGAAATCTCTCGATCTGGCCCAGCGTCAGGGCGACCAGCTCATCATCGAAGGGGACGGCGACGCGCTCCTTCGACCCCACGAAGTAGAGCACCCCCGCCTCCACCCGGTAGCCGTGCTCGCGTAGCAGCAGCCCCTGGGCGCAGAGCTGCACCCGCTCGGGATCGTAGGCCCCGCCGGGAATGTTCGGCCGCTTGCCGCGCTTGTAATCGACCGGTGTAGCGGCGTCGCCCTCCGCCTCCACCAAGTCCATCTTGGCGACCAAGCCCAGGCGGTCGCTGCCGAGCTCGACCGAGCGAGCGTGGACCGACACCTCGCGCTCGCCATCGGCCTCAGGCAGCCCTTGAGCGGAAGGCCGATCGACCCGCTTGTGGCGCCACCGTCCCTCCACCGTGTGGTGGCTGTCCGCCCACTCACTGTCCACCCACATGAGGTAGCCCAGCCGTGGGCAATAGGTGAACTCGTTGAGCATCCGCACCGGGATCTGCGGAGGTGGCTCGGCAGCCGCTGCCCGGTTCTGTCGCTCCTCGAACTTCTCGGAATCCATCGTTGCACCTCACCGTGAGAGACCAGCCTCTGCACGGATCGGAGCATTCCCGCGCCCAGCCAAGCCGCGAGGCTACCGGTTCGGCCTGGAGACCCTGGCCACCGGGGCGCTCATCCAGCCCAGGGGTTCACCAGCTCAAGCCCCGGAAAACCGAAATCGGCCTCGTTGCGGTTCACCAGCCAGACTGGGGTGCAGGGCCGTCGCGGCGATCATGCTGTCGATCGCGGGAACCGGACGCCCTACCTCACCCAGCAACCGACCCAGCAGTCGGCCAACGAAATGTTGGGGAGACATGCGAACACGGCCCAAACAAACCAGCCAAGGGTGCGCTTCACTCAAACATTCCGCGCGGGACTGAAGTTGATCTTGTGCAGAGGCGGATTGCCAACCTGAATCCGGCGCGAACGGAAGGCTGCAACAACGCCCCGCGCACGTAACTGGGAATGATCCGGAGCCGCCACAGCGAGTTCCCGCAGCAGAAGCAACGAACGGATCGCGTGAACATCCAGGGCAGGCTCCCAGATGGGCCACGTAAAATTCTTGGCCTCTTTGTCCCAGGCCCAACCTGTCGTAACGAGGTGTGCACCGCAGGGCGCAGAGGGGAAAAGGACAAGTGCTCGGTAGGCAAGGAGGTTGGCCATCCAAACGGTGCGACTCCTGTTGTCGCTTGCAGTCGGGTCCCGATCCATCAGCGCGTATCGGCGGTCTTCGATGGGGTCCCAACGCATGGAAAGCTTCTCATCAGCGTAGGTCCAGGGATCGAACAGCACGGATGAGAGTCGGTCTTCGGCAACGACATCCATGAGCTGGCACACGGTGTCCAGGAAGTATTGGTGTCCCGACCCGGTTATGAAACAGAAGGGTGTCGCGGTGACGCTTCCAGACTTCTCCAGACAGGCATCGCTCGCAAACGAAGCCAGGAGGTCCAGAGCCTCCCTGTCCGCATCATCGAGGAATCCGGCGGCATGGTCGCGGAACTCGTCTGCTGTGCAGTCGATGTGCTTGCCGATGGCCAAATCCGCACGCGGCACAGCCGCCTTCAAGGCTTCACGCCACTCACGCCGTCTCTCCTCAGTGACCTTGCGGAGCGGCGTGACCTCCCGCTCAAGAGCTTCCTTTCTCTCGTTGCCTCGCAGACGCCGCTGTTTGATGGCTTCCAACCTATCCTTGACGGCCTTCTTCGCCGCGTCGAACGCCGCCTGACTTTCCTGGCGTCGTTCTTGAGCATCACCCTCGACGGGCCTCCCGCGCAGTCCGTCCGCCAGCATCTTGCACAAGCCGTTGTGCGTGCGAGTGGCGTCCTTTTGCAAGTCTTCGTCACCGGTACCGGCAGCTTCCCGCAACGCGGCGGGCGAGATACCGCTCAGGACTGGCTGCCACGTGACGGAACGCCTCCAGCTCAGCCGGGCGCCGCGTTTGCCTGCTTGATGGAGCGTCGCCAGGGTTCCGAGCGCAGCGAGGAATCCGAGGGGATTGGCACCGTCCAGACCCGTAAGGACGATCGACTCAGTCGCCTCGGGAGCGCGGCGACCAGGCGCGGGATGGGCAGGAGCCGTCTCTTCTCTCCCGGGCTCGTCATCGGAGGTCCGTTGGCTTCCGTACCAGTCGCCTAGGCGTAAGACCGCTTCGAGGTAAGCGAGTCCCCACCAGCCGTAACGGCGCGTCAACTGCCAGAACCGCTCCGAGATGCCCGAGGCAAGATGATGCGGTGCGACCCACTGGGATCGATCCGCCTCCCCGATCTCGAATACCACTCCATCATGGCAACCCGAGACCGCTGGGGGATCGGGATCAGGACTGACGGGCGCAAAGGGTCGCGCGTGACCGTGGTGGCTGGCGACAAGGTGCAAGGTCAGCTCCGCCTCTGCTTCGTCGCTTGGCAACGGCGCATACCGCTCCGCGATCTGGAGCGACAGCATCTCATGGCGGAAGTCCTGCGGAAGGCCGCTGGCCTCGCGAATGGCTCGGCGCCGTGCTGGTGAGGTCGGGATGAAGGAAGACTTTGCCAGAGGCTCCCCGGAGACCGCGGCCAACTCATCCCCCTGCCGGAGCAGAAGTTGGAACCGTTCGTCGAGCTTGCCCACGTCGTGCCAGTAGGCAGCTCGCAAGAGCGGCTGCAGCAGCTCCTCGGGAAGGCACCGTCTACCGATCTGCTTCACGGCGCCCTCCACGAGTGCACTATGGGTGGCAAGTGATACCTCTCTGCCTATCGCAGACAGAAGGTCATCGTCGTCAGCGAAGAGATCGGACTCTGCGCTTCGACTTGCTTGCCCGCCGCGGGCAAACAGGACGAAACCACCCGAAGGGTGCTCCTCGATCCGACCGCAGCGCACCTGTTGCATCAGGTTCAGGAGCCAATCGGGGAGCGATGGTGCGTCCTCTTCCGTCGCTTGCTCGTACTCAAGCACCAAGTCGAGCGCGTCTTGTACCGCGTCACGCTCCCACGCTGGATCCTCTGCCAGGGCGAGCAGGTCCTTCAGCGGCCGGCACTGAAGCCACGGCTCGAGGACTGCCCGATGGACGCGAAGCGCCGCTGGACGGCCACTGGCAAGGCGAACCGGCTCCCAGATGTCGATGGCACTCGACCCCATGGCATCAGCGGGCTCCGACTGCCCGAGCCCTCCGAAACCATAGCTTGCCGGAAGTACAACCACGTCGTTCGGCTTAATCTTGGAGGCGCGGCGACAGACCTTGGAGCGATCGCGGCCGCGCCACACGAGAACGGGTCGAATCTGGCTTCCTCGTTGCCCATCGTCGCCCTGTTCTTCCGCGGGTACCCCCTCGACGTCACTCACGCCTGCATCGGGCACGTCTGGATCAACCACTCGATCAACCAGCCACGCACGCAAGCGATAGAGTGGCACCGACAACGTCTCACCGGTGCTCGGAGGGCAAAGTGCCACCGTCTCTTTCCACGTCTCGGTCGATGTGCTTGGAAGGTCGGCGCGCCACACGACGCGTGCCTCGGGAGCACCTCTGTCAATGCCGTGGAGGAAGAGTTGTACGTCCGGCTCCGGGCGGGGCGTTGGAGCCGTCTGACACAGAAGGTCCAGATGGGCCGGAAGAAGGATCGGCGCATGGTGCCGCGGTGCGAGGCAGGGCGAGAGGTCTTTGACGTCATCCAGAAGCTTATCGAGCTCCTTGAATCCAAAATCGATGGTCTTCCGCGCGTCCTTGCCCTGTCCCTCCGAGTCCGCCTTCTCGTTGAGAAGGCGCCAGCATTCCACCATCGCCGTTCCGTAGATCGGATCTTGCTGTCCGTCCTTGGTGTCGATGTCGCGAACGATGATCGTGGCGGGGGCCTCGCCCGGAAGACCCATGCGGTTCAGTCGTCCGAACCGCTGGCGCAGGGCATCCAAGCTCGCGGCCTCGGTGACGAGGGCATCGAAACTGAAGTCAGCTCCGACCTCGATACATTGCGTGGACACGAGCACGATGGGCTTGTCGGGCTGCTCGGGGGAGGATGCCTTCAGGACGGGCTTCCATCGCTCCACCAGTCGATCGCGTTCGTACGATCGCAGACGGCCGGTAAGGAGCACGACGTTGGTATTGTGGCCAACCCTTCGGCCCAGGTCCTCGGCGATCCTCTGAGCAGTGAGGACGCGGTTGACGATGACCGCGAGGCGCTGCTTGCCGTCCTTCAGATACGCCTCTGCACGTTTCGCCGCGCCGACGACGAGCGCGTCGCCTTCGGCATTGGCGGAAGTCTTGACGGAGACCAGCTCGGCAGGCTTCCTCGCATTGAGACGCTGATGGAGCACCCGGTGGTCAAGAGCTGCTTCACGATCACGTCCAGGAAAGATCGAGTCTTCCGGGATATCAGGGGGCGGAGTCGCGGAGAGAATCACGAAGGCAAAGGGCGTCCGAATCGGCGATTCAGCCCACTTGTCCCCGCGGTACGTCTCAATGCTCCGCAGGGTCTGGAGGAAGGGGACCGAACAATGAGCCTCATCCAACAGAATGAGGCTGTCGTGGGCGGCAAGACCGGCGAAAATCGACGCTGTAAGGTGGCTTCTACCGTATCCGCGGAACAGGAGCCGCGATCCGAGTTGATCGACCGTCGAAGTGATCACGGCTGGCTGTGACGGAAGGCGAGCCCAACCGTCGTCGCGCAGCACGCCACCGCGCAAACGCGCGACCGCCAGGGGTCGCTTCGTGCCACTCACCAGGCGAAGGCGATCCGCAACGGCCTTGAGCGGACCGTCGCTGGCGTCCCGCAGCTTACGAGCGATGTTCGATGCTCGGTCGAAGGCCTCATCCACGACGATCCGGCGGTCCACGACAAACCAGATCCGACGCGGCGCGCTGCGATCCTCTACGGGCTGTTCCGCCTGTGAAGCGAGCGCATAGATTGCGGCATCGATGCATGCGGTCTTGCCCGCGGCTGTGGGCAGGTCGAGCGCCTGGGGCCAGGGTCCTGTCGTGACACGTTCGACCAGCATGCTTTGCCAGGGAAACGGATCATGCGGCACCCAGAGCGCCTGGAAGAACTCGGCGAAGCTCGGGCACGAGGTCATGACTCGCCCCCCTCACCAGCGTTCATAGGCCGGCACAGGCCGTAGCCCCGGTAGCGCCCCGCACCGAGCAAGATCGGTCCGCACACTGGCTGATCGAAGAGGATGATTGCGTGTGTGTGCCGCCGGAAGCTGCCGTCCTTCCGCTCCAGGCGAGGAAACTCATGAGCCGGTGGCACGCCTAGATGAGCCGACACCGGCGTGACGATGACCTCCCGTGGTTCGGGCAAGCCAATCCGCGTGCAGCCGAGCGCGATCATCGCCGCAACCTCGTCCAAGTACGCGCCTTTCGCCCTGGACTTGGGGTGGTGGTCGAAAGCGATCGGCGTTACCGTGGACCATTGGTTCGCCCCCGTCGGGTATGCGGTCCATGCGACCGGACGAAGGTTCCACGCCGGGCGAGCCGCGGTGACGGAGTCGACACGCCAGACCCCGAGGCGCCCAAGCTTGAGATCTCGAACCCGGCTGACCGCGCGCATCACTTCTCGACGGTCATCGCGCGTGATCTCGCGTGGCAGCGCCAGACCCACGCCCAGGAGATGGCCATGGGCATGCTCGTGACCGACGAACGCCAACGGGACGAACGCGAGATGGGCGTCTTGAAGCGGCGCGCCATCGGAGTCGTGCCCAGCCAGGATGCTCCTCGCGGACGACGTAAGGTCGTTGCAGTGGCTGACAAGCGCCTCGCGCCAGCGCTGCGAGAGCGCCAGGACACAGGCGAGGTCGAGATACCGATATGGCCCTTGTTCGTGCTCAAGCCGCAGGGCGAAAAGATGCGGGCTGAAGACGGTGCCCACCGCAACGCCCTCCGAGTCGCTTGGCTCTGGCGGCGCGTAGCCCTGATAGACCGACAACGTCGGGCGTAGCTGGTAGGGGGGGCCGTCCTTGAACTCCGCCTTCAAGCGCGTCTTCGCTGCCTTCTGACCTTTCTTGTCGGACGCGTCTGCCGCAACTGCTTGCAGTGCTGAAAAGGTCGCGACCGCCTCGCCGTTGAACTGTCGCTCCAGATACTCGAGCGTCCCGTGCGGTGCGATCCGCAGATGCACCGTTGCGCGGTCGTCATCGGGCACCCAACTGGGTTCACCGATCTCGTCTGTGTGCGCCAGCCACATTTGCACGAGCGACGACGAGTGCCCGATGCGTGTCACTTTGGCGGCGAGGCCTGCCAACGCATCGCGGACCGAGTGGTCAGGGTCGGTGTCCAGCCATACCAAGTACACCGTGTCGTCCTGCAACCAGGCGCGGGCGAAGGTACGGCCCTGCCGGTTCCTCCGGAGCCCGGTCTGACCGATCTCCTGAAATACGACGGTTTTCTTGTTCTTCTGCTTGCAACCAGCATTGTCGTCGTTGACTGGCACGTAGTGTGTGACGACTGCACGTTCCAATGCGTCCGGCGCGACGATCCAGGGGGCCAAGGGCCGGCCTTCCTTCTCCAGGTCCTCTAGCCAACGCAGTGCCTTGCGTTCCTCTGAATCAGCACCGGTCTGGAAATGAGCAGCGGCGAGTGCCATGAAGACACGGCCTGGATGCGGTGGCCACTCGGCCCGCCGCAAATCGTCAGGCTCAGATGCGGCGGCGAAGCCGTTCAGGTAGCGGATGCCGAGAGCCAGCACGTCAATTGCCCTCGTCCGCGCTCTCCTTCGTCGCCTCGAGCTGACTGAGGCGGACCAACTCGAGCAGGTTCGCCGACGGCTTGAGTGAAATCGGTTGGTCAAGCCACGGCAACCCAAGTTTTTCCGCTGCGATGATCGCGTCCTTCAGGATCTCGGTCGCCTGATCTCCAGTCAGCGTGAACTTACGCGGCGTGGCGCCCGGCTTGTCGAGAAGCTCCCACTCCATCGGTTCGTCGGGCCACAGCAAACAGCGCGAGCGCAGACCCATCCCCGATTCGAACGCGAGGGTCGCGGAGCATAGGCCGAGCGCGGCAAGGACGGTCCGGGCCGCGACGTTCCGATCCTCGGGGCTCACCTTCCCCACCTCTGTGCTCTTCGGTTCGGCACTGCCCTTGCCACCAATCGGAAAGCGGAGTCGCCGCAAACAGACCAGCGAAAGTGTTGTGGTCTGCTCGGCGTACTCGATGGTAATGCCAGAGTAGTTGTTGTCGTCAGCCTTCCTGTCTCGGGTCTTGGGGAACGGAACGCTGCTATGGTTGACCGCGGATGGTGACACGACGTTCTTGGCATCCGGGGCGGCCACTACATAGGACGTGTCGGCTGCTTTCAGAACCTTGACTGCTGCACGAATCTCAAGCGGGTCTCGGCGCACGCCCCTTAGAAGATCGCCGACTTCCGCATCGATGCCGACGACCTCCGAGACGATTGCCCGCTCGAACTTCGGTCCCAGCCCCCCCTTCGGTCCCGTCGAGTCCCACATTCCGAAAACCAGAGCGGTCGGGCACATCTCGAACAGAGCGGTCGCGTTGGCAACGCTGACGGTGTTGAGGGCCTTGCCTTTCTCGCTCTGCCGAAACGCGATCCGCTCCTCTTTGCCCTGATCCTTTGAGACGACGTCACTATCGCGCAAGATGGCGTCGGCGAGACGATGAGGCACCTGCAGGCTGGTCACCTTACCGATGGATTCGATCAAGCGGTTGGCGTCTTTGTCGGCATCGACGTCACCGGTGGGATCGTGGTCGCTGAAGTCGACCACCACCAGGGGGAGCTGAATCTTTCCGGACTCGACAGCTTCCTGCAGCGCCAGCTCCATGCGGTTGGCCTGACTCTGGACCGTGTCAAGCACCACACACGTGACCGCCTCGTCACGACCAGCAACGCGCCGCTGTTCCACGGCGTAGACCGCACCCGCGAAGGTGGGTGGAAAGACCTTGTCCCCCTGACCTCCGGCCGGCTGCAGTCGGCGACGGCAACGAAAGGCCGCGGCTGTGCCTTTAACGGCCTCTTGTAGGGTTTGCATAACTAAACTATTCGCCATGTTGTCCTCCATACGTCTGTGGGTTGAGTCGCGTAGCGTGCGTGTTATCCCGGTGCATCCTCCCACTACTTCGGAAGGTCGTCGATGCGGTCGTCACACGCCAGCCGCCGCTGGTAGTCGAAGGGGCCGGCGGGCTCTTCGAGGTCCATGGCCTGGCGGAAGAAGCCGTCGTAGTGGTCAAAGGTCATGGTTGTTTCCCAGGTATCGCGCGGGACGCGGCCGGAAGTTTGTGATTTTCCCGCCTGGCGGTTGGCCTGTGTCGTTGCATCGTGGTCCCCATCCTACGCCCCCACCCTACCCAATGGAGGGGGTACGGAAAGCGCTCGATGTTCCGCTTCACCGCTTGGATCAGGACCCGCGGCTCGACCTCGTAGAGGGCGGCGAGATCGGTGCTGAGCATCACCCTCTCCCCTCGGATGGCGAGGATCGCGCGTGCGATG
>Ga0210041_1004329_pt1 | contig 10537 bp, 6 predicted proteins | sample CryGeymeta201503_FD_183973 | JGI IMG/M metagenome (GOLD analysis project Ga0210041, IMG submission 183973) | Groundwater microbial communities from Crystal Geyser aquifers in Utah, USA - Crystal Geyser metaG 2015-03 (SPAdes) (version 2) | ecosystem: Environmental > Aquatic > Deep subsurface >... | reverse complement strand
CATAAATTATACTATAAAAAACTTATCTAATGGTAGCAATGCAATTTCTGCGAGTAATATAACAGGATATGTAAATTTTTCAGGCCAAATTGCTCCAAATGAGACATACACAGAAAACTTTACACTAAATATAGGGGATGCTCAATATCCAGGTGTCTATAATGGAACTTTTGACATTAAAATAATTTTTAATGACAGCACAGAAGTAGAAATTAATAATTTAGGAACAAAGGTTGTGGTTCAAGATTGCACTGCTCCAAACATATCTTGCCATAATGCAAGTGGAAATTATAATGTGACGAACTCTATAAATATTAGTGCAAACGCAACAGACAACATAAATGTAACAAATGTCACTTTTTCAGTTGTAAATCCTTTTGGAAATGCTTATACTAACCTGTACGGCGTTCAAGCAAACAATATCTGGACATATTATAATTTTAATGACACTTCTTACTGCGGAACCTATAACTACACTTCTTGTGCAACAGACAATGGCACAACTCCAAACAATTCAACAGATTCGTGTGTAACTTGTAACTTTACAATAGATTCGTTTTGCGGTGATGGAATTTGCTCTAACATAAGTGTCAATTGCGGCGAGAATTACACAAATTGCCTAGGCGATTGCTGTTCCCAAACAACAACAACAGATATTTCTATTACACAATCAGCAAACACAACACACGCATCATATAATGAGACAATAAATTGGACAGTAACAATCAACAACACAGGTGACACAATTGTAAATGTTACATTTAATAATTCAGAATCTAATTGTAGTTTCAGCAACATAACAAACCTTCAACCAGGAAATTCAAGTAATGTTAGTTGTACCACAACTATGTACTGCAATAATATAACAAATAATGTAACTGCAAACGCAACAAGCATTTGCAACTCAACAAAAATAAATGCATCCGAGACAGTAACAGCAAATAATACTTGCAATAAACCAGATAACTCATCTTGCATAGCAAACGAGCAATGCACAAACAACAACTGTTATAATAAAACCTGCCGCCCATCAACTTGGAACTGCGACACAACAGCAAACTGCAATTCAACTCAATTCTGCAACACTTCTAATATTTGCCAAGCAAAAAAATCAGATAGTTGTGATTCTTGCCATTCTTCTAATATTGTTTTCTTTAGAAACTTTACAACAGAACTTTGCTCTAACCAACAAATTTGTTTTATAACCTATAAATACAATCTTAAAGTTTATTTAGATGATCAAGAATTAGGTGTTGTTCCTGAAAACAAAACATTCTGCTTTGCAACAACAGACAGCTCGCACAAACTAATGCTGGCATCTGCCACTTATGTTGAAAACACAAGCTTTTTTGTTAATATATGTCAAAAACAACAACAAAATAAATCTTGCTTTTGTGGAGATAAAGTTTGCGACACCGGTTGCAGAGAAAATTACAAAACCTGCCCAATTGACTGCAAGCCTTCTCCTTCCAATAAGCTTAAAATTTCTGCTCCTCAAGACACAGAACAAGGCAAGATATTTTCAATAATAATCACAGACAATGATAACCAAGCAATAGAAAACGCAAAGGTCATTTATGGAAATCAAACAAAAACAACAGATAAAAATGGAAAAGCAACATTTATTGCTGATTTAAATTATCACAAAATCACAGCAACAAAAGATGACTATGATGTTGCTTCTGCTCAAATTAATATTATTAAAACAATTCCTCTACCGCAACCCTGTGAATTATTTGGCTTTAACTTTGGCAAATTCATTTTCTGCGGGTATTGGTGGCTTCTTCTAATTTTGATGTTAGGTGTTGGTTATTATGTTTATAAAAATTATTATAAGAATTATGAAAATCAGAAATAATAAAATCAACACATAATCTTTTACTAGCTACTGTTAGCTATTTTAATGGTGAAAGGTGTTTATGCTTGAAACAAGTTCTTTATACTTGGATATAAAATCAAACAAACCAGCTGTCTTTTGGCAGATTTGTTTGTAAAAACAAGCAATTATATAAAAAGGTTTGCGCACTTTTATTAAAAAAACAAGTGTTGAAGTTAGTTGTTGTTAGTTGTCTTTTAAATTAAGATACATATTTTTATTTTTTTGTTATTATTTATATTAAAAATTTTATTAGCTTTTTAAACCCCTTACTAAATATATTGTGGGTATTGAAGAAATATTTAAAATGCCAGACGACATGTCAAGCTTTTTTCAAGGACTTATAGTTGGAATTATTCTTCTGGTAGTTCTTGTATTTTTAAGTGCAACGATAATGAATGTGTTTGCAGGCTATGGTTATACTATTGACATACACAGTCTTGTTTGTGGTAAATAAATCTAAGTTTTGATTTTTGTTTGTTCTTTTTAAACTATTTGCTAAATATATTATGATAGCAACAATTTTATTAAGTTCGGAGAACGCTAGCAGGATAACTGCTGGCTGTGTTCATCAATAAAACATTTTTTAAGTTTATTTCTGAAATTTTTAAATCTATAATTATAAGTATTGTATTCAATTTCATTCGCAGAAATATTAAAAAAACATTAATGGAGTTCAAATCATTAAATAGTGGCAGACGTAGTGTATTGGTAACATACAAGATTGTGGCTCTTGTGAAGCGAGTTCAATTCTCGCCGTTTGCCCTTAAAGAAAAAAGAGAAAATGGGAAAAATAGTCCTTTCAGAGAAAAAAACAAGATCGGGAAAAATAGTTTTTCAAAACATTTTTCACAAGAGGTTAAAAATGGAAAAGAGTGAAAATAATGATTTTTGTACAACTCAAAGTTTTGAAAAAAATCAGCGATTACAACAACTTAAAGGAACTCCTGAGTACTTGCCAGAAGAGCAAATAGTTAGGGAAAAGATTATAGATATTCTAAAAAAGAATTTCAAAATTTATGGGTTTAAGCCAATTGAAACAAGCATTTTAGAATACTACAACGTTGCGGCAAACAAATACGCGGGTGGCGAAGAAATTCTAAAAGAGACATATAACCTTAAAGATCAAGGCGCGCGCGAATTATGCTTAAGATATGAATTAACATTTAAACTCGCAAAACTTTTTGGCTTAAATCCTAACCTTAGACTGCCTTTCAAAAGATATGAAATAGGAAAAGTTTTTAGAGACGGACCAATAAAACCAGGGCGACTTAGAGAATTTACACAGTGTGATGTTGATGTTGTTGGGATAAAATCAGTAATAGCAGACGCTGAACTTATATCTTTAATTTTTAGTGTTTTTGATGAACTGTGCTTGCCTATTTTTGTTCAAATTAGCGACAAAAACTTTCTTTTTGGATTGTTTGAATTTTGTGGGGTTGGGTCTGAAAAGTTTGCAGGTGTTGCTCTTTCTTTGGACAAACTTGAGAAGTTTGGCGAGGAATATGTTAAAAAAGAATTGTTTGAAAAAGAAATTTCAGAAAATGTGGTTAATACCTTATTTTTATTGCTTAAAACTGCAAATACAAAACAGACAAACAAAGATAAACTGATTTTTTTCAAAGAAAAATTAAATAATACTTTAGCTCAGAAAGGGCTTGAAGATCTTCAAAATTTCTTTAAATATTGTTCTTATTTTGGCATAAATAAGGATATTATTTTCACTCCAACTTTGGCGCGCGGACTTGGTTATTATACTGGCTTTGTGTGCGAGGTTTTTTTAAAGAATTCTAAAATCAAGAGTTCAATTTCTGCTGGCGGTAGATGGGATAAAATGATAAGCAAATTTTTGCAAAGTGAAAGAGAATACCCAGCAACAGGACTAACTTTCGGATTAGATGTAATTTTCACAGCATTAAAAGAAAAGGGCTTAAAAATATTTATCAATAGCAAGGATAAAATTCCAAAAATTTTAATAATTTCTATCAACACCCAGAAAAAATGCTTAGAGATCGCAACCTTGCTGCGAAAAGAAGGAATAAAATGTATTATTGAGTTTGAGAAATCACTCAAAGGCGCGCTTGACTATGCTAATAAAGAGCAGATTCCGTTTGCACTAATTGTTGGAGAAAAAGAGTTGAGAGAAAACAAATATACTCTTAGAAATTTGGATTCAAAGGATGAAAAAATGTTGTCTTTTACAGAAGTTGTAAAAAATATTAAAAATTAATCAAAAGAATTTTCAAATACTATGTTTTAGAATAGTTTATTAAAACCAATAGTTAAAGAAGTATTTTTGCAAAATAAAATATTCACTTTTTCTCCAAGGTTTAAGCAATGTATTTTTTATGCTAACAAAGCAAAACACAAAATAAAATATTCACCTTTTTTTCACAAGGTTTAAGCAATGTATTTTTTATGCTAACAAAGCAAAACACAAAATAAAATATTCACAAAGTTATATTTATTTTTGTATAAATTATAATTATAAATACTATAATAAATATTATATGATTGAAAAGGTTGAAAATATAGTTAAAAAAAAGGAAACTAAAAGACCAAAAAAAGAAAATTTAGAGTTTAGTGTGCCTCAATCACCTGTGTCAAGCGAAGTTCTTAGAATAAAAGAAGGGATTGTTATTCATAAATTCGCAGAAAAATTAGTAGAATCATATCATAATTTTGTTCAAGCAGTCATTCTTTTTGGGTCATTTACTACAGACAAACACACTGCTGATAGTGATATTGATGTGTTGATTATTGTAAATGACATAAACATTCCATTTACCTCATCTATAAAAAGCTCTTTTGATCTTGGTGTTGAAAAATACAAAGCAGAAGTGCTTGTTGAGACAAAAACACAGCGACCAATTCACTCAAATGTTGTTGGGCTAACTGAATTTTGGAAAGGAGTAAAAAACACAGATCCTGTTGTTATAAATGTTTTGCGTTCAGGCATTGCAATTTATGAAACAGGTTTCTTTGTACCTTTTAAAGAACTCTTGTTGCGCGGAGAAATTATACCTTCAGAAGAAGGAATTATAAACATGTTTTATGTAGGAAAAGGATTTATGGAAATGAGTCAGCACAAAATTAAAGAAGCAATTGACGCGCTATATTGGGCAATGATCAAAGCAGTGCAAGCAGTCATTCTTTCTAAAAATATTTATCCTGGATTGCCTAAGGATACCCCACAAATATTAAAAAATATGAAGAAAAACATAACTTTGTTTTCAGAACAAGATATCGCAACAATTGAAGAGCTTTTTCAAGATTATAAAAAAATAGAGAAAGAGGCAAATAAATTCAATTTTTCAGCAAAGCATTATGAGGATTTGCACAATAAAGTAAGCGAAATAATTAAAAAAGCAGAAAAAGAAGTTGAAAAAACACAGGAAAAACTTCGCACAAAACTTAAAAATGTTAAACACCTAGATGAGACCAAAATATGCAAATATAAATAAAAATTATAAATAAAAGTTAAAATTAAATTATAATTATTTCACAGAATAAACCAAAATATGCAAATATAAATAAAAGTTAAAATTAAATTATAATTATTTCACAGAATAAACCAAAATATGCAAATATAAATAAAAATTATAAATAAAAGTTAAAATTAAATTATAATTATTTCACAGAATAAACCAAAATATGCAAATATAAATAAAAATTATAAATAAAAGTTAAAATTAAATTATAATTATTTTTGTTTTAATCTACCCTAAAATACCAACAATTTCTCTTTCTCAAGAAGTTGTGCAAATTGCAACAGTTTTTCTTCATTGAAAAAATTTGCCATTGCGTGAAGTCCAACAGGCAAGCCACTAATTTTCTCAACAGGTAAAGAAATCATTGGAATTCCTGCGAGATTTGGAGCAACTGTAAGAATATCTGCTTGATAATTTTGAAGAGGTGTTAATTTTTCAACTTCATCAAAGCATGGAGCAATAAATGGCATTGTTGGTGCAATAATTAAATCGCATTTTTTAAAAGCGTTTTTGAATTCATTAATAATCAAAGTTCGAATTTTCATTGCGCGCAAATAAAATTTTCTCTCATAACCCTCAGACCGTATGAATGTTCCTAAAATAATGCGACGTTTGGCTTCTTCACCAAAATATTTGCTTCTTATTTCTGTAAAATAAGCGTCGTATTTTTTGTCCTTTTTTTCGCTTTCCATACCATAACGCAATCCACAGAATTTTGCCAAATTAGTACTTGCTTCTGCCATAGCGCAAATATAATAAACAGGCAAGGCATATTTTGTCATAGGTAAACTAATTTCCTCAACTTCAACAAAATCACTGATTTTTTTTAAAGTGTTTTTTATGATTTCAACGATTTTGGGGTCAATTCCCTCAACATATTCTTTTGGCAGGCAGATTTTAAATTTTTTTGGTGGTTTTTTTAATTTTTCAAGATAGTTTGGAACAGGCAATTCAGAGCTTGTTGCTTCTTTTTCGTCTTTTCCTGCAATAATCTGTAGAGTTAGAGCAATTTTTTCAATACTTTTAGCCATAATTCCTATTTTATCAAGTGAAGATGCATAATCAATCAAACCAAAGCGCGAAACTCTCCCATAAGTTGGAGTTAATCCTATTACACCACAAAAACTAGCAGGACAAGAAATTGAACCGCCTGTTGATTCAACGATTGCAATATGATTGTCTTCAAGCAAAGCAGTAGCACAAGCACCACCACCAGACGAGCCACCTGTTACTCTTTCAAGAGAATGTGGATTTTTTGGCGCGCCAAAAGCGCAGTTTGTTGAAAAACTTCCAAATCCAAATTCATCCTGAGCTGTTTTTCCAATAATAATCCCGCCTGCATTTTTTATTCTCTTAATTGCAGTCGCATCAAAAGAAGGAATATAATTTTCGAGAATTTTAGAGCCAGCTGTGGTTTGTAAGCCTGCTGTGCAAATATTATCTTTAACTGAAAAATACCATTTACTCAAGGGTTTTTGTGTTGATTTTGACAATTCTGCTTCTTGCTCAAAGTTTTTGTTAATAGTTATAAAACATTTGTATTTTTCGTTTAGTTTTTGCAACTCAAAAAGGTTCATATATTTTTTGAAGGTGTTTTTTAGTTTAATTTATTTTGAACTATATCACTCTCTAACTCTTTTATTGCATTGTTTGCAATCCATTTTGCAATTTTAGAGTTTGTTTTTTGTATTTTTTTTGCAGTTGCAATTGCTTTTTTGTTCAGCTCTTTGTTGCGTTTTCCAATTTGGCGAAGTGCCCAATTCATTGCTTTTTTAACAAAATTTCTTTTGTCTGTTGGTGCTCTTTCAATGACAGTCAAAAACTCTTCAAATTTTGAATCATTGGCTTTTTTATCTTTGACTGCAAGGACTGCTATTAGCGCAAATCCTGCTCTTTTTTCAAACTCGTTTTTAGCATTTGTCCATTTAATTGCCTTTTTATAAGCTGACCTGTGTTGCCAAAACAAATTCAAGCAAACTTGATCGCAAACATCCCAAGAATCAAAATCCTTTACCCATATATCCATCTGTTTTTCACTAACTTTTTTTATCTCATCAATCATACTCGCTAATATGCGCGCCTCATGAATGCCTGACTCCCAAAGTTCAAGAGCAAGTTGATGGTTGTGGCCAAGTTTGCGCGCCATTTTTCGAAGAATAGGCACCTTAACACCAAGCATATTATTTCCTGAAATGCCAAATCGAGTCATTCCTTTAATTGTTAGAGGATTGGCAGATATTTTGAGTTTTTTAATGATCTGCGCAAATTTTTGAGACATAGTTTGTTTTTAGTTATATACTGAGAATTGTGAAGGCAAGACATTATAAAGCAAAGTAATAGGTGGGATTGCCCGGATTTGAACCGGGATCGCTGGCTCCCAAAGCCAGAAGACTAACCAAGTTATCCTACAACCCCTTAAAGTTTTTGGATATAGATGTGAATAAGGTAAGGAAAAAAGGAGCGCGCCATCTTGTTTTTATCTAAAACTCAAAATATAAAAATTAAAGAAATTTTTTGATAATATGTGCGCATACCTCAATACTTCAATGCTTTTTATTATTAATATTTTTGGTCTAAAATATTATTTTTTTTATTTATACACTTTTTAAATAATTATATTCAATTATATAAATAATATATGGTTAAATCACAAGAGTTATTTAGGGCACTTTTTTGTGTGTTGTTTATTGTATTTTTAAGCATTACTCCTATATTTGCATTTAGCTTTGATGATATTTTGGCATTTTTTGGAATGAAAACAGCAACAGGTTATGTTGTTTTTGATACAAATATAACTTGCGAATGCAGCGATTGTGCTTCATGCAGTCAAATGTTGTGGGAGAACAATAATTGCAAAGTTGTGATGCTAAAAAAAGACCTATCTTTTATAAATGGCACTTGCTGCGTAAAACCACCCCCAATCATATCAGCTGGCAGAGACAACCCAATTAATGGCAAAACCTTAGATTGCAAGGCACACACAATAGATAGTGAAATGGGGTTAGAGATAAAGGATGCGCAAAATATTGCGATTAAAAATTGTAATATAAAAAGCAAAAACGCGTTTGTGTTTGAAAATATTAGAAATAGCGAAATAAGCAACATACAGCTTGTTGTTAGAGGATATGGAATAAGAATATATAATAGCAATAACATTTCTTTGAAGAATTTAAATATTAGCAGCGACAAGAAAAAACCATCAACAGCTTCTGTTGTTAATGCTTCACATATAGGAGCAAACGCATCGCTTGCTTCTTTTGTTGGTGTAAATATATCAAATTCTCAAAATATAATTCTACTTAGAAGCGATTTTTCAGATGTTGGAGAAGCAATTGCTATGGTAAATTCCTCAGATATAGTTGTCAAAAATTCAAGCATTCACGCAGTTTCATCAGGCATTTCAGCGCAAAAAATCAGCAATTTAACATTTGAAAACAACAAAATTTATTCTTTAGTGCCAGGCAATTTGCAACAAATTCAATCTTGTATAGCGATGCGCATTGCTGATTCAGAAGAATTGTTTATAAAAAACAACATCTTTGCAAATACAACTTGTGATTCGCAAAATAATATCAGGCAACCAATTATAATTTTAATAGAATATTCTAATAAAACCACAATATATAACAACACCATAACAAACAATAAAGGCATTAGCAACAATCCAAACTCAGAAGGAAATATTGCGTCGTCTTATGATATTATAATTTCAAATTCTTCTGAAAATTTGTTGCAAGACAATATGATTTATTCAAATATCGCTGGTTGCATTGCTAAGGAAGGCGATTCTTGCTGTATTGCTCTAAAATATGGCATTTCGCTGGATAACACTTCAAATAATACTATAATAAACAATAATATTAAGAACAACACAGCATATCAAACCTGTGGTAACAAAACAACAACAAGCATAAGCTATGGAGTAAACATTATGTCTTCAACTTTTAACAACATTACTGCAAATGTGATAGTAGGGCATACTTTTGATTTATTTGTTAGAAACAGCAATCAAACTTCTGGCTCAGGGAATGCAGGAAACAGTGCTTCTGGTTGGAGTGAAGGTGGAAAAATTGGCTTTACTTATACTGGAAATGAGATATTTAAAGTACAAAAAGTTAGTTTTGAAAAACTAAAACAAGAATTGCCAATAACAGACAATCGCAGCATTGGTTGTACTTTTAATGGTGGCGCAGACATGCGAATGGATTATGATGGTAATTTGGTTGTTGATGAAGTAGATGTTGCCTTGTTTAATGCAACAGTAGAATCTAAAAATTGGACTGGGTTATGCAAGGGTGCGTGCGATCTTGACAAAAATGGCGAGATAAATGAAAAAGATATCAAAAAGTTTGAAGAATATGTAAAAAATAATTGTAAATTTAAGATTTCAAGAGAAGTTGAAGGTGATGAACTTTCTATAAAATACTTACTAAAAAATGTGGATGGTAGCATTCCTTTGTCTGTTTATGATGTTTATAAAAATGAAACTGTAGGGTTTAGAAAAGGAGATTCTTCTTGGATTTATTTAAAAGATGTTTTGTCTCCTTCTAATATACCAGTGATCACTTCTATTTTTGAGGGGGTTGGCAAATTCCTTAGAGGAGCAAGAGGTACAAATGCAAAACTATATCAATATTCGGGAGATTCTGCTTTATGCTCAAGATTTGATGATTGTGTGTATGAAGGATATTGTTATAAAAAGAACGAAACATTTGCAATTTTAACAGAAAATAAAACAGGGCATGTTCGTTGTGATGCATTGGTTATTTATGCAGAAAGTGAAGCTACTACTTGCACTTGCAACTCCTGCACTGATTGCAATAATAAATTAAATAATGCTTCTTGCACAATAGTGAAATTAACCGCAGACATAACCAACCATGCAGGAACCTGCATAGACAACCCGGCAAACTTTAACAACAAAACATTTGATTGTCAAGGACACACAATTGACGGCGATGATTCTGGATCTGATTATGGAATTTATTTAAGTGAAAAATCAGGAAATATAATTAAAAATTGTGTAGTTACTGACTTTTATTATGGAATTTATTTACATTCTTCCTCAAACAACACATTGACAAACAACACAGCAAATTCAAATAGTAATGATGGAATTTTGTTACGTTCTTCCTCAAACAACACCCTAACAAACAACACAGCAAATTCA
>Ga0210041_1004319_pt1 | contig 10560 bp, 8 predicted proteins | sample CryGeymeta201503_FD_183973 | JGI IMG/M metagenome (GOLD analysis project Ga0210041, IMG submission 183973) | Groundwater microbial communities from Crystal Geyser aquifers in Utah, USA - Crystal Geyser metaG 2015-03 (SPAdes) (version 2) | ecosystem: Environmental > Aquatic > Deep subsurface >... | reverse complement strand
ATTCCCCGTACCGCTCCTCGTAGTCCCGCATGCTGCGCTCGATGACCTCGTGGGCCTCGTCGCGGCCGTACACGTGGGTGATTTCGGTGTTCCGATGCCGCGCACCGGGGGCGTCCTTGTAGGTCAGGAAGTAGTGCTTGAGCCGGCCGACGAGGGTCGGCGGGCACTCGTAGATGTCCTTCATGTGTCCGTAGATGGCGTCGTCCCGCATGACGGCGATGATCTTGTCGTCGGCCTCGTTGCCGTCGATCATGCGCAGCCCCCCGATGGGCACCACCGGCAACAGGATATCCCCGTGGGTGATGGATTTCTCAGCCAACACGCAGATGTCCAGGGGGTCGCCGTCGCCCACGATATTGCTCCGCGAGGCCTGCGCCATGCAGAACTCGGCGATCTGTGGCCCGCAGTAGGTCTGGGGGATCAGCCCGTACAGGGTGGGATAGACGTTGGAGAATTTCTGCGGCCGGTCGACCTTCAGGTGCCCGCTGGGTTTGTCCAGTTCGTACTTCACCGTATCGGAGGGCACGATCTCGATGTAGGCCGTGACCTTCTCGGGAGCCTGATCCCCGATGGGCACCCCGTGCCAGGGGTGGGCGCGGAACAGGCGATGCAGCAGATTCAGATCGATATCCACGCGATAGCCTCCTGCAACGGGAATCGAAAAAGCTTCGGGGCACAGGAGGTTACCACGATTCAAGCTTGTTTTCTACGGACCACCACCGTGTTGGAGATGCGATCGTGGACGGCCTGGCGATTGGGATGCCAGATCGCCTCGAAATAGCCCAACAGCAGGGTACCCGCGCTGGCCCCGTTCCCGGCGCTGCGGCTGAAGGCGTCCCACCACGACAGTGGTTTACCGTCCAGCTTCACCGCCTCCAGACCGAACACCGCCTTGCCCGGCGTCCGTCCCTGCAACAGGCGTGACCAGAGGGTGAACCAAGCCACGAAAAACGCCCCCCAACCCAGAAAACTCCCGTAGCGGCCCAAAAGGAAATCTGACCCCAGCAGGATCTGTTCCGTGTCGACCCGGGTTGCTCCGGAGGTCAAACTCACCATCAGGTTGTTGTCCAAGGATTCCCGGCTCAATCCCTCCAGGTCCCGGGCTGCGACCAACTCCGACAGGTCGCAGTCCAGGGCCAGGGGCACGCGCTCCTCGACCAAGGTCAGGATGTCCAGCGCCAGTTTCCCGAACGCGCTGGAATCGGCGGGAGCGGCCCCGGACATCCGGGCCCGGATCCGCGGGATCAAGGTAGGGTCGCCCTCGTTGATGTTCATCAGGGTCAGGCTCGTGAAAATCGTTCCGAACACCAGGCTGAGCAGGAGCAGATCCAACAGGAAGGCGCAGGTCTGACGCCGGAAAGTCGCCAGGGGATGCCCCAACAGATGGGTGGCGATGTTCGCCGGTTCCTGGCTGACGTAGCGACCGCATTCGGGAATGCGCAGCATAGTCTCTCCGGAAGGATTGGGTGAGGGTGACGAGCAAGTTTTGAAGCCGGATTGCTCGTAATCAATACCGGAAAATTTGGGCTAAATCCACCCATCTCGGTATTTCGCACATGATTTGCTCCAGGGTTGACCTGCTTGTATATTCGGTTTCGAGGCTGGTTCAAAAAGGAAGCCGGGCTATTTGATGGTCCCGGGTCTTCGCTTCTCAAATGTCAATTTCCAGAATCATTCCCCAGGTATTTCCAGAATCATTCCCCAGTTGAAGTGGTGATATTTTCACAATCATTCCCCACTTTCAGCCCGGTATTTTCATAATCATTCCCCACCCCAGGGCCTCTTGTATAGTCCCGCGCATACCGAGGAGGTATGTGCATGGCATTCAGAGAGGTAGACATGTGGGAAGTTCTTCAAATCCTGCGCCGATTGGGCCGCCGGGAGAGCAAATCATCGATCAAACGGGCCACCGGCGCTGACCGCAAAACCATCCGGAACTACGAGGCGATTGCCTTGGAGTTGGGTTGGAGTGCGGAGTCCGATACAGAGCCAACTGAGGAACTGGCCGGAGCCGTTATTGCCCGTGTTCGGCCAGGCCCCGAAGCAAACCGAACCCCGACGGAGCGGTTGTTGGCTCCGTTTGGGCCACAACTGAAGCAGTGGCTGCTGGACGAACCGGACTCCCCATCGCTGCTGCTGACCAAAATCCACCAGTTGATCACCCGACAGGGTGTGGACGTGGGCTACAGCAGTCTGCGCCGCTACGCGGCCAAACACTGTGGCTATCACGATCGTCGGCGGGTGACGGTGCGAATGGCCGGTTGCGAACCTGGTGAAGTTGCCGAGGTCGACTTTGGCCAGCTGGGCCGGATCTTTGACCCGATCACCGGCCGCAATCGTGTTCTTCACGCCTTGATCGTCACTCTGGTATACAGCCGCCACCAATACGTGCATGTGACCTACAGCCAGAAGCTGCCGGCAGTGATCGAGGGTCTGGAAAACGCGTGGCGATACTTTGGGGGCGTGCCTCGCCGGGTGATCGTCGACAACATGAAAACCGCCGTAGTTAAAGCTGATCGTTACCTGCCCGACTTCAACCGCGTCTTTGAAGAATACGCCGCCCATTGTGGGTTCGTCATCGACGCGGCGGTGCCGCGTCATCCTAAAGGCAAGCCTCACGTGGAGCGCAACGTGCAGTATGTGCGGGGCAACTTCTTCCAAGGCGAGCAGTGGGGTGACCGGGAACAGGTGCAGGAGGCCGCCATCCGGTGGTGCACCGAAACTGCGGGCATGCGCACCCACGGCACGACCGGCAAGAAACCCCTGGTCGTGTTCCGGGAAACCGAGCAACCGGCGCTGTTGCCGGTGCCTGACGAACGCTTCGACACGCCTGTTTGGGCGGAGCACAAGGTCCACCCTGATCATCATATCAGCTTCCAGAAGTCCGCCTACTCGGTGCCGACACGGTATATCGGCCAGCAGGTCACGGTCCGTGGTGACAGCCGTCTGGTACGAATCTACCACAACGGCAGGGTGATCAAGACGCATCCCCGGCAAAATCCGGGTCACCGGTCCACCGACTATGATGACTACCCGGCTGAGTTGACGGACTACACCTTGCGCGACCCCAAGCGGCTGATCCGCAACGCCGAGGGCCATGGTCCACATGTTGGCCGGTTCATGTCCAGCCTGCTGTCCGGAGACTTCCCCTGGGCAAAGATCCGGCAGGGCCAGGCGTTGCTGCGGCTGGCAAAGAAGTACGGTGCCTTGCGCTGCGACCAGGCGTGTCGCCGGGCTTTGGCCTTCGACTTGGACAACGTCAAGCGGGTTGAAAAGATCATCGTTCAGGATCTGGCTTGTGAGCCTCTGCCTCCTGGCAGCGGTCCCGCTCAGATCGTTCAGATGCCGCTGCGTTTTGAGCGCGACGCGGGCAGCTTTGCCCATCACCTGAAACAAGAAGGAGACCTTCATGGTCAAGATCAATCAATCGTTGGTAACGGTTCTGAAAAGGCTGCGCCTATCGGGCATGTTGCCGATCCTGCCGGACCGGGCGGCGTACGCCCGGAAGGCCGACCTGAGTGAACTTGAGTTCCTGGAGCTGTCCCTGCAGGACGAGATCGACCGCCGGGACAACAAGATGCTGATGAATCGGCTGAGCAAGGCCGGGTTCCAGGAGGAGCAGACGTTTGAGGGTTTTGACTGGGATGCGCCGGTGACGTTCGACCGGCACCGGGTGCGCGACTTGTTCTCGCTGGGCTTTGTACAGCGGCACGAGGACGTGATCTTTTTGGGTCCGGCCGGTGTCGGCAAGACGTTCCTGGCTTCTGCTTTGGGGCATGCCGCCTGTCGCGCCGGCAACAACGTGCTGTTCTTCCGGGCGGACAAGATGTTCAAGTTGATCCATCAGTCCCGGGCCGACAACAGCACCGAGAAGGTGATGTGCAGCCTGCTGGCACCGACGGTGCTGATCATCGACGACTTCGGCCTCAGGCGGCTGAACTCTCAGCAGTCGAGTGATTTTTACGAGGTCATCATTGAGCGCCACAAACGGTCGACCACGATCGTGACGAGCAACCGGACGATCGAGGAATGGGTCCCCTTGTTCGATGATCCGATCTTGGCTCAGAGTGCGCTGGATCGGTTGGCGCACAATGCCCACCAGGTGGTCATCGAGGGTGAAAGTTATCGGCGCAAGCAGAGCCCTACGCTGGATGCAGCTCAGGAATATCAGAAGAAAAAAGAGGAATCGTGATGCACGTCTTGTAGTTTTGTGCTAAACGTGAGGTCGGCCCTGGGGGGTGGGGAAAGACTGTGGAAATAGGTGGGGAATGTTTGTGGAAAATGACAGCGGCAAGCAGACAATCATCCGAAATCGGCTGGGCTGGGCTCGAACCTACATGAAGAAGGCGGGTCTGATCGAGCACCCGAAGCATGGTGTGTTTCGCATCACTGCCCGGGGAAAACAGGTACTCGGAGACAAACCCGAGCGCATAGATGTCCAGTACCTCGAAAAGTTTCCTGAGTTCATTGAGTTTCGCAGTATCCGCAGGGACAAGGGAATACCTGTAGTCCGGGAGAACGACACCAAGACGCCAGAAGAGGCGCTTGATGCAGCCTACGAACAGCCGCTCGACCGCGAAAAAATCCTGGACGAAGCCCTGCTCGTATTTGCCCGTCATGGTTTCCGCAAGGCATCGATCGGCGACATCGTTCGTCCTCTAGGCGTCGGCAAGACGGCGATTTATCACCACTTCCCCGGTGGCAAGAACGAGATCATCGACTCGTGCCTCGTGCGCGAAGAGGAAGCTGTTCTGGCCTCGATGCGCGCGGCCGTCGAAAGCCATGAGGATCCGCGCGACCAGTTGCGTGCCCTGGTGGCCGCGAAGTTCGAGCACATTCAAAGGCTCCGCGCTGTTTTGAAAATCAGCGGAGAGGTCGGGCATGAGATCGGCCGGCTCTACCGGCAGCACGAGCGGCGCTTCACGCTCCACGAGGAAAGCCTGATTGAGACGATCATTCGACGCGGGCAGGAGATGGGAATATTCAGGCCCGCCGACCCCCAGCGCCTGGCACGCGGCCTACGCGGTCTCCTCGCCCATTTCGAGATTAAGATCGCCTTCGATTCCGGAACCGAGTCTCGTCAAGACCAGTTTGACACCGTCTTCGATTTGATCTTCCACGGATTGGTCGGCACCGACCAGCGCGAAGGGAATCTGCAATGAATCGTCCATCCGGACCAACAGGGTTTCTGCTGGTCACTTTGGTGCTGCTCTGGATTGTTCCGAGTTCTGGTCGTCCCGCAGTGGCCGCACCTCAGCCGACCGGCGAATCTGACGCATCCATGGGCACTGTTGGATCGGACGCCCCGGTTCCGTCGACGGATCCCAATAGCCTGAGCTTCGGCGACGCCGTCCTTCTTCTTGAAAAGAACAGCCGGCATCTGATGGCGGCCGCGGATCGGGAAAATGCGCGCCGCCAGGAGCGGGGTGCAGCCAGGGGGCTACGCCTGCCGACGGTCCAACTCAAAGCCCGCGCCACGCGCATCGACGAATCGATCGTCATCGATCTCGATCCCATCCGCTCGGCCATGCTGGCGCTGCACCCAACCGTACCGTCAGCGGCGATTCCCCCTTTTGAGTCCCAGATCCAGGATGACCAGTTCTTCAAGGCCGGTGTCGAGATGACCTGGCCGATCTTCACCGGTGGCGCAATCACGGCGGCGAATCGCGCAGCGGATGCCCGCCTCAGTGATGCCCAGGAGCAGACACGCTCCGTCGAGCAGTCACTGCACGCCACTCTGGTCGAGCGGTATTTCGGCGTCTGCTTGGCTGAACAGGCCAGGAACATACGCCGCCAGGTCCAGACGGGGATGGAGCAACACCTCTATCAGGCGGTCCGGCTTGAGGCCGAAGGTATGATCTCCCGCGCCGAGCGCCTGCACGCAGAGGTCTCGCAGGCTGAGGCCGCACGCGAACTTCAGGCCGCCGAGCAGGACGTCCTCTTGGCGAAGGCCGCCCTGCGTGCGCTTTTGCATGAGCAGTTAGACCCCCGACCGAGTTCCAAACTGTTTGTCGTACACGATTTGCCTTCACTCGAAGTCATGCAACACGATGCGGTCGGCGCCAATCCCAACCTGCTCCGACTCGAGGCTCAGCAGAAGCTCGCCGAATCCGCCGTGAGCGTCGAACGTGCGGACTACCTGCCGGACGTGGCACTCTTCGCCAGATACGAGCTCTACCCCGACGATCTGACAGAGCTCGATCCCCGGTGGGCCGCGGGAATAGGACTTCAGCTCAACATCTTCGATGGATTCGCCCGCGGGCATCGCGTGAGTGCGGCCCGCGCAACCGCCAGTATGGTCGACCATGCGAGACAGGGCGCTCAAAACGATATCGCCCTGCTGGTCGAGCACAACTACCGCCGGGTCGTCAAGGCTGTGGAGCAGTTCGACACTCTCGAGGCGACCATCGAACTCGCCACGGAGAATCTGCGGGTGCGCACCCGCGCTTTCGAGGAAGGAATGGCCACCTCTCTCGACGTTGTCGATGCCGTCAACATGCTGTCCGGTGTCGAGCTTGCCCAGCTCGGCGCAGCCCACGATTTCGTGACTTCGCTCGCCGAACTTCTGGCGGCCACAGGCCACGCCGAGAGTTTCGCAGATTACATGCAGAAAGCCGATGTGGAGGTAACCTCGTGAACATCCGACATCCACGCCTGATTCGCACGACGGTGATACTGGCGATACTTGTCATTGTCATAGTCTTTGGCTGGATCGCGGTGAGACCGACGCCGGACCTCGTCCAGGGCGAATTCGAGGCTGCCGAGATCCGTGTGGCCGGCAAGATTTCGGCTCGGATCGAGACGATCCACGTTCGCGAGGGCGACTCCGTCCGTCGCGGAGATCTTCTGGTGAGTCTGGCGAGCCCGGAGATCGAAGCCAAGCTCGATCAGGCCGAAGCCGCACACGCGGCAGCCAGCGCACAACGTGAAAAAGCGGACAGCGGAGCCCGGGAAGAAGAGATCCGAGGGGCCCACAACATGTGGCTTCGCGCCAAGTACGCAGCCGATCTCGCCGACACTACCGCCGGAAGGGTCCAGCGACTGTATCAGGACGGAATCGTCCCCGAGCAGCGTCGCGACGAAGCCGTGACCAATCGGCAGGCGGCCCAGGAAGCCGCCAACGCCGCTCGGGCGGCCTACGACATGGCCCTCAGCGGTGCCCGAAGCGAAGATCGGCGTTCAGCGGCGGCTCTCGAAGACCAGGCCGCCGGAGCGGTCACTGAAGTCCGGGCCTACCTCGACGAGACCCGTCTGGTCGCTCCGATCGACGGCGAGGTGAGCGTGATCGTCGCCGAGAACGGCGAACTCGCGGCGGCCGGATTCCCCATCCTGACCATCCTCGATCTGACGGACACTTGGGTCAGCTTCAATCTCCGCGAGGACCGGCTGGGAGCCGTCCGTATGGGCAGCCGCCTCAGCGTCCAGGTCCCTGCGCTTGGCGACAAGGAAGTGGAACTCGAGGTAAGCTATATTGCCGCCCAAGGTGACTACGCGACGTGGCGCGCAACCAGCGCCTCCGGTGGTTTCGACCTGAAGACCTTCGAGGTCCGGGCTCGTCCGATCACACCCATTGATGGCTTGCGACCGGGGATGAGCGCGATAATCGACTGGGACGAGTTGGCCCATGACTGAGCACCCGGGTTTGATGTGCGTGGCACGAAGAGAGCTGAGACGAATCAGTGAGCGGCCGATTTATCCCATGCTGCTGGTCGTGCTGCCGCTCATTTCCTTCGCTCTGCTGTGGATCATCTTTTCGGCCGGCACCGTTCACGACCTGCCCATGGCTGTGATCGACCTCGACGAGTCACCTCCGTCCCGACGATTCGTGCGGATGCTCGATGCAATTCCATCGATTGCCATCACCCACCGAGTCGGCAGCGGACTGGACGCAGAGGAACTGTTGCTCTCGGGGGAAATCTACGGCGCGGTTCTCATCCCGGACGATCTCGAGCGCAACGTACTTCGCGGCACAACCGCCGTCGTGACCCTCTATCGCAACTCGCAATTCATGTTGCCGTCCGGCGTTATCCGTCGCGACGTTCTGGCGACCGTGGCAACCCTCTCGGCGGGCATCGAGCTTCACCAGCGGGAAGCCCGAGGCGATTCACCCAGCCAGGCCCGCGCGCGATTCGAGCCCATCCGCACGGAACGCCACGTCCTTTTCAACCCATGGTTGAACTACATCTACTTCCTGGTCAGTTCGCTCCTGCCCGCGATGTTGCAGATCTTCATCATCGTGGCCTCCGTGCACGCCGTCGGCGTCGAACTCAAGGACGGGACCAGCCGCGATTGGCTCGACGCCGCCGGAGGAAGCGTTACACGGGCGGTCGTCGGCAAGCTGTTGCCGTATACAATCACCTATGTGATTGTCGCGTTGTTCATGCTTTCCCTGATCCTCAAGTTCATGGGAGTGCCGCGCAACGGAGACCTGCCCGCCTTGATCGCCGGCACACTGCTTTTCGTCTTCGCCTGCCAGGGTCTCGGAACGCTGCTGGCCGCCAGCTTTGCCAACCTGCGTCTTGCAACCAGTGCAGCCGCTTTCATCGCCACACCCGCGTTCGCCTTCGCCGGGCTCATCTTCCCCATCGACGCCATGCCGCCGTTCGCCTCCGCCTGGGCGATGCTGCTGCCCCTGACCCACTACCTGCGCCTGCTCGTCGAACAGATGGTGCACGGCGCGCCCACGTCGGTATCGCTTCCTGGATTGTCGGCGCTGGCCGGGTTCGCTGTTCTGGCTCCCCTTCTGGCCCAGCCGCGGCTGGCGCGCGTGTTGTCCGACGAACGATTCTGGGGGCAAAAATGAGATCCGCCCTCAAAGTCTGCGTCCGTGAATGGGGTCGAATCCTGGCCGACCCCGGCGCCCTCCTGCTTCTGGTGGTGGCGGCCGGCCTGTATGGGCTGTTCTACCCGCAGCCGTACCTCCCGGAAGTGCTCGTGGAGGTACCAACGGTCGTCGTGGACCATGATGGCACGCCGCTGTCCCGCCGGATGATCCGCATGGCCGACGCCAGTCATCTCATTCAGGTAGCCGTCCGAACGACAAATCGCCTCGAGGCTGAACACTTGGTGCGGCGGGGAGAAGCGGGCGCCATTCTCGAGATTCCGAAAGGATTCGAGCGCGATGTCCTGCGCGGAGAGCCGGTAACCGTGGCCTGCTTCACCGACGCCGCGTATTTCCTGGTCTACAAACAGGCCACGTCCGGTCTCTTGGCCGCCGTCGGTACGCTGTCCGCCGGCATCGAGATCCAGCGCCTGGAAGCTGCAGGGATGTCGCCGGATCAGGCCGGCAATGCCCGCGCCCCCGTGCTGGCGGCCGATCGGCCCCTCTACAATCCAGCCGAAGGGTATGCCAGCTACATCGTCCCGGGGGTGCTGGTGCTGATTCTGCAACAGACACTGCTGATCGGCATCGGCCTGTTGGCCGGGACCGCCCGCGAGGATGGCGAGACGCAGGTGTCCGAAGGTTCCTTTGCATCGACGGCCGGCCGCGTCCTGGCCTACTTCGCCATCTACTTCGCACACGCCGTCTTCTACTTCGTCGTGGTATTCCGCCTCTTCGACCTGCCCTACCGCGGGAATCTCGGCACCACCCTGGCCTTCACCACCCCTTTCCTGCTGTCGGCGATCTGCCTTGCGATCATCATCTCAAACTTGTTCCGCCACCGGGAAACCGCCCTGCAAGTGCTTCTGTTCACGTCTCTACCGGCTCTCTTTCTCTCCGGTTTCACATGGCCGATCGAGATGGTGCCGCGATGGCTTTCCACCCTGGCCCTCGTGATTCCCAGCACGGCCGGCACGGATGGTTTTCTGCGCATCAACCAGATGGGCGCGAGCTTGGCGCAGGTCACGAACGAGTGGCGTATCCTGTGGGTTCTCGCGGGCGTCTATTTCCTGCTGGCGTGGTGGATCCACATTTGGAGGATGGACTCGTTTCGGACCTCGAGCCGGTGACCGGCGACTAGCCGGTCATCTTACGTCACGAATTACGGACCACCCCTGGTGAACTCGAACGAAAAAGCCCTTCGGTGGCAATGTCGAAGGGCTCTAGCAGGCTGTTGAAAATTCCGCCTCTCGCGCCCTGTCCGGTCCCTCGTCCGAGCCTATTTTCGAACTTGGCGTTTCCGATTTCGCCGGTCAGTCCTGTCCGGCTGGCCCCCGGTTAAGGCGACATCTACTTTCCAGCACTCCCAACAGCCCATATCAGCCGCGGTGAGTAGGTCGGACCTCGCCCGAGGACCCTCATCATGCGGCCAGGAGCCGTCTCATCATCACCACGGTGCACGCAGCGGCCACGAACTTGAAGATCCAGCCGAACCGTTCTTCGACCAGCTTCCGTCTTCGCTGACTCTGCGGGTAGCCCACATGGCGGGTCGTCCGTCCATCGATCGCCGAATACTTCGCCTTGCGCGCCACATGGGGCGTCACATCGCAGGCACGGGCGCCCTCGACTAGGCGCCTCTTGTCGTAGCCCTTGTCTCCTCCCAGCGTCTTCTGGCCGACTCCAGGAAGCCGCGACATCATCTCCAGCGCCGCATCGGGCTCAGCCGTGCCGGTCGCCGG
>Ga0210041_1004299_pt1 | contig 10597 bp, 8 predicted proteins | sample CryGeymeta201503_FD_183973 | JGI IMG/M metagenome (GOLD analysis project Ga0210041, IMG submission 183973) | Groundwater microbial communities from Crystal Geyser aquifers in Utah, USA - Crystal Geyser metaG 2015-03 (SPAdes) (version 2) | ecosystem: Environmental > Aquatic > Deep subsurface >... | reverse complement strand
TTTGCGGTGATGTAATGTTTTTCACTCAATCCTTTGATGTGATTTTTTACGGAAAGAACATGGTTTTTTAGATGATTTTGAAGTTCTTCTTCTACTTCACTATTTATGTAGTTTTGATAGGCTATTAAGGAAACTTTTGCATCAATAATAATGTGTTTATTTTCGGGAAGGTTAATAATTACATCAGGTTGCACTCTATTTCCTTCTTCTGCTGTGGTGCTATATTGGGTGGAATATTCTTCATCTTTTATTAACCCAGAGCTTTCCAACACTTTTTCAAGAATAAGTTCTCCCCAATTGCCTTGTGCTTTATTGTCTCCTTTCAGTGCTTTGGTAAGGTTTTGAGCTTCTTCGCTCATTTGAATATTGAGTTTTTCGAGCGATTTTATTTGTTCAATTAAAGAAGTTCGTTCTTTAAACTCTTTTTCGTAGTTGGTATCTACTTTTTGCTCAAATTGCTTGATGTTTTCTTTGAGTGGATTTAAAATTTCACCCAATCGTTTTTCGTTAGTTAGGGCAAATTCTGAAGCATTTTCTTTGAGTAATTTATTAGCAATGATAGAAAATTCTGTAGTAAATTTCTCTTGCAATTGTTCTAATTCTCCCTTGTGTTCTTTGAGCTTATCTTCTATGTTTTGATTGGCATTTTCCAAACGTGCATTATCGGAAAGTAGTTTGTTTTTTTCATTTTCCAAGGCGATGAATTTTTCTTCTTGAGCTTTAAAAACTTCCCGAGAAGTTTCTATTCGTCCGTTTAATGCACCATTTTCTGTGCTTAAAGCAGTAATTTTTTGTTGAAGTTCGTCAACAATACTACTGCCTGTTTCACTTGTTTTTTAACTAAAAAACCAATAACAAAACCCAACACAAGTCCAATAAATAATAAGATGACAGAGATTAAATCCATTTAATTTTTTGGTATAAAATTAGGAAAAATCTACTAATGCCATTCTTATTGAAACAAACTTCTTTATAGGGTGTTTACTCCTAAGCACTTTTTTCTACCACAGAGGCACAGAGGACACGGAGATGACAACTCCTAATTACTCCTAAGTATTTTTAAGTATTCCTAAGTACTTTTAACTCCGTACTCTAAGTACTCAAGGCACTTCTAAGTATTCCTAAGTACTCTTTCCTACTCCAACACTACCTTTTGTATTACATTTTGGTTAGCGGAGTTAATTTTTACCAAATATATGCCTTTGGGCTGACTAGTAAGATTAATAGTTAGTATGGAAGCATTTATTGTTTGCGAAAACACTACTTGCCCCATGAGGTTGGTTATTTCCAAATTACCTCCTGCAAATTCCTCTAATTGAGTAATGGTAAAGTTGCCTGAAGTTGGGTTGGGGAAGAGGGTGGATAAAATACTAAAGTTCGTTTCATTTAAACCTACAGTAGAAGAAAGTTTGGCAAGAAAAAAATCATCTAATCCAAAATGGGTTAATGATGTAGTTCCAATATTAGTAGTGGATCCTTGCATTTCTTCAATTGCTCCTGTAACATAAATTTCACCAATATTGTTAATAGCAATGCCGTTACCATTATCACTTCCTAAAGCCTGAATACCTTTCATCCACTCTTCATTTCCATTAGTGCTATATTTTAAAATATAAACATCAGCATCATTTCCTATGTTACCAACAACTGTTAATGTAGTATTTGCAAATGTTATGGATGGGCTAAAAGTTCCCCCAATGATATATGCTCCGCCACTTGGGTCAAGAACTAAATCATTAACCCAATCATTAAAAATACCTCCGGCATTTTTTGCCCATAAAACTTGCCCTGATGGATTATATTTCACTAAAAAGACATCGTTTTGTCCATTAGTGGTAAGTGAAAATGAATCAAAAATAATTGAACTTCCTCCTGCAAACTTCCCTAAAACATAGCTATTTCCATAAGCATCTACTTTTATTGCCATTCCTTGATCGCTAGTAGCTGCAATAGCATTTTTTGCCCATAATACATTTCCTGAGGTATCTAATTTAGCTACAAACATATCGTTAGAGTTTACAGAGTTAGTGTTCGCTAAAGTAAATGTTCCTATCGTTAAAGAATCTCCGAAAAAACCTCCTGTAAGATAAACACCTGTTTCATTTACATAAATATCTCGTAATTGAGGTGATGAAATTGTTCCTGTGGTAGTTAGTGTTTTAGCCCAAATCAGGCTTTCTGATGCGTTTCGTTTTTCTAAAGTTACAACTGTAGGAGTTCTAATAATGGAATAACTATTCAAATCATTGTCTATGGCAGCAAAACCCCTATTAAGATTGCTGTTGCTACTATTCTTAGCCCAAATCACTTGTCCATTATTATCATATTTTGCAACAAAAAAATTCGTGCTACCTGAATTGGTTAATGTAGTTGTACCTATAGTAAGTGTTACGCTTGAAAACCCTCCGCTAACATAAACATCATTATTTTTATCAATTAACAGTTGAGCTACAAAATCAGAACCTTGGCTACTAATATTCCTTACCCAAATCACACTGCCATTCGGGTTATATTTTGCTAAAAAAATATCATCGTCACCAGCATTAACAAGCGTAAAAGTGCCAATATTAAAATTGGCATCTCTATAAACACCTAATACATATATGTATCCTTGTGAATCTATGGCAATATCTTCTCCAGAATCTTTTCCGCTACTCCCACCAATTTTTGCCCATTGCCAACTAGGGTTTTGAGCATAAAAAACACTAGGCAATACTACCACCATGAGTAAAGCTATTTTAGTTAGTGTTTTTTTCATTTCTACTATTTTATTGATTTATTTTTACCACTTTACCATTATATGTTTGCTCGCCAACTTGTAAGGTATAAAAATACGTACCTTCTTTTAATTCGGCAATGTTTAGGCTAAAATTTTGTTTTCCTTCGGTTGGTGGGTTGTAGGTGTAGGTTTTTACTACTCTGCCTGTAACATCATAAATAGTAAAGATGCTTGGGTTACGTAAAAAGTTGGTGTAGCTGATGTTTACAATATCGTTAGTAGGGTTGGGATAAACCGATAAATTAACTAATTCTTCTTCACTTTCGGGTTGATAGCCATATAATTCTTTGTTGAGTTGGTGCATTATTTTGTCTATTTCTTCTTGGGTAAGTTGTTCTCCTGTTTGGGTGTTTTGGCGTTGCGTATAATCCGTAAAACGGCAATCGTCTATTCTTACTTTTACTTCGGAGCCAGCTTTAAAATGCACACCCGGTTTTAGTTTAACACTATTACCTGCTATCATACGGTAGTGGGTGCCGGGTTCTACGGTTAAACTTGTTGCTACAATGTTGTTTAAGGCTGCTTGGGTTACATTTTGGTAATTGGAATAGATGCGATTATTTACTAACCCAGGAAATGTTACACCTGGCAGCCATTGAATGCCGTTTATAGGTCTTCCGTTGCTGGGATTAAAGTCATCATCAATATTACCAATGGCAATGTTGTGCATATTAAAATTAATCGCTTCAGCATATTCGTCAGGATCATAATCTCCTGGTTGTCCAAATGTACCTATCCCAAAAGTTCTGTTTATATAGTTGAGATTTGAAGTAAAAAAACCAGTGTTCAAATTAGCGTCATCAAAAGTTAAAGGTATTTTATTAAAATGTTGCATATTATAAAACACTATATCATTTTCAAGACCTATTCCAATACTTGGAGTTGAACGTGTTAAATCATTAACATCATTATTATTATTTACTCTAGCAGCAGAAAAAGCAATAGCACTTAAACTTCTTTGTCTAATATATTCGCTTACTATAGCTCCATCACCTGTTAGCACAAAAATAAATTTACCAGTTAAATCCCCCATACTGGGCCAATTGTTTAATTGAGCTGCTGCCCTCATATTTCCAAAGTTGTTTCCTAATAAATCTCGGGGTTTGTAAATGTTAGTTTCACCAAAGATATCGTTAAAAAATTGGTCTAGTCTAGCTGGTGTATGCTGTGAGGAAACTTTAAAATCATCTTGTAAATCTATATGTATAATTATTGGGTCATGATTAGGATAATCAATATGCCATTGTTTAATATCGGCTAAACAAACAATAAAGGTTTTATCACCATCAGCTTGTCCTGTTAATGTATTGTACCCACAGTTATTACAATTACTATTACAAAAAAAACCTGTGTGGAATACTTCATAAGCTATGGGTGTTGAAGTTCGATGAATATCCAATTCTAACACACGAGTATAAAATAGTGATTGATAAAGACCTCCATCACTTTTATAAACTACACTTGGTTGATAGGTATTGTGTCCAGCCAACCGATATACATTATTCAATTTGGCACAATTGATAGTTGGGTCAGCCAATTGGATAGTGATTGCTCTATTCAACAACTGAAATTCCTGTCCATTATTATCCATAACAGTTAACCTAAATACATACGTGCTACCTTGTAAAATATCATTATCCACCCTGCTACCACTTGAAATGCTATCGGTAACAACAAAATTTGCCATTCGCAAAAAGTTGGGGCTGCTTTCTGCACTTAACATGGCTTTATCTATCATTACCTGTGTAATATCGTTGTAGCTTACAAAAGGAAAATCAATAAAATCAATGACATTTAACGAATCGGTATTTTCAAAATCATCGGGAAATAATTTAAAAGAAGTAAAAATACCTATAGTACCTTCTGCTACATTTACGGACATATTTGCTACTGTAAATTTAACTTTTACGGCTTGTACGTTAACTGTTAATAATAAGATTACTATATAAGTTGATGTGAATTTTTTCATGCTTATTTGTTTTAATACGTTCATATTATTTACCTATTGTAATTCGATAAGTAATGAAAGAGTTTGCTATATTAAAAATAGGTGTTCTATTAAGTCTAATCAAGCCAACATCAATATTAGTTCCTATTGATGTTGAAAGTGAAATTTTATAAAATATTTGAAAAGAAATTCCCCCATAAGGAGAAGTGAAATTTGCTCCTTCAGCAATAAAGGGAATACCAAATTTAAGTGATATAGTATTGTGCCAATGTTTGGTAGAATAATAAACAACCCCAGCATTTAACCCTAAAAGTTCAACATATCCAATATTACGTTCTCTTTCTTTTGTTTGTGCTAAAAAATAAGATAGTATAAACCCCATTTGTAATCCAAAGGTAAATACATATTTATTATTAATTGGCATATCACAATTTAATCCACCCCCAATAGGTTTAATCTCTAAACTTAATTGTTTCTTGTGTTTTAAATTTACACTATACTCTTGCCCCACCACAGGCAGCACAACAACAAAAAGCAAAATTATAATAAGGAGTTTTTTCATAGTATAAAATTAAGGTAACACTTAATTTGTGTTACTGTTTTTTCATAATTTCCAACTCCTTAATTCTTTTTTCCAATGCAATAATATAAAGCGTTAGTTCTTCTATTTTTTCCATTTGTTTTACTTGCATATCGCCTACTTGTAATCCATTTTCTTTTACCTCTTTTGCAGTAGGAATGTTAGGAAGATGTTTGTTTTCTTTAATGTATTTTTCTAACTCGTTTAATGGCATTAAACTATAATCTACATTAAAAACATAGTCAGGAAAAGGAGCGGGTTGTACGGTCATTTCTGTACAGAGCACGTTACCGTCACCCATTACTCTAAAAACATCGGGACTGTTTGCAAATGATGTATTAATTACCGCTATTGCTTTATGATTGTTTCTAGAAACAACAGATTTAACTCCATAATCCCAATCGTTATTACTTTCTTGCACAAAACAAGAAGCTACTTTGTTGTTGTTGGCATCTACTAAAAATTTAACATCTGAAAAAAAAGGACTTTCTCCAATTACCACATTCCCATCTTTATGAATAAACAAACGGGTGTTTTGAGCAACAGTTGCATCGGGTACGGCTGTTTGCCCTTGGTTGGGTGTGTTGGTGTAAGGTAAGGTTACAAAACGCAATGAGCCAAAAATATCGCCATAAATTACTGCTCCTCCATTGTGAGGTCCATCGCTGCTCGTTTGCCATAAATGGGTGGCATCGCCAATTCGTGTTGCATTAAAACCAATGTAGCTGGTGCCATAACCTAAATCATGTCCTCCAGCATTGCCAACAACAAATTTAGTGGCGTTTGTGCTTACTTGTAATGATTGCGTAAACAAACCTCTTCCTCGTACATCTAAACTTGCGGTGGGGTTGTCTGTGCCAATTCCTACCCAAGCTGGGCAGTTTACACCTGTATATAAAGCTCCTAAAGTTGGGGTTAATCCTTTTGCACTCCAAACAGGAACAAATAAACCGTTCAAATCTATAGGACATTGTATTTGAGGGTCGTAAATGGCACTTACTAATCCACTTCTATCCAAACTTGTCAGCTTTCCATTGTTGTCAGCTGTAACTATCCTTACTTCATTGGGTGGTAGTGGAGTTACGGGTTTTAGTTTTTCTAAAAAGACATCGCCCATAAATTTAGATTCGGAGTTGGGTGCAATTTCTAAGGCGGTGATGTTGTTGCACTTCAGCACAAGGTTTTGGTTGTTGGTAGTACCTATAAAATCGGAAGAGGTAGCTTGGTTTCCGCTTAGTTTCCAGTTGATGCCACCAGCATTGCTATTTGGGTTTTGGGCAACAGCTATGGAACTTAGCCAAAGCATACTAAGAGTTAGAGTTGAAAAGTTGAAAGTTGAAAGTTTCATAATCAGTAGTTTAAAGATTAACTAAGCAAATATAAAACATTTTTTTGAATTGTGCAAATTTTTTTTTTGAAACTTTCAACTCCTAAGTAGTTTTAACTCCCAACTACTAACTACTCAAGGCACTCCTAAGTACTTACCTAGGTTACTTCCCTAAAATTAAAACAGGCGTACCTTCGTCAACCAAATCATACAATTCTATTACATCAGCGTTTTTCATTCTTATACAACCATGAGAAACAGGTTCTCCTATATACCCTTCTTCGGGTGTTCCATGAATGTAAATAAAACGATTGTAAGAATCAATATTCCTCCCTTTGTTTATGCCAACTTCTTCTCCGTCAAGCCATAGAATGCGAGTTGTAACATAATCGCCATCTGCTTTGGTTTTGTCTTCATAAATAGTTGCCATACTTCCATTATAAACCCGAGCTTCTAAAATTCCACCCAACGGAACATTGTCTCCAATTTTTCTTTTGATATTGTGTAAGCCTAAAGGTGTTTTTAAACTGTGTAATTCATTGCCAACTCCTTTTTTAGCGGTTGAAACTGTATATTTTTTGATTATGGAATCTTTTTCAATTAAATACATTTGTTGATGTTTAACAGAAATAAATAAAAAAGAGCTAAAATCTTTATCAGGATATTTTAGATTTAAATATTCGGAAAGAAACGCACCTAAATCAAAAGTAGTTTCTGTTTCTACAGGTTCAGGAATTTCTATTTGTACTTCTGCTTTTTGGGTAGGCTCAACAATTTTTTTGGACGATTTACAGGAAAACAATCCTACCAACAAAATCAGTAGTACTTTATAAAGTTTTATGTTTAAGTGAAATGTGAACATTAAAAAACAAAAATAGAATTTTACTTATTTTTATTGCTCATTTTCAACATTATTTTATAAAAAAGCGAAGGAAACAATGTTTTAAAAGGAATAGACAGCAACTCTTTGTTTCCAATATATTGATGTTTTTTGTTGGAAGTAATAGCAGCAACAAATTTTTTAGCAAAAGTTGTAGCTTTCATTCCATTGAGTTGAGCATCACTATTTTCGTTGGTACTGTTTCCGTTTCCATCAATGGCATTTAACGAAACATTGGTGTTAATAAACCCTGGAGATACAATTAAAATATGAATGTTGTCTTTTACTAATTCTAAACGCAATGATTCGTAAAAACCATATAAAGCGTGTTTTGATGCTGCATAAGTAGATAATTGAGGTAGTCCAAATTTGCCTAAAATACTGGTAACAACAACTATTTTTCCATTTTTCTGTTGTTGCATAATAGGTAAAACGGCTTTTGTTAGGGCAACATTTCCAAAATAGTTAATGTCCATAATTTTCTTTTCCACTGTTTCGGAAGTTGCTAATGCTTCACTTTTTTGACTAATTCCACCATTGTTTATTAATACATCAATCCCATTAAATTTAGCAACAACCTGCTGCACCCAATGGGTTGCTTGAGAATAATCCTCTAAATCAATTGGCAAGATAAGAGCGTTTTCATCTGTTAGATTTGCATTTTTTTGAATTCTAATTAATTCATCTTTTCTTCGAGCAGATAAAATAATTCTACAATCTTTTTTTGCAAGTTCATACACAGTAGCTTCTCCAATTCCTGATGATGCACCAGTTACCCATACAACTTTGTTAGATAAATTCATATGTATATTTTATTTTATTAAATCGGTCATCCCGAGATATTCGGAACGCCAACTTATCTTCATCACATTTTGTGTGCTTCGGAACATGGCTATTTCATAACCACAAATTTAGTAATAATTACCAAAGAGAAAATTTGAACTAAATAATTAAAAAATATGACTAGTTATTGTTGTATAATTTTGATTATTAATTCATTAATAGTGATTAAAAAAAGAGGTTCTATTTCCTATTTTATAAGCCTGTAAATTTCACATCAAATAATTATCTCATGTGTTAAATATACCTACATTTGCCCTTTAATTTTAAAAAAAAGAGTTTAAATTTTTAAATTTTCAGATTATGTCAAACATGTCAAAACACGAAGCGGAAATTAAAGCTTTTATGGATCGGGTAAAAGTAAAATATTCACATGAACCAGAATTTATTCAAGCAGTTGAAGAAATTGCAGAATCAGTTATTCCTTTTATTGCCAACCATCCAAAATACATAAAGGCTAAGATTTTAGATAGAATGGTTGAACCAGAAAGAACAATTATTTTTAGAGTATCATGGTTAGATGATAAAGGAGAAATACAAATAAACACAGGGTATCGTGTTCAGTTTAATTCTGCAATAGGACCTTATAAAGGAGGGTTGCGTTTTCATCCTTCTGTAAACTTATCCATTCTTAAATTTTTAGGATTTGAACAAACATTTAAAAATGCACTAACAACTTTGCCTATGGGTGGAGGTAAAGGTGGTTCTGATTTTGATCCAAGAGGAAAATCGGACAATGAAGTAATGAAATTTTGTCAATCGTTTATGATAGAATTATACAGACATATTGGTGAAAATACAGATGTTCCAGCAGGTGATATTGGTGTTGGAGCAAGAGAAATAGGTTACTTGTTTGGTCAATACAAAAGATTAACAAGTGATTTTACAGGAGTTTTAACTGGAAAAGGCTTTAATTGGGGAGGCTCTCGATTACGACCCGAAGCTACTGGATATGGAGCAGTTTACTTTTTGCAATCGATGTTAGCAACAAAAGGAATGGATATTAAAGGAAAAACCATTGCTGTTTCAGGTTTTGGAAATGTGGCTTGGGGAGTTGCTAAAAAAGCTGCCGAACTTGGTGGAAAAGTTGTTACGCTTTCTGGTCCTGATGGGTATATTTATGACAAGGACGGTATTTCTGGAGAAAAAATAGAATATATGTTGGAGTTAAGAGCTCTAAATGCAGATATGATTAAACCGTATGCTGAAAAATATAAAGTGCCTTATTTTTCAAACAAACGCCCTTGGGAACAAAAAGTGGATATTGCTATGCCTTGTGCTACTCAAAACGAGTTAGACGGGGTAAGTGCTCAACAATTATTAGATAATGGTGTACAATGTATTGTTGAAGTTGCAAATATGCCTTCAACACCTGAAGCTTATAAATTAATTATAAAAAGCAAAATTTTATACTCTCCAGGAAAAGCTTCTAATGCTGGTGGTGTTGCTACATCTTGTTTAGAAATGAGTCAAAATGCATTGCATGGTAATTGGTCTGCTAAAAAAGTAGATGAGCGTTTAAAAAGCATTATGGTTTCCATTCATAAAGAATGTGTAAAATATGGTAAAGAAGGTGATTATATTGATTATTTTAAAGGAGCAAACATTGCAGGATTTGTAAAGGTTGCTGATTCTATGATAGATCAAGGAATAGTTTAAAGAAGCATTAATTTGAGTTTGGTTTAGGTAATATACAGAAGTTATTTAGCCAAACCAAACTTAAGTTATACTCAAATCACTTAGCTTTCCGAATTTTTGACTTACTCTTTTTGCCGTTATCTGCGTTAAAATTTTAAACCGTAGCTATGGCTATACTTACCCACACACAAAGCTCGCTCATCCAGTCATTGGCTGGATGCCGTGCTTTGATACCAACAAAAATAGTTTACTCAAATTACCCAAAAAGCTAAGTGATTTGAGTATATTAAGAAAAAAGTATAGGTTTTAGAATACCAAAACTTTATCACTGTCCACAACCCAATTTGTCAATTCTGACATGGGTTTTTATATCGAGCTCACAAAAATGTCTATTCGTTTGTTTTCATGTTTTAGTCATTGATTTTTTTCATTTACCCCTTCCCTAAAGGGTGTGAAGAAAATCAATTTACTACCCTTTAGGGTAGGGTTTGGGGTAATCAAATTGATTTTCAAAATCATTGGAATTTATTTAGGTAAGCAAACGGAAATACATATAATAAAAATTACCCTTGCTATTAAATGTGTTTACCTGTTTATTGTCATAA
>Ga0210041_1004265_pt1 | contig 10641 bp, 15 predicted proteins | sample CryGeymeta201503_FD_183973 | JGI IMG/M metagenome (GOLD analysis project Ga0210041, IMG submission 183973) | Groundwater microbial communities from Crystal Geyser aquifers in Utah, USA - Crystal Geyser metaG 2015-03 (SPAdes) (version 2) | ecosystem: Environmental > Aquatic > Deep subsurface >... | reverse complement strand
AAATCATTCTGTAAGTCTTCCTTAGACATGTAATTATGCGCCTGTATCAATCGGTAAACTGTGCGCTTTTTAAGTCCTTACTTTCTAGCAAAAACCTTTCCAAAACGCTTTATTAAACCTAAGGGACATTTCTTTTTACGCCAGATGTAATATTTCTTTCTTTTCCCGAACTCAGGGTATTAAAAATTCAATTTATTCACCTTCTTAAAATTAGGGGTTAAAAAAATATTCTCAACAAATTTAAAATTTCTTGTAAGGTTTTTCAGTTTCAAGCGTCTCTAAGGCATAACAATTTAAAAAAAAAATGATTATGCCTAAATATATCAACCCATTTACGGACTTTGGATTTAAGAAACTCTTTGGAGAAGAGTCCGCCAAGGACTTACTCATCTCCTTTTTAAATGAAATTCTTGCTGAAGACGAAGTCCACATAGAAGATATCACCTACCTCAATACAGAACAATTTGGCGCAAGCGAAGATCACAGAAAAGCTTTTTTTGATTTATATTGCAGAAATCAAAATGGGGAACATTTTATTGTTGAAATTCAGCGACAGAAACAAAAGAACTTTAAGGATCGACTCATTTTCTATTCCACCTTTCCTATTCAACATCAATCCATAAAAGGTGATTGGACATTTGAACAGACTCCTGTTTATGTAATTGCCATTTTAGATTTTATATTAGACGAAAATATTACTAGTAAAAACAAGGTCTTATCGAGGATTAAATTAATGGATACCAAAACTTGCGAGCTATTTTATTCGAAGTTAACGTATATTTATCTTGAAGTTCCTAAATTCAAAAAAAGCGCTGAAGAACTATCTACACTCTTCGATAAATGGTTATTTTTACTAGGAAACCTTACCTTTTTAGAACGAATTCCACCTCAAATACAGGAGCAATTATTTATGAAATTTCTAGATCGAGCAGAAGTAGCAAAGCTTACCGATGAGGATAGATATAAATACGAGCGCAGTTTAAAAGTGTATCGCGATGATCTGCTTGTTATGAATACGGCTAGAGAAGAAGGACGCGAAGAAGGACGCGAAGATGGTAGATTACTTGAAAGGCTAGATATTGCCAAAAAACTAATCGAAAACGGCGCTGATACTCAACTCATTCTTTCCGTTACTGGTCTATCTTTTGATGAATTAGTTGAGCTTAAAGCTTCTCTTTAAAATGTTTCAGAATTGATCCCTTGAAATTTGTATCTGGTCTATTAAAGATTTGCCTTCGTTTCAAAGAAGATATTTAGTGACTTACACCCTCTCAAATCGTGAACAATCGCCGATTATTTCAATAAAATATACTTTTTATAGTAAGCTCAACGATTTGTTTTTTTTGACATAGAACATTTATTTCTTTTCTTGATACTTCTGTTATTTTGAAAACAAACGTAACTATAAAAAAAGCGTTGTCAATCATAGAAATAGCAGTTTTTATTCCATCAATACCGTTCAAAACGAATTTTCAAAATCCTGACCTATGAAAAAACTCAGCTCAAAAACAAAATCGCTCAAACAAAGTGACATTCGCGCTGTTACTGCACTTATTAATCAATATAAAGGGATTAATTTAGGTCAAGGGATTTGTGATTTGCCAACTCCAGATCCTGTTAAACTTGGAGCGATTCAAGCCATTCAGGAAAACAAATCCATTTATTCTCCTTATTCTGGAATTCCTGCATTAAAATCTGCTGTTCTAAAAAAGTATCAGAGTTTCAATAAAATTCCGGTGGAAAATGAACCTGAAGTCATGATTTCAGTGGGGTCTTCGGGCGCTTTTGTGAGTGCATCTATGGCTCTTTTTGAACCTAGTGATGAAGTTATTTTATTCGAACCTTTTTATGGTTATCATCTTGGTTTACTTAAACTAGTTGGCGTTGAAACAAAATTTTGTTTAACAAAAGTTCTAAAATGGGAAATTGATTTTGATGATTTAGAGTCTAAAATCTCTTCAAAAACCAAAGCTATAATCATAACTACTCCCGGAAATCCTAACGGCAAGGTTTGGACTAAAGCTGAGCTTCAGCAATTATTAGATTTATTAATTAAATATGATTTGTACGCAATGGTCGATGAGGTTTATGAGTATATGACTTATGATTCATTTGAACATACTTCTTTGGCTTCTCTTCCTGAAGCATTAGAGCGAACAATCACGATTTCAAGTTATTCCAAAACGTTTAACATGACTGGCTGGCGTTTAGGTTCCGCCTGTGGACCTGCTGAAATCATTGAAAAAATGGGCTTAATTAGTGATTTAGTTTACATTTGCGCACCAACTCCATTACAACATGGTTTAGTTGAAGGCTTGAATATGGAACAATCCTATTTTGATTCCATGAAAGCTGATTATCAGAAAAAGCGAGATGTATTTTGTAAAACCTTAGAAGATTTTGGTTTTGATGTTTATCCACCCGAAGGCGCATATTACGCTTTTGTGAATTTTGAAAAACTCAGTAAAACCCGCAAAGGATTTGAAAATGATCAGGCAGCTTGTAAAACTTTGATTCAAGAAGCTGGAGTTGCTTCTGTTCCTGGTGGTTCTTTCTTTTCAAATTATGAAGATGGAAAATATTATTTACGATTCTGTTACGCCAAAGAATGGGAAGTATTAAATCGTGCTTGTGCACAACTTTCAAAAGCTAAGTGAACTCTCCTTTCTCTAAAAAAGAAATAAATTTCGAATGATGAGTCCACTCCAAAAAGTCGATTCTGTTGGCTTACACCCTTCCAAATCCTTCGAATTCGACGAATAGTTTGCTAAAACTACTTATCGGAGTACACTCAATGATTGAATTTAATACACTGAGCCCAGTCCAAAATATCAATTTTGTCGGTTTGCCCCCTTCAATTCGTGCGAATTCGTCAATAATTTTGCTAAAACTACTTTTAGGACTCAAATATTTAATTTTCAATTCTTCATTTACAAATTTCAGATAACCTTAAAAATTAACTGATTTTTGCATATCCATTTAAGCATAAAAAGACTTTATTCTATTAACCAAAATATACTTTAATGAACGCCACCCATTCACCACTTATTGAAACATCAGAATTACTTTCAATTTTAGATTCCCCAAATTTAATTCTTGTTGATGCAAGCGGTGGACCAAAAGCAAAATCAGCATTTGAAAAACAACATATTTTGGGAACTCAATTTATTGATCTTGAGACTGATTTATCTTCCAAAAAAGGAAATCCAGCCAATGGTGGTAGACATCCTTTACCGACAATAGAGCAATTCGCAAAAACTTTAACGAAATTTGGAATCTCTCCCGATTCGCACGTTGTTATATATGACAGCAATTTTGGAGCAAATTCAGCTACTCGTCTTTGGTGGATGCTCAAAGCTGTTGGTCATGAAAAGGTTCAAGTGTTAAATGGTGGTTTTCAAGCTGCAATTTCGGCAGGATTGCCACTTAGTTCACAAATACAACACAAACAAAAAGTACCATTGTATCCAGTTAATGAATGGAAACTACCAACAGTAGCTCTTAGAGATGTTTCGGAAGCATCTACAAGTTTAGAACATGTAATTATTGATGTTCGTGCTGCCGAGCGTTTCGATGGGATTTTTGAGCCGATTGATTTAATTGCAGGACATATTCCTGGAGCCATTAATATCCCATTAAACCAAAATTTAGACACTGATGGATTCTTTCTGTCTAAAGACAAATTGAACTCACTTTATAAAGAACATTTTAAAACTATTCCTGAAAAGAATGTCATTGTTCATTGTGGTTCAGGAGTTACTGCTTGTCACACCATTTTTGCTTTAACTTATGCTGGATTTGAAATTCCTTGTTTGTATGTTGGCTCTTGGAGTGAATGGTCTCGAAATGAAAAACCGATTGCGAAGAAATTGTAATCTAAATTTTGAAATAAATTTGGCGAAAACCTTTAAAATGTTAATAGGCTAAAGTTTCTAACTTTTTGATGTGAAATTAAAAAACCCTTCTTTTGGAGGAGTGTTGTTCTTTCATTAAACATATTTTCAGGTTTCACTTTGCTCATTTCTTATTTAAAAGGAAGATATCTCCGCTTTGATTCGTTCTGATTTCTTGCTTTTGTTTAACAGACATGGGCTCATCTCCGGTCGACATGACTTTGGTTTTTTAATAAGAAAAAAGTCATCTCGAGCGTAATCGAGGGGTCTTCCGTTTTATTACGGTATGAGTTCAATAGCAATGAATTCTGTGCTGGGATGATTTTTTTTATTGCTTCTTACTCATTTCTCATTTTGTTTCGAAGATATCTCCGCTCGATTCGATTTAATTTCTAGCATTTGATTCACAGTTTTGGGCTCATCTTCGGTTGACATGAATTTTTTAGTTCTATTTCTCATTCATCATTTTCTTACCTCTTATCTTTGTCCACAAAAAACTATTTCTATGAAACCAACTTTTGCCATTCTAGGCGCTGGACTTTCCGGACTTCTAATTGCTAAACGTCTTCAAACATTAAACTATAAAGTCTTTGTTATCGAAGCTCGAAACCGAATTGGTGGCCGTATTTTTACGGATACATCAAGTTTAGAAACGCCGATTGAAATGGGTGCGACTTGGTTTGGACATCAGCATACTGAATTGCTAAATTTATTGAAGGAATTAGATTTAGGCTATTTCGAGCAGTATATGAATGGAACTGCTTTGTTTGAAGCATTTTCTATGGCTCCACCTCAAGAATTTAAGATTCCTCAAGATATTCCGAGTTATCGAGTTGTCGGTGGAACAGCTCAAATTCTGGAGCACTTATCTAAAGATTTAAAACATGATCAACTATTTTTGAATCAGATCGTAATGGATATTGATTTTTCAACGGAAAAAGTACAACTAAAAACAAATAACCAAACGTTCCATGCTGATTGTGTTATTTCAACCATTCCTCCTTCTCTTTTTGCGCATTCAATAAATTGTACACCAAGTTTGCCCGAGGATTTTTCAGATGTAGCTCGTTTTACTCATACTTGGATGCAAGATTCAACCAAAGTTGCTGTTGTGTATAAAAAATCATTTTGGCGTGAAAAAAGTTACTCAGGCATCGTTTTTAGCCAAGTTGGCCCTCTCACTGAATTTTATGATCAATCTGATGTTTCCAATACCCGATTTGCTTTATGTGGATTTATAAATGGAGGATTCAGTTATTTAACAAAGGAAGAACGCAAAGAAAAAGTGATTGCTCAGCTGATCAAATTATTTGGAACAGTTGCAGCAGATTTCGAAACATTTTCAGAAACCGTTTGGTCTGATGAACCTTTTACCAAACATAAAAAACAAGTCAACTAAATGTGATTCCACATCAAAATAATGGACACAAATTATTCCAAAAAGCATTGTATAACAATCGCTTATATCTTGCCGGGACTGAAACCTCAAGCGAATTTTACGGCTACATGGAAGGCGCTGTCCGTGCCGCAAATCGAGTTGTAAACGATATTAAGATTTCATTCGCGAATTCTAGTTTTTGAACCAGTCACATCTTTTATTACTTCAAATCCATTTTCTAAAGAAATTTCAGGTTCGATAACAGTCGTTTTTCCCAATTTCATTCCAATTGTTTTAAAAAGCTGTTTTACTTGCTCTTTTTGTTTGGTAAAATATGACTTCAAAATGATTCGGCTTATTCCAAAGCCAAATAAACCTGCAAAAGGTAATAATGCCCCAACATTTGGTTCATAACCCAATGATTTTGAAAATAGAATGAATAAAATAAGCGTTCCTAAAATTGGGAAAGCGGTTGCCATCACCTTAAAACGAGACCAATAATTAACCATTTGAACGGTCGTTTTTCCGTTTTCAGGCGTTAGAGAAATATGTTTATAGCCAAATTCTCTTTTTCTTTGTTCCCATTCAAATGAACTTCCCACTTTCGCAACATGGCCAATTCCTGCTGTTGCTTTCCTGATTTCCCTAACGATTTCTTCCCAATTCTCATCCGAAACTTCGCCAGTAAAGGTATGAGATTCAAGAAGCTTTGACGTTCCCATTAACCAATTAAAGCTTTTTTCCTGAATCGGTTCTTGATGTCTTTCAATAGCCTCAAGTAATGAATCTTTATCGATTCCAACTTCTTTGGCAAGCTCAATTAATTCCTGAGTACTTAATCCGTCTTGCGATCCATATAAATCCTTTTGTGTTTGAATCTCTGAAGCTTTTGATAATATTTTACTTATTTCGGTTTTTGAATACTGACGATTTACACTCATATACTTAAATTATTCACATTTTGTTCAAAGTAATCATTTTCAAAGTAAGTCTCCACATTCAAGTTTTTGATAAACAAGTTTAACTTTCTTTACCTTTAAAACTAATGACCTTCATTTGTTAAGAAAACATGTTCTTTTTCAATCTGAGCAAGGCATAAGATTTAAGCCTAATTTCAGATGGAAAAACAAATTATAATATTTTTTGAGTCCACTCCAAAAAGTCAATTCTTTAGGTTTACACCCTTCCAAATACTACGAATTCGACGAATAGTTTGCTAAAAACTACTTTTCGGAGTACGCTCATTTTTTCAAAAAATTATTCTTGATTTAAACTTGCGACCACTTCCAAAAGTCGAAATCTTCATTTTCCACACTATCAAATTGTGTGCAATCAACGATTAATTAACTAAGATTCACTTTTTTGTGTATACTCAAACATAAGTTATCATAATTTGAATTTTCATAATTATTGTTATTTATGGAGCAAAAACAGATGTACTTCAGCAATTTAGAATCGATCCAAACCTTTATAAATCAACAAAAAAAGGGCTTTATTTTAGTTTCTTATCAAAATCTTGATGATTATAAAGGAATGGTTTTAGGCATTACACTAATTTATGACACATCGAAAAACGAGTATCAGTTAGATTTACAGTAGATTAGCTTTGGTTTAGATCTGTTTGGAGAAAACTTGGTTGAAAATTATGTTTATCAATTCGAAAGTCTAGAAAACTTGCTTGATTATTTAGTAAATCAATACAATATTGCAGTAGAGCAAATTCCGAAACAATATAAAATTGATGAACAGAATTTTCCGAATCCGATAAAAAACAGTGCCGAAAAATCACAATTTGAAATCGCATGGAATCAATTTCAGGAAGATTTTAAACGAGGAGTCTTTTTAGACCAATCACTTAATCTTATTTACTCAAGTTGATAAGATTTTGCTTAGATTCCAATTTCACCTTTCACACTCCATTGATATTTCTTTGTTTAATTTTAAGAATCAGACTTTTCTACTTCGTTTCGCAGCAATAATAATTTTACTTGCACATAGCATTCCAGGAATGTTGAATAACGGTATAAACAACTTCGGAAATCTATATTTGAATCCACTTGGATTTGCCCCTTTTGGTGTGTTAATCGCTTGGATAATCAAATTATCTCATGTTGCCGCAGCTGTTTCTCTACTCATTGAGAAGTATATGAAATGGGCTTGTATTGGAACGATTCTTATCTTAATTCAAGGAATTATTATGGTTCATTTTAGTGAAGGTTGGTTTGTTGTTGGCGGTGGACGAAATGGAATGGAATTCAATTTTTTACTCATTTTTGTCCTTTTGACCATTTTATTTCCTAACGGAATTACTAAAGGAATCACTAAAGATTGATACTTTTTTTTAAAATAAATTAAAATCTATCTGTGTGGAGCAAGAACAAAAAATATTGAAATATAAAGATCGCATTGTCTTCGAAAAAATGCGTCTTCCCTATTTTAAGCGCTTACCAAAAGAGTTTTTTGAAAACGAAGCTTGTTTTATTTTCATAAATGAGGGCGCGTTTTCTGTTCGTTCACAAACTGAATATTTATCATTCCAAAAAGGAACAGGACTCCTTGCCAAATGTTTGAATTATTTCTTTGAAACTTCAGCTCAAGAACGCTCAGCCGGAACTGGAGTTGAAGTAATCGGATTACTTTTATATCCCGAATTAGTAATGGATATCTTCGATTTCGATTTGAGCCTTTCAACACACACGATAGATTTCAATTTGAAAAAATTTGAAATCGATTTGCTCTTACATCATTACAAAGAAAGCATAAATCTGCTTCTCGACAATCCGGAATTAGCAGATGAAGCCTTAATTAAGAATAAGCTTCGTGAATTTGTTTTACTAATGAGTAAAACTGTAGAAGCGCCTTCTGAATTAGATTTTCTAGCCTCTCTTTTCAAGCCAAATTTCGCCCAATTCGAGGAAATTATTCAAAAAAACGTGTATTCTAATTTGAATTTGAATGAATTTTCGGCTTTGTGTCACATGAGTTTATCTTCATTTAAACGAAAATTCAAAGAGGTTTACAATGAAAGTCCTATCAAATACATATCAAAAAAGAAAGTTCAAAAGGCAGCTATATTACTAAAAGATAAATCGAACAGAATTTCTGATATCGCTTTTGATGTTGGATTTGAATCTTTAGCAACCTTTAACAGAAGTTTTAAAGAAACATTTGGGGTTTCTCCTTCTGAATTCAGATTGAACTAATCTGAGTAGTATTTGAGCTAATTTGGGAATGAATTCTTTTTAATCTGAGGTACTTTTAGTTCAATAAAAACAAGTAATAAGTTCTTCAATTTTAAAAAAATGAATAAAAACTTTGGAAAAACTGACCGATTAGTTCGAGTCATTCTAGGTATCACAATTATTTCTTTTGGCTTAGTTAATCAAACATGGTGGGGTGCAATCGGTGCAGGTATTATGATTCCCGCTATCATTTCATCTGACCCACTTTATAATCTCATTGGAATAAACATAAATAAAAAATAATTATGTCATCAACAAAGAAAAACACTTATGGCGATTGGGCTTTAGTTGCCGGCGCTACTACAGGAATCGGAGCCGAATTAACTAGTCAATTGGCTGCAAAAGGATATGATTTGGTACTTGTTGCCCGAAAAGAAAACGATTTAATAGAACAAGCGAGTTCTCTTAAAAAGCGCTATGGCGTTGAAGTTTCCTATGTTTCTGCGGATTTAACGACACAAGAAGGAATCAATAAATTAACTCAAATTAATGAAGAAATTGGTTTATTGGTAATTTCAGCAGGAATTGAAGTTAATGGTTCTTTTTGGAAAACAGCCATTGAAAAAGAAATGGCACTCATTCAATTAAATGTAATGGCTCCACTTCAGTTAACACATCATTTTTGTAAAGGAATGGTTGATCGTAAAAAAGGTGGAATTTTACTAATTTCTAGCCTTTCAGGTCACATGCCAAATCCCTATTTCTCGAATTATGCTGGAACAAAAGCATATATTTTAAATTTTGGCGCTTCTTTGTATGGCGAATTGAAACCAAAAGGTGTCGATATTAGTGTTCTTTCTCCAGGATTAACGAACACAGGAATGATTCAAGATAACGGAATGGATTGGAGTAAAACACCAATGACTGCGATGGAACCTTCAGAAGTTGCTGAAATTGCGCTTTCTAATTTGGGAAAACAATTTTTAATTGTGCCTGGATTTAAAAATAAAATGATGGCAGGAATGGCGAAACATAGTCCTTTGGAAATGCAGGCTAAAATGAATGAAAAGATGGTTCGTAAAGCTATGAATCCTGCTAAGATTTAAAGGATTTGTATAAACTCGAATTTTAGAATTAAGTGTCCACTCCAAAAAGTCGATTCTTTCGGTTTTCACCCTTCCAAATCCAACAAATTCGACGAATAGTTTGTTAAAAACTACTTTTCGGAGTACACTCAATTAACTCTTTTTTGAAAAAATTCACAATCAATTATTCTTGGTTCGTACTAACAAATTGCTCATTTTTATAGTTGATTTTAGTTTGCTTAAAAATTAATCTATCATTTTAACTGTTGTTTATTAGTAACATACATTATTCTATTTTTAAGAATGGTGTATGTTATTTTGCATTATTGTATTCTATATTCATTTTTAATGTAACAATGGGGTGTTACATTTTCATTAAGCATAATTAAATTTCGGTGTTATTTTGAAAATTGATTTCATTGTTAACACAATTTTCCTAATGTAATTAATTAACCTGTAGAGTTGCCCATTCGGACAACATTCTTTACATTTACATCAAATGATGTGAAATAAAACTAAGAACTGTAAGCTTGTACAAAAACTACTTTTCTGACTTCTTTGAAAAACAGAAACAGAAAGTAAAAGACAAGATTTTATGGACTTTTAGAATTATTGAAACATTGCAACAAATCCCTACTGACTATTTGAAACACCTTGAAGGTACGGACGGACTTTATGAAATTAGAGTTCAGCAAGGAAGTGACATTTTTCGCATTTTCTGCTTCTTTGACGAAGGTAAACTCGTTGTTTTAGCAAACGGTTTTCATAAAAATGCCAGAAAACGCCAAAGTCTGAGATTGCAAAAACTTAAAAAATTAAGAACGAATATGAAACAGAAAAGTAACTTATACAGAGTCTAATATATAATTACAAATAATACACGTATTTTAGCTTATCGTTTAACTAGCAAAATGAACATGAGCAAAGTCAGATTAAAAGTAGAAAATTACACATCATCAGAACTTAAAGAGTTATTGAGAAAAGACGAGAAGTTTCAGCAAGGAGTGCGGCTTTATGCGTGCTATCAAGTATCAAAAGGGAAAAAACCAAGTGAGTTAGAAGATTTGTACGACACATCATTTAAATCTATTTGTAACTGGGTG
>Ga0210041_1004258_pt1 | contig 10655 bp, 13 predicted proteins | sample CryGeymeta201503_FD_183973 | JGI IMG/M metagenome (GOLD analysis project Ga0210041, IMG submission 183973) | Groundwater microbial communities from Crystal Geyser aquifers in Utah, USA - Crystal Geyser metaG 2015-03 (SPAdes) (version 2) | ecosystem: Environmental > Aquatic > Deep subsurface >... | reverse complement strand
GGCGGGCGAAGCTCGGATGGTTTTCGGTGCTTGACAAAGTGGGAAGCCTTGACGGTCTGGGGGGGGCTTGACGATGGGGATCAATGGATGCTGACGGGGGTGCAACTGGCTGGTGAGCTGGGCCTCTCGCGGCAGCGGATTCATCAATACGTCAGGGAAGGAAAACTGGCCGGGTGCTACAGCGGCGAGGGTCGGGCGCGGCGGTTCGACCGGGAAGCGGTGGCCGTGGCGCTGGGGCGGCGGCTGGATGCGGCGCAGATGCTGGGCAATGGGGCCGAGACGCGCCGCGCGCTGGCTGCAATGCAGAACCATGTGGCGAAGCCGGTTCAGCGAGCGTCGAAACCTAGCCTGCAAGGTGTGGACACAAGGTTGGTTCCAAACGATCTGGATAACCTTCAACTGGTTAACACCCAGTTGAAAGAGGAAGCACTACGCGATGCCCGGCGCAAGAACGCCGTTGCGGAAAAAACCTATCTGTTGGCGAGCGAAGTCGAGCTTCAAATTACCCGTCTGATTGAGCAGGAGATCACCGAGTTCGAGACGGTGCTGCGCGACGGCGCGCGGCGGGTGGCCGACACGCTAAAGGTTGATTTTAGGACAACGCGGCAGATTCTGGTCGAGACCTGGCGCGCTCATCGCAAAGTCCGGTCGGACCAGAGCGCCGCGCAGGCGGGGTCGGCGGGGCTGACCGAGGCTGAGCGGGACGAGGATATCTGAGATGGGGTTTCTGGCACCCGCGCATGCGGTGGTGGCGCGGGCCATTGCCGCCGCCATGCTGCCGCCGCCGCCACCGGATATCACGCGCTGGTGCGTCGAGAATGTGGTGTTTGATGAGCGCAGCCCGATGCCGGGGCCGTTTGCGATCGCCCGGTTCCCGTTCTTGCGCGAGATTCACGCGGTGCTGTCGCCGGAGCACCCGGCGCGGGAGGTTACGATCCGGGGCTCGGCGCAGTGGGGCAAGACCGCCTCGATAATCCAGCCGACGCTGGGGGCGTGGCATGAATATACCAGGCTCGACAGCCTGGTGGTGCATCCGACCGAGGCGGCGGCGAGGGAGTGGGTTGATAACAAGTGGCTACCGATGCGGCGGCAGGCACCAGGGTTGCGGAGGGTTTTCGGTACTGACACAGGCGGCGGCAACAATAATGATTCCAAGTTCAACCAGGAAACAATAACGCGCACCGGGTCGTTGAAAGTGGCGGGCGCGGGATCACCTGCCAGTCTGACCGGCACCACGCGCCGACTGATCATCATGGATGACCTGTCGAAATGGGAAATGAGCGCGCTTGGTGACCCGGAAGCCCTTGCCGTAAGCCGCGCAAGCGGCTTCGAGGATGCGAAGATCCTGCGGGTTTCGACTGCGATGGTCAGTGGCACCTGTCGGATCACGCGGGCGTTCGAACGCAGCGATCAGCGCTTTTACCATGTGCCATGCCCGCATTGCGGCACCATGGCCCCCCTGACGTGGGAGAACTTCCGGGCGCGGATTGACCCGGAGCGCCTGGCGTCGTCGCACTTTGGCTGCGAGACCTGCGGCTGCGACATCGAGCACGGCGACAAGGAACGGATGGTGGCGGCCGGGCGCTGGGTGGCGCAGAACCCGCGCGGTGATCATCCCGGTTTTCATTTGTGGCGCGCCTATGCACCGCAGCGCGACTGGGCGTCGATCGCAGTGGAATATGCCCAGGTAATGGGCTGGAGCGCTGCCGTTGTGGGCAGAGACCCGGCGACGAAAAGGCCGGTCGAGGCGGAGACCGAACAGACATTTTGGAACGACGTGCTGGGGCTGCCCTATGAGCAGGCGAGCAAGGGGCCGGACTGGCAGAGCTTACGCGACCGGGCCGAGGATGACGAGGCGCATGCGCTGCCGCGCGGGGTGCTGCCCGCGTGTGGCATGATCTTTTGCGCCGGGGCTGACTGCCAGCAGGACCGCATCGAGGTGCAACTGGTGGCGTTCGGGCGGAACTTTCGCCGGTGGGTGGTGGATTACATCGTGATCCCGTATTCGATCAGCGATCAGGAAGGCCGCGACGCGCTGGACGCGCTGCTGCGCGGCACCTGGCGCACCGAGCTGGGGCTGCGCTTGCCGATCGACATGCTGGCGATCGACGAGGGCAACTGGACCGAGGATGTAAAAACCTGGGCACGGCGGCACCCCTATAGCCGGGTGATCACGGTCAAGGGAGCATCCACGGACGCGGGTCCGCTTTATGTGCCGATCAACGAGCCGACGCGAATACCGGGCAAGATGCGCCCCAGCAAGCAGCGCTGGCGCGTGAACGTGTCGCAAATGAAAGCCGATTTCTACGGCTGGTTGACCAAGACCGACCCAATCGAACGCGGTTTCACGGCCTTCGCCCGCGCGCTCGGGGACGAATACTACCGCATGGTGACGGCAGAAGTGCGGGTGCTGCTGACCGCGCGCAGTGGCGTGACCACCAGCAAGTGGCAGTTGGCGGAACCGTCGCGGCGCAACGAGGCGCTGGACACAATGCTTTATGCCGAGGTTGCCGCCCGCCGTAAACTTTGGGCGTCGAAGACCGCCGAAGAATGGGAGGCGCTTGCGGTGGTGCGGGGTATCGCCCCGCCCGAGGCGCAGGCTGATCTGTTCGACGCGATGGCGGCGATGGTTAAGGATGTTACGCCCGCCGAACCAACGACAGACGCGCCGGTGGGGCGCAGGATACGCGGAAGGATAAGTTGATCATGGCGACCATCGACTATGCCGCGCGTCTGGTGTTGATCCAGACGGCAATCACATCCTTGCTGGCCGGGGGGGTGCAGAGCGTCAACCTGGACGATGGCACCGCCGTGACCAAGCTCGATCTGGGGTGGTTGACGCGCGAAGAAGCGCGGCTGGTGGCGCTGACAAACCGCGCGGCGCGGCGCGGCGGCGCGTTTCGCGTGGCGGCCCCGCTATGAGCCGGATGCCACAGATCAAATTGAGCGCTCTGGACCGGGCGGTGGCGTGGCTGTCGCCGCGCGCCGGGCTTGATCGCGTGCGCAGCAAAATGGCTATGGCAGCCGTGTCGGGCTATGTCGGGGCGCGGCGCGACCGCACAGCCACCAGCCAATGGTCGGCGCTGGCCGGAGCAAGTGCAGATTTCGAGACGCTGCCAGACCTTGATCTGTTGCGGGCCAGGTCGCGCGATCTTGAGCGTAACGACCCTCTGGCGCATAGCGCGGTATCGACCAAGGTGGCGCATGTGATCGGGTCGGGTCATGTGGTGCGCCCCGAGATCGACGCGGCGCGGCTGGGGTTGAGCCCGGAAGCGGCGACCGAATGGGAGGAGCTGGCGCTTGATATCTGGTCGGAGTTTGCCAACAGCCGCGACTGCGATGTGACGCGCTGCCAGACCTTCCCCGAGCTTGAAGACCTGGTCTATCGATCGCGGCTGTTGAGCGGCGATGTGTTCGTGCTGCGGCGGTTCCGCCCGCGGCCCGGCCGGACGCTGGCTACCTGTGTGCAGATAGTTGAGGCCGACCGGCTGTCTAACCCATCGTGGGCGCTGGACAGCCCGACGCTGGCGGGCGGGGTGGAAATGGATGCCGATGGTGCCCCCGTGGCCTATCACTTCGCCGACCGGCATGCACTGGACCGGGCGTTGAGCGGCTCGCCAAAATGGCAGCGCGTGCCCGCCTTCGATGGCGATGGCCGCAGGCTGGTGCTGCATGTGCACGGCCCGCGCTGGCGGCCGGAAATGACGCGCTATGCGCCGATGCTGGCGACGGTGATCGAGGCGCTGAAACAGCGGTCGCGCTATTCCGAGGCTGAGTTGATGGCAGCGGTGGTGAGTGCCTGCTTTGCGATTGGTACCGAATCACCGGGTGGCGATCTGGGTGAGCAACTGGCTGGCGCGGCAGGTCCCACCACCACGGCATCGGGCAAGGCCATCAGCCTGACCGAACCTGGATTGATCGTTGATCTGATGCCTGGCGAGAAGGTCAACAGCTTTGCACCTGGCCGCCCGAACCCGCAGTTTGCGCCGTTCATCGACGCCATATCGCGCGAGGTGGGGGCCGGAACAGACCTGCCGCAGGAGCTGCTGGTCAAACAGTTTCAGGCAAGCTACTCGGCCAGCCGCGCCGCGATGGAGCTGGCATGGCTGTTCTTTCGCGCCGACCGCGCGCTGCATGTGGCGCAGTTCTGTGTGCCGGTTTACGAGGACGTGATCGCCGAGGCGGTGGCGCGTGGCAAGCTGAAAGCGCCGGGGTTTTTCAGCGACCAGCTCCGGCGGCAGGCCTATCTGGGCGCGGTCTGGATGGGTCCCGCGCGCCCGACCATCGACCCGGTCAAGGACGCTGCGGCTGATGAGAAGTATCTGGCGATGGGGGTGACTTCGAAAACCCGCATTGCAGCGGAGCGCTTTGGCGTCGATCTGCGGGTAGTGCAGCGCAGGCGGGCGCAGGACGGCAGCGACGCCGATGCTGCTGCGGCCCGCGCGCCGGTTGCGGCACCCCAGGTGATTGAGAGCGACCCCGCCGCTGCCGATGCGGGAGACAGCGACAAGGAGAAAAGCTGATGTTGGTGGACAGATCGGCGCGGGTCTGGGCGCTGAGGCCGGACGATGTGGTGGCGATCCACGCCCTGCAACAGCGCGCCGACCGGCGCGAAGCCAGTCCGCAGGCACAACTCGGCGGGACAATGCTTGAAGGATCGGAGTTTGCGCGGGTGATTGACGGGGTGGCGGTGATCCCCGTCATGGGGCCACTGATGCGCAACTCCAGTCTCTGGATGTGGTCTTACGAAGAGTTGGCCCGAGATCTGAAGCTGGCACAGGGGAATGCGGCGGTTCGGGCGATCGTGCTTGATATCGACAGCCCCGGTGGGCTGGTTGCGGGTTGCGCCGATCTGGCAGTGATGATCCGGGCCAGCGGGCCGAAGCCGGTGGAAGCCTTTGTCGGCGGGATGGCGGCATCGGCGGCTTATTGGCTGGCGGCGGCGGCCAGCCGGATCACGCTGGGCTCGGGCGCAGTCGTGGGGTCGATCGGCACGGTAATCGAATTCGTCGATATGGAACCGGTCCTGGAAAAGATGGGCGCACGGATCGTGCGGGTCGTGGCCGAGCAGTCGCCGAACAAGCGGCTTGATCCTGAAAGTGCCGAGGGGCAGGCCGAGATGCAGGCGCTGGTTGATGCCTCGGGGGCCGAGTTCGTCGCCAATGTTGCGGCGCATCGCGGCGTCAGCGAGGCGGAAGTTCTGGACCGGTTCGGGCAAGGCATGATTTTTGACGGTGCCGAAGCCATCCGGCGCGGCATGGCTGACCAAAAAGGCACCCTGGAAAGTTTGATCGCGGAGCTTGCGGGCCGCGATCATGGAGCAGACGCGGCCCCCGCAGCCGCAGCACAGGAGAAACCCATGGATTGGGCATCCCTTACCTTGGCCGCGCTGCGGGAGCATCGGGCCGATCTTGTGGCGGATATTGAAGCCGCCATTGCAACCACGGCTGGCGCAGAAGCGGCAGCGACGGAGCGCGCGCGCATTCTTGGCCTCGACGAGATTGCGGTTGCGGGTCACGAGGCGGCAGTTGACGCTGCCAAGAAGGACGGCAAGACCACGCCCGCCGAGTTGGCGCTGCAGATCGTGCGCGCCGACAAGGCGTCGGGCAGCGCCCATCTGGCGGCACGCGCCGCTGCCGATGCCGTTGCGGCGGTTGTGGTGGCACCGGTGATGACGCACGCCACCGCACAGGTCAGCGGCAGCATCGAAGATCGCGCCAAAGCGACCTGGGATGCGAGTGCTGACCTGCAGTCGGAATTTGGCGGCAACTTCGCCGCCTATGTTGCGTTCGAGAAAGCCGCTGCCTCGGGGCAGGCGCGCATTCTGCAACGCTCCAACTGAACCTCTGAAACAGGAGAAAGATCATGACGACTCTTGCCGTCGCTACTCCCCGTGCCTACCAGCTTGGGGACATCGAAGAATACCCGGTGATCGCTGCCGACATCATCTATGAAGGTGCAGCGGTTGGCGAAAACGCCGCGGGCTATTCGCGTCCGCTGGTTGCGGCTGATGTGTTTCAGGGCTTCGCGCTGGAAGATGCCGACAACACCGCCGGATCGGCCGGCGCCCAGTTGGTGAAAGTGCGGGCGCGCGGGCGCATCGTGCTGGCCATCGCGGCCCTTGCCATCACCGCGAACGATCGCCCGGCGGTCTACGCCTCGGACGACGATACCTTCACCCTTACCGCGCCCGGGAACTCGCTGGTCGGCTATGTCAGCCGTTGGGTTTCGACCGGCGTGGCGGTGGTGGAATTTGACGCAGCCCTTGTGCGCGCCGCGCTGCAAGCCTGATCGGAAAGGATCATATCATGAAGGGACTTTCTTCGCGGGCCATCATCGGCTCGTTCTATCAGCGCCTCGAAGTCGCGCAAGCGGCGTCGTGGGTCAGCCAGCTTGGCATGCTGTTCCAGTCGGATCAGGAATCCGAGACCTACAAGTGGCTTGGCAGTTCGCCTGCCATGCGCGAATGGATTGGCGGTCGCCAGTCCAAGGGTTTGAAATCGACCGGCATCACCATCGAGAACAAGTTGTTCGAGGCGACGCTCGGCATTCCGCTGGACTGGATGCGGCGCGACAAGACCGGCCAGATCATGGTGCGGGTCAACGAGCTGGCGGGGCGCACCGTGACCCACTGGCAGAGCCTGCTGTCGACGCTGATCGCCGCCGGTGAATCGGCGGTGTGCTACGATGGCCAGTATTTCTTTGACACCGATCATGCCGAAGGCGCGAGCGGGACGCAAAGCAACGACATCACCGTGGATATCTCTCTCATGCCCGCGCTGGTGCATGGCGTGACCACGGCCCCGTCGCCGGAAGAGGTGCGGGCGATGGTGCTGGGTGGGGTCGAGAAGATGCTGGGCTTCAAAGATGACCAGGGCGAGCCTGCCAATGAGATGGCGCGCGAGTTTCTGGTGATGGTGCCGACGCCCTATTTCACCGCCGCGGCCTCGGCGCTGAATCTGCCGGTGCTTGGAGGCGACACCAACGTGATGACGACGCTTGACGGTTTCCGGTTCGGCTTGGCGGTCAACCCGCGCCTGACCTGGACTGATAAGCTGGCGGTGTTCCGTGCAGATGGCAACGTCAAGCCGTTCATCTTGCAGGAAGAAGAAGGCGTGACGGTCAGCGCGATCGCCGAGGGCTCGGAGCTGGAGTTCAAGGAGAACCGGCACGAATACGGCGTCAAGGCCAGCCGCAACGTGGGCTACGGTTTCTGGCAGCAGAGCTGCCTCGTGCAGGCGATCTGATCATGATCCAGGTGCGGGTGATCGCCCCGATGGGGGCGGTGGTGCATGGTCCGGCCAAGTTGCAGCTTTCGCGCGAGCAACTGGCCCGGCGCGGGCATCTGGTCGGACGGCCGGATGGCAAGGGCGTCGTCGCGCTGAAGGATGGTTCGCTGGCCTTCAAGCTTGGCGAGGTGTTTGGCATCGACGCGTTCGACGGCAAGCTGAATGCGGCGCTGTTCGAAGATGTTGCGGCTGCGGCCAAAGCGGCCAAAGCGACAGCGCAGGCTACCAGCGGCACGGCGGCGGGTGCCTGAGACGATACTCCGGCCGGGGTAAGCCCCGGCCGGCAATGATTCGCAGGATCGGGGGCGATATCGTGACATTCGCGCAACAAGCCGTCGACCCAGTATTTGCCGCCTTTGGCGAGGATGCCACCTGGATTGGCAACGGCGGTGGCGCGCCGGTGGCGATCAAGGTCATCCGGCAGGTGCCCGAAGATCTGACGAGTTTTGGTGCGGCGCGGATTCTGAGTGATGCCATGGTGGTCAGCGTCCGGGTGTCAGAGGTGTCTGCACCCACAGTTGGCGATGCCATCCAGATTGGCGCGGTGAGCTATGCGGTGCAGGCGGAACCGCGGCTGGATCGCTGGCGCGTGCGCTGGCGGCTTGATCTGGTGGTGTCGATATGAAGATTCAGATGGATATCGTCGGCGATGTTCTGGCCCTGATGCGCGCCGAGGTGGCTGCGGGGCAAAAGGCCGTCTCGACCACCATGGCCCAAGCCGGAGCCGGTCTCAAATCCGCGTGGCGGACGCAGATCACCGGCGCGGGTCTGGGTCAGCGGCTGGCCAATACCATCCGGTCGCAGACCTATCCCAAAGGGCGCAACAGCCTCGACGCAGCGGCGCTGGTCTGGTCCAACGCGCCGGTGATCATCGGAGCACACGACACCGGCCCGCTGATTCGGTCGAACAAGGGTCATTGGCTGGCGATCCCGTTGCCCGCCGCAGGCACGAAAGCCGGTGGGATCAAAATCACACCGAAAGAATGGGAACAGCGGCGGGGCGTAAATCTCCGGTTTGTCAGGCGCAAGGGAAGAGTGGCGATGCTGGTGGCCGAAGCTCGTCTTGCGAAGAGCGGTATAGCTGTTGAGTCACGGTCAAAAACCGGGCGAGGCCTGGCTACCGTGCCGATCTTCCTGCTGGTGCCGCAAGTCAAACTGCGGAAACGGATTGATCTGGCCCGCGACGCCACGCGCGCGGCGGCGGCCATTCCGGGCAGCATCGTGCGCAACTGGGTCGAGGGACACCTGTGATGGCAAGCAAACGCGAACTGGTTCTTGCCGCCCTGCACGCGCGGCTGCAAACTCTTGCCGCCCCGGCGCTTCGCGGCGATGTGCTGCCCGAGCGCATTCCGGCAACCGGCCTGATCATCCTGCGCGACGGCAATCCGGGCGAGCCTGAGGTGACGCTGTCGCCGCTGAGCTATTTCTATGAGCACCGGGCGGAGCTTGAGGTGGTGATCCAGGCCGGGACCGGGCGAGATGCGCTGTTAGATGATCTCGCCGCTGATATCGGCACTGCGCTGGCCTCTGACCGCACGCTGGGCGGCCTTTGCGACTGGGTCGAGGCCGAAGCGCCCGAGCCGGTCGATCTGCCGATCGAAGGCGCGGCGGCGCTGAAAGCGGCGGTGATCACCGTGGTGCTGCACTATGCGACACCCGACCCCCTGATCTGAAACACTGAAGAAAGGACTTTGACATGGCACGTGCAACAGGCGCGCGGGCGCAGATGGCGCTTGCGTTCGAGACGGTTTACGGCACCCCGCCGGTTGGCGGTTTCACCAGGATGCCCTTCGCCAGCACCTCGCTGGGGTCGGAACAGCCGCTTCTGAACAGCGAGTTGCTGGGCTATGGCCGCGACCCGCTGGCCCCGATCAAGGATGCGGTGACGGCCGATGGCGACGTGGTGGTGCCGATCGACGCCGAAGCATTTGGGTTCTGGCTGAAAGCGGCGTTCGGCGATCCTGTCACCACTGGCGTTGGCCCTTACACGCACACTTTCCAGTCGGGTTCATGGACCCTGCCGTCGATGGCGATCGAGACCGGCATGCCCGAGGTGCCGCGCTATGCGATGTATTCCGGCTGCGTGCTCGACAAGCTCGCGTGGCAGGTGCAACGCTCGGGCTTGCTGACTGCCACCGCCAGCCTGGTCGCGCAAGATGAAACCGTTGCCAGCAGCACGGCCGCAGGCAGCCTTGCCACCCTCGCGCTGCAGCGCTTTGGCCACTTCAACGGGGCGATCACCCGCAACGGCTCGGCGTTGGGCAATGTCGTCTCGGCTGACGTCAATTATGCCAACAACCTCGACCGGATCGAGACCATCCGCTCTGATGGCCAGATCGACGGGGCTGATCCCGGCATGGCATCGCTGACCGGCAAGATCGAGGTCCGGTTTGCCGACAGCACGCTGGTCGACCAGGCGATCAACGGCGATCCCGCCGCGCTGGTGTTCACCTACAGCCTCGGGGCCAGTGCGAGTCTCACCTTTACCGTCCACGCCGTCTATCTGCCGCGCCCCCGGATCGAGATTTCCGGCCCGCAAGGTGTGCAGGCAACCTTCGACTGGCAAGCCGCTCTGGCCACCAGCCCGGCGCGGATGTGCACCGCCGTCCTCGTCAACAGCATCGCGAGCTACGCATGATCCGGATCAACCTCTCGCCCGAGCCGCAATGGCTCGATCTTGGCCTCGGCCTGCGATTGCAGCTCGCACCTTTGAGCACCGCCGTCATGCTGTCGGCCCGCGCCGATATTGCGGCGGCGGACCTGCCTGCCGATGCCAGCAATGATGATCTCGCAGTGATCGGAGCCAAGGCCATCGCCCGGCGCGCTGTGCTTGATTGGGAAGGGGTCGGCGATGCCGACGGCAATCCGGTTCAGGTCACCCCCGAAGGCATCGACGCCCTGCTGGAAATCTGGCCGGTCTTCGAGGCGTTCCAGGCACAATATGTCGGCCTGGGCATGCTGCTGGAGCAGGAAAAAAACGTCTCTGCGCCCTCGCCGACTGGCACTTCGGCGGCGGCGCAGACTACTGCGAAGCCTGCGAAGGTACGTGCAAAGCCTGCCCGGCGCGGGTGAACCTGCCGTTGACGCTGGAAGGCATGCAGGTCTGGGAGCTGGTCGGCAAAATCGGTGGCCAGTTGCGGGCAATTCCGGGGGCCATTCTGGGCTGGGACATGACGGCGGTGCTGGCGATGGCGCGCGCGCTGGGTGTCAACACCTTCATCGCGGCGGACCTGCTGCCCGAGATTGAAGCGGTGATGGTGCGCAAGATGAACGAACAGATCGGGGACCATGATGGCTAGGAAAAACGTCTCTGTTCGGCTGGCGGCGGAGGGCGGCAAACAGGTTCGGGCCGAGATGACCGGCATC
>Ga0210041_1004256_pt1 | contig 10656 bp, 8 predicted proteins | sample CryGeymeta201503_FD_183973 | JGI IMG/M metagenome (GOLD analysis project Ga0210041, IMG submission 183973) | Groundwater microbial communities from Crystal Geyser aquifers in Utah, USA - Crystal Geyser metaG 2015-03 (SPAdes) (version 2) | ecosystem: Environmental > Aquatic > Deep subsurface >... | reverse complement strand
GTAGGATTTCAGGGTGAAATCGTAAATGACACAACAAAGCCAGACGGCACACCAAGAAAATTGCTCGACGTATCCAAGTTACACAATCTCGGGTGGAAACACAAAACAAAACTCGAAGAAGGAATACAAACTACTTATGATTGGTTTCTGAAAAATAAAGCGTAGAGAACCAATGATTCTCAATCGAATAAATTCTCTACTTTTTGTAAAAAAATCCATCCTCCAGAAGACTTGATCGAGCCCAATTCTACGACTAACGCCTTATTCGATTTTTGCAGAATTATCACATCATCAGTATCCAAGACTGATGATGTATTTTTTTTACCGATTCTTCGAGCGAATCTCTGCTCAAGAGAAAATATATTAAGAAATTTATAGGTAACCTGAAGTATTTTCCATTTTCGTGAATTATAGACATTCTCCAATTCTGCCAACAATTCTTTATTATACTTTTTCAATAATTCCACATCAATCACACTCCAGAAAGAATCCTTATTCTGAATACTGTTTTGATAAAAAACATCTTCTTCACTTTGCTTATTTGAATCATTATACCAAGGAAGATGCTGTGCAATATATGGGAAATCTGTGCGAATCGATTTCCACCATTTTTTATCCGTAGGATAGATTCCTGGGCGATAGAGAGCGAATGTCGTATCGATAGAAGCATCATAAAGACCCTCTTCTGTCTTCTTCTGCCAGAATTGTTTCTCCCATTCTAGAATAGCATTTTTTGAGAGATTGTGTTCTGGGAGATCGTCGATTTTCAGTCCAAAGCCGACCTTTGTCACTTTTGGATATTTTCCTAAAATTTCAGAAAAATATTCAGTCAGATTTAATGGACATTCCTTAATCGGAAGAATGTCACAATCCGTTACAATATATTTTTTATTATCAATGATTGCCTGGAATTGACCACACTCCCAGACAACAAGATGCCCCCAATTTTTATCCATCCTGTAAACTTTGTGTTTCGATAAAGAAAGATATGTCAAAAGTGGTTGGTATGTTGAAGCATTATCCACGATATGGATATTATTGAATCCAGCCTTTTCCAGCCATAACACAAGCGATGTGAGATAGCTCAACCGATTATATGAAATTATGAATATATCAATATCTTTGTTATTCATTTGATCAGATTTTTGATATAAAATTTAAACTCTCGTAATATATAAGTTTTCATCCCATATTCTCTTCTAGCTCGAATGTTCTCCAATAGCACCCCAAACCTATTTTTAGAGCTCATACCATCCATAACAAAATTATCGACCACACTGTCAAATGGAAATACACTAGTCCCTCCTAAATAAAAAGCTTTTATACAAAAAACATAATCTGCCACAATTCTATATTTCTCATCATACATCCAAAATCTATCATGCAAAGTTTTCTTATACACCAGTGATGGATGTTGCATCGGAAGTATTGGAAGATCTTTGACTGACGTCTGGACTGTATGATTATTTTGCAGATTCTTATCCCAGATACGGGTCTTCCCATATACAGCATCAGTATCAGGATTTCCTTCGATACATTTTCTCGCATTCTCGAGAGCATCTCGCTCGATCCAGTCCCCTGCACCGACCACAAGGAGGAATTCTCCCTTTGCCGTTCGCACCCCCTTGTTCATGGCATCATATAGTCCATTATCTGACTCACTGATCCATCGCAATTTTCCAAAAAACTTCTTCTCGTATTCTACAATCATTTCTCTCGTACCGTCGGTTGACACACCATCGACAATCACCACCTCATAATCATTATGGGTTTGCGTCAATATAGAATTCAGAGTTTTCGACAAACTCTGGACAGAATTCAAAGTGCAAATTATGATGGAAAATTTCATTTAGCATTATTTAGAAAAAATTTTACAACAATCATCTTATAATGTAATCATAGAAAATTTGAGACAAGATAGAATCCAACGTTTTTCACAATTTCACAAATATTCAACAGAGTTCAAAGCGCATATTATGAAAAATTTCATGGTATTTTTTTAAATCTAATTCTATACCATATTTTTCTAACTAGTTGTCTTAATCTACTGTTAAGGATTATATTTATATATTTTTTGGTAAATTTCTTTGGACTTAAAATTGCAAATAATATCTTATTCATTATTAAACCTGCACTTAAACTTTCAGTCTTTACAGACTTAATCTCGTAGTTAGTGAGAGTATTATTATTTGTCTTGAGAACTTTAAAAATTAACTCCTCATAAAATGAGGTTATTCTAGCATAATTCCAAAATAAGTATGAAAACGCCATACTAGGTTTCTTCCACGGCTTATCAGATCCAGCGTAATGAATTATAAATGGATTAATACACGATTCCCTTGCGTCTAAATCCGTACGCATTATTTTTTCTCTATAAGGAACAACTATATATTTATTACCTAATTGCTTATAGTTATTTTCAAACACAATATTGAATACGTCCTGATCTGGGGTTAAAATAATATCCGGTGGATTATTCTTAACCTCGTTAATAAGTTTCTGAGTTAAATTATTTTTTTTCCACAAATCCACATTAATCAGTAATAATCCAGACTCAAAATATTTATGATCGTCTGATAATTTCAATCTTTTATGATAACTATTTATTTCTTGTTTATCTGGATTAAGATATCCAAATGTATATGGAACAGCTCCCAAGGCGAAAGATCCCAAATCCTCGTTGAATAGTTTTTCTATATTATCATTAAAAATCACATCAACATCTGAATATATAACTTTCTTCAAATCTGGCTTCAAATCTGGTATAAGAAAACGGGTATACATGTCTATTGAAAAATGCAATCTTTCCGGAAAATCCTTAAATAACTCTCTCGTATTAATCTCGATGAATTCAATACTACAATTCGGAAAATTTTTCTTTAAGCTTCTAATCTTTCTGGCATTTTCAAAAGAAATTCCACCATCAAGAATATAGAAGTTAACATATGAATCCGTATGATCCATAATAGAAGCAACTGTTGTCGCTACAAATGGAGCATAATTATTATCGCTGGATAAGAAAACAGGGATACCATTTTCAAATTTTTTGTCACTATGTTCATTTTTCTCCATGCATTCTGAAAGATTATTAAGCAATAACATTATCACTTTTTCAATGTTGATATTTTTATATTGTCTTTTATTGGCGTAATCTCTAAAATTAGCAATAAATCCATCTGGGAGTTTAAGCTCATACATTATTTTTTTCGCTTGTTCCGATGTCAAATCGCTGTAAAAAGATGAATAGTTATTACAATAGATTTCAGAAATATTACTGGAATGATCAACTGTGCATCCAAACCCTCCAGTTCTATAGCTAACTATTTCTCTATCAACATAGATACTTTTATAATCTTTCAGTATTAACCTAATCACTAAATCATAATCAGCAGGAAGACTATATTTTTCATTAAATCCGTTTTCTTCCCTTATCACAAAAGTTTTTATAAACATTGTAGGGTGACCAAATGGCATTGTATATAAAAATTTTTCTATTTCACTTTTTACTACTTCCTTTTTATTTTTATCAACTTGAATATAATTTGCATAAGAAAAATCTGCATCATTTTTTTCTAAATACTCCAAGGATAATTTAACCGCATCCTCATTATGATAAAAGTCATCAGAATTCAAAAAAGCAATATACTTTCCGTTTGCCATTTTAATTCCCTTATTCATCGCATCATAAATACCACTGTCTTTTTCCGAAATATATTTTATCCACTCTTTACCTACATACTCTTTGATAAGATTGACCGTTCCATCGTCTGACGCACCATCAACAACAATATGTTCAATATTTTTATAAGTTTGATTATGAACAGATTCAAGACACTGTCTGAAATATTTTTCTCTCCCAGCATTTATCAAATTGAAAGTAATGGTGACTATTGTTACCAACGGAATATTTCCTTGCTTCATTTTATTTAGGATTACTATTCATTTCTTCATCAATAAGAATATTCAATATACTAAAAAAAGTTTTATTATATTCCCAGCCTAATTCTAACCTTGCTTTCTCATTGGATCCATAAATATTTTTGATATCATTTGGTCTGAAGAATGATTCGTCTGTCACTATCTTACTCTTGTCTATCTCCAGTTTATCGAAGACATACTCGACAATCTCTCTCAGTGATATTGATTTCCCCGAACAGATAATGAAATCTTTTGGCTCATCCTGCTGGAGCATCATCCACATCGCCTCCACATAATCAGGAGCATAGCCAAAATCTCTTCGGAGGTCAATATCACCAACTCGAAGTTCGTGTTGTGTGCCATTTTTGATTTCAATAGCTGTCCTTATCACTTTTTTCACGAAAAAATTCGGTGCTCGGAGGTAAGACTCGTGATTGAATAATATTCCACAGCAGGCAAAAAGATAATACGATTCACGATAATTGATTGTGGTCCAATGTCCTGTCGCTTTGGAAATACCATACGGACTCGTCGGATGGATCACTGAGTTTTCGGTAACTGGTAAATCCGGAATGTTACCAAACATATCACTCGAAGACGCTTGATAAAATTTTATCTTTTTATCAGTTTTTTTGATCGCTTCAAGCAGATTGACTACGGAAAGAATATTGAAATTGATTGTTTCTAGTGGTTTCTCGAATGAAAATCCGACAGAGCTCTGAGCTGCCAGATTATACACTTCCGAGGGCTTGAATTCTCCGAAGATGTCAACAATATTTTCCAGATTCAACAGGTTACATTCTCGAAAAATAATTTTTTCTTTGATTCTGAGGTATTCAAAACCAGCATAATTCTCTTTGGCATCCGGACGAATCAGTCCAACTACTCTGTAGTTTTTCTCAATCAAAAGCTGACTAAGATATGCTCCGTCTTGTCCAGTTATCCCTGTTATGATTGCTGTTTTTTGCATAACTATACTTTTTCTATGAATTCAATAATTTTATGCTTATTTTTCTCCCATTTCTTATACCCTTCTTGCATATATCTGTATGTATTTTCTTGCACTTCTCTGACATTACTGAAATCTATCTCTCTTGGATTGTTCAAATCAAATAAATATCCTGTCTTACCATGCTCTATATATTCATTCATGGTAGGATTATTGACTGCTACCACTGCTTTGCCCATAGCCATAGCCTCCAGAAATGACATTCCGATACCTTCATATTCACGAGGTGCTATATAGATTCCTTTCTGTTTGATGACATCCCACATCTGTTCTCGAGTATCAAACCAATCTGAATATGTGATTCGAAACTTTTTTTCTTGTTCTTTGTCTGGTTGCTGAAATTGTTGATTTGGATCTATTGCTTTATGAATATGCATTTTCATATTAGCACTTCTGAATAATTTTGAAATCACATCAATATTCATTTGAGTCAGGCGTTGCCAAAGGAAAACCTCATCCTTTTTCCCAGGAATACATTCTTGTGGTTTTGGGAAATATTGAACAGACATTGACTCAAGTCCCCATTTATTCAACTTTCCATGCAATGTTTTGGAAAAGTTAATAATTTTGATATTTTTATATTTATGCCAAAAATCAAAACCCAATCTTCCTGATTGATCGTACATTGGAAAATACACTATATTGCTATTTTTTATGCTATTTAAAATATCTTCTGATGGCAATAACTGAAAAAATATCACCCCCAAATAACTCTCATCAATAAATGAAAGATCTGGATATTGTCCACCGTTCCAGCTCTCATCAAGAATAACTTCAACAACATAGAACTCTCTTAAATAATCAATCAAGAAGGCCGTTGACTTCGTTTTATTATGATATGAATGGTCAATATAGACAATTTTCTTAGAATTTGTATTTATTTTTCTTCTCTTCTTTGGCTTAAATTTGGAAAAATAATTAAAACAAAGAAATATACTACTTCTTGTTTTTCTAATTATTCTCAACAGAAACTTTGTTTGAAATTTTATCAATCTCCACATACTTACCGCCAAATTTCTCCGGATGTTATTTTTTGGTATAATTATTTTTATAATCTTTCGCAAGATTAAAAGAGCCTTCCATTCCCGCGATGCGTAAACACTATTCAATCTACTAAACACGGTGTCTAGTTCAGTCCTAGTAGTGTCTAGTTCAGTCCTAGTAGTGTCTAGTTCAGTCCTAGTAGTGTCTAGTTCCGTCCTAGTAGTGTCTAGTTCCGTCCTAGTAGTGTCTAGTTCAGCGAAGGCGATTGAAAGCTTGTGAATTAATTCTTCTTTCCAAATATCATCACCCTTATTACTTGATTCCTTTTTTATTACTTCAGATTTTAATATTAAATTCTTAGAAAATTCAAAATCAGATTGGATCAGACTTTTTATCTCAACTGTATCTTCGTTTATACTTTCACTCAGTAATGGATTATCTGGAAATGACGATTTACTCATCATATGAAGATTACCGATTGAAAAGAAGAAAAAATGAAATCTTTCTGCAATATATTTCAATGTTTTTTCTGAATAAAATGAGATGTGTTGTCCTGTTTCTGGAGTGAAATACCACCAATCCTTACTCTCTTTTATTTCTTGATTCGGCTGTAATTCAGTAGAAAATATGACAGTGTCAGAATATTGAAGCATTCTTTCAATATCTTCGATAGGATTCTCTAAATGTTCGAAAACTTCAAAGGCTGTAACAACTTCAAAATTATTCTTATCCTTTACATCTTCTAAATCATAATTCTTAGAAAAAATGTTTTCACAGAATCTATCCTCTCTATAGAAATTGAAGCCCTTATCCCGCATCAAGCGAACAAAGAGACCATATCCTCCAGCATAATCTAAAAATTTACCCTTTGAATTAAAATTATTCTTTATAATTTTCTCAAGCATCACAGAATAAGCTAAATTTCTCGATACCAACCCCACATCAAGATCAGTGATTGCATTATTATAAGCCTCATTTAACCAAAATGGTTTTTCCGTTTGGATAAAATCACAATTTGGACACTTAAAATAATCAACATCATATTTATTCAATACCATGCTCTTAAATAAAAAAGATATCTCACTTTTACAAATATTACATTTCATTTATTTATTATCAATAGAAAGATTAATACCAAAATGATTTTGATAGATATAATCGACTGCCACTACATCAACATCCAAGCTTTTAGGATGTATTATATTTTCCATTTCATAAGTTTTCATATTGGCAAACGGGTTCATTGCATCAACAGTGTGTGTTCCACTGATATCAAATCCAATGTTTGAAATTAAATTTACAGATGGATTAATGCATAATCCATCATGCTCAACTATTCTAAATGCCCATTGATAAGCCCAGGAATCAACACTATTCTTTTTCATTGTTCTTAAGATATTTAACCAATATTTTTGCACATTTTCATCATCTGAAAATTTTTCAATATTTTTTTCACTATAATCCTCCAAATTAATACCATATAATTTCCATCTATCAGCCCAACTTGCCCATCCCCAGCAATGCATAATCTTAGCGAAATAATAACTTGAACCATTATCAAAACCTGGAATAAATTGATCTCCGGAAATATGCTTTATTTTTTTATTATCCTTATAATAACCCAGTAAATCCTCGCAAAATTTAAAGAATGATTGATCTGGCGAACAATCATCCTCTAGAATGATTCCATCTTCTTCGTTTTCAAAAAACCATGTTATTGCTTCAGATACAGCTTTTCTACATCCAGCATTTTCCTCCCTCAATAAAGTCTTAACTTCACAATCCCAATCAATATTATTCAATACTAATTTTCTTGTTTTTTCAACAATATCTTTTTCACCTTCTTTACTGAATCTCGCTCCGTCAGAGGCAACATAAAGCCTTGGCGGTTTTGCAGATCGAATAGCCTCAAAAACTTTTTGAGTCGTATCTGGGCGATTGAATATTAGGAATAAGACTGGTTTTTTCATTTAATTTATATCTGACCAATAATGTCGACTGGCTGAATTGGATGATTTTTTGACTTAAAATTAAAATCTCTTGTAAAAAAGAATGATGTAGCCCAAGTATAATCATTAATTGGACCAAACCCGCAAAAATCAACCTGTATCATATCAGCATCCTTCAGAATTCTGACAGAATTACTATACTCCTCATATTCTAATGCCCTTTCTGAATTATCCAATATTATTAATCCGTTATTCTTTATTTTTTTTAATGCAGATTCGCAACATCTATCCCTTATCTTTGCATCAACTATTATAACATCGAAATCACCATTTTCTTGCAAGATACTATTACAATAATCTTCACCAATTTCCTTGTGCATAATTTTCATGTTCTCTCTTTTTAATTCAAGTCTTGAATTATACCACTCCTTATTATCTTCAACGCTAATAACCTCTTTCGCGACATTAGCCCAATAAAGAGATGAATTACCAGAGCCAAATTCAAAGATTCTTTTATCCGAAAAATCTAATTGCTTAATATATTCAATAGCAGAATATGTATACCATGGAATCATATTTCCCTCCCTATCTATACATGAATTTTCAAGCATGGATTTTTTTAGGGCATATTCATCTTTTAAAATATTTACGGCTCTCAAAAATTTTTTATCAACAGGATCAGGCTTAATCACAATATCTTGCAAGATATTTTCTTTGAGATTATCATTATTATTAAACAGAAATTTTATTATTTTTTTTATTTTCTTTTGCATTTATTTAATACTTCTTAAAAATTAATGTTCTCCGAGTCCTTGCAACAATTGAATATCCTAAGCCATTAATAAATTTATACATTTCGGTTTTTTCATATCCAACAATGTTTTTATCTACGATATCAAGTGCTTCTATCAATAAAAACTTGGGATCATATTTTTTCCAATCAAGTGACCTTAAAATTTCAAAATCCAATCCTTCCACATCGATATTAATAAAATCAATCCTTATCCCGTTTAGCAAATTCTTATCCAGAATCTCATTAATAGACAATGTTTTTATTTTTATTTTTTCCAGCAATTCCCAACCTTTCACAATCCGCTCATCACTTATTTCTTTATTGAAGGAATTTAAAGCAGGTTCCTTAAATCTAAAAAATGTTAACTCCTCACCATGATCAAAAATACCGGCTTCAATATTAATATCTTCAGGTCTTAACTCATTAAACTCTAGCATTGAACCCGGCGTCGCATCAATATTAATGCCTCGCCATCCTTTTTCGTAAAATAATTGAGTATTTGAAAATCTCAACGGATGTAGCGCTCCTATATCAATATAAAAACCTTTATATTCTGTTCTATCTTCATAAAAAGACATCAAAACAGCATCTTCACCATCTTGAGAATAGTATTTTTTTTCAAAAAGATTCCCATTATTCATGGTAGGTGAAATTTCTTTTTTTATATTCTTTTTTTGCATACGATAGAAAATGCATGCATTAAATATTCTTTTAATAATCATAATGTCTTTTTTTACACACTATTTATTGTTTCCAATTATGCTTCAAGTTCAGATGCCCTCTATATTTAGATTCCCTGCCAGATGTGAAAATTCTAAACTTACCAATTTTCGGCTTAAAATCAAAAATAACACTATTATTTTTTCCAAATAAGGTAATATTCACAAAATACAATCCATTTAAAAATGGGACTCTATCAAAAATTAAGGAAATACTCTTCTTGTTTATATCGAATAAAAAAGTATCTGATTCAGTGGTGTAGCCAAGGATATAAGCTCCATTATCGCTTTCAATAGAAAAACCTATATTATAGATATCTTCAAAACCTCGATTTATTTCAAGGTATATCATTACGATCATTTTTCCGTTGGTGAGAAAATTATTTATTAATTCTCCTCTTTCATTATAGAATTCCACTCTGGTGATTTCTGCGACTTTATTCTTTCGCTCTTCTTCGAGTTTTCTTTTTTCTTCTGCGATTCTTTTTTGCTCTTTTATAAGCTCTTTACCTTTCAGGTTTTTCAAATCCTTTTCTGCATCTGTGATTTTCTGTTTCTCTTCGTCTACCATTCGCTTCTCTTCATCGGACATATTCTCATAGACATAGGCATTACCAACCTCTTCGGCTTTGCCTATTTTCACTATCTTGCCATTCCTGAGGAGCATCGCACGGTCACAATATCGCTGAACAACCATGATATCGTGTGTGACGATAATAACCGTACGATTCATATCCTTGTATTTGGCAAATTCTGTGAGGCATTTGCTCTGGAAGTTGCTATCCCCCACGGCGAGGACTTCGTCCATAAGTAGTATATCACGATTCGCATGGATGGAAACAGAGAAGGCGAGGCGGACTTGCATACCGCTCGAGTAATTCTTCAGCTTCTGATCGATGAAACGTTCCAATTCTGAGAAAGCTACAATACTGTCGAATTTCTCATCGATTTGCTTCTGCGTCATTCCGAGGACAGTGGCATTCAGATACACATTGTCCCTGCCTGAGAGTTCCGGATTGAATCCTATCCCGAGCTCGAGGAATGGGGAGATCATCCCGTTTACTTTCACCCTGCCTTTGTCTGCTTGATAAATACCGGCGAGAACCTTGAGGAGGGTGCTCTTGCCACTGCCGTTCCGTCCTATGATACCGAAAAACTCCCCTTTCTTCACTTCGAAAGAAACATCATCGAGAGCCTTGAATTCTTCATAGGATTTGTCCCGGAAAATGCCCGTCACAGCACCTCGAATACTACTCACCTTCTCGTGAGGGATTTTGAAAGTCT
>Ga0210041_1004246_pt1 | contig 10666 bp, 9 predicted proteins | sample CryGeymeta201503_FD_183973 | JGI IMG/M metagenome (GOLD analysis project Ga0210041, IMG submission 183973) | Groundwater microbial communities from Crystal Geyser aquifers in Utah, USA - Crystal Geyser metaG 2015-03 (SPAdes) (version 2) | ecosystem: Environmental > Aquatic > Deep subsurface >... | reverse complement strand
CGAAAATAATGTTTTAGGCGATGTGAAAATATTAAGTTGTGCTGATTTCGGTGATTTCTTAAACATTTGTTGTGCTTTTTTGATGTTACTAAGATACACAAAATAATTATAAATTACAACTAAATATTTGATTATTAGTTATTTAAAAATAAAATTGCTTTTCGGAGTGGACTCAGTATTGAATATATTTGTAATCAAGTAGGTGAAGGAGCAAAAAAAGTCAATAAACAAACTAAAATAGCGTTCGAAACAGACTTATTTTCTCAATAAATAAAAATTGTTTCAATAAAAACAGTACCTAACAAAGGAAATTTAGTTTTTTGCTAAAACTTTCGGATAGCTGTGATATTAAATAAACGAAAATTATGAAAACAAAAATTTTACTTTTATCAATCGTTTTAGCTTTCAGTCTTGACTTAATAGGACAAGAAGTTTGTGGAACCCCACACTTTTCTTCTGAAAACCAGAATACTCAATTAGAAAATAAAAATAATACTTACAACGAATCGATTTGTTTAAATATTTACTTCCACATCGTAAGGGATAATAATGGAAGTGGTGGAATTAACCCAAATCAATTGGATGCAGTCATTGACAATTTGAGTCAATTTTACAATCCTTTTGATATTTATTTTGTAAAACTAGGGTTTGACTACATTGATAATTCAAATTTACAGCAAATAGGAGATCCTGCTGAGGCAGGAAATTTAGCCCAAATAAACAACCAACCTAATGCAATAAATTATTATATCGTAGAGTCTTTATGGAATACTGGTGCCGGTTATGTTACTGGAACTGCAATTAGTATTCCCTCTAATAGATTGGTTATAAGAATAGACAGAGTTTTATCTTCAACTTCTTCTCACGAAGTGGGACATTGTCTAAATCTTCTACATACTTTTGAATCATCTTATTGTACAGAGTCTATTGATGGTTCAAATTGCGCTTCTTGTGGAGATAAGGTATGTGACACTCCTGCAGATGCAAATACTGGATCTACAGGAGGTTACAGTCCTGATTTAACTAATTTAATGTTCTATTATTCTAATAGAACTCATTTCACAAATGGTCAGGCAGATAGAATTAGACAGGCATTTGCAAGTTCTTCACTTCTCCAACAAATTATAAGTAATAGTTGTTCAATTCCTGCTATTACGGGTAATTCAACAATTTGCGGTAGCGCAATAAAAACCTATACTTTAGAAAATGGTGATTCAAATGCAACAACAGATTGGCAAATCTCTTCAAACTTAAAAAGAATAGGGGCAAACAATACAAGTATAGGAGTACAACCTTTAAGTAATTATAACTCAGAATCTGGATGGGTTTCAGCCTATCAATCAGGAAAAAAAGTAGCTACAAAAAGTATATGGTTAAACACGCCCCTAACAGGAATATTGAGTTATTGTGAAGATGTTGTCCAAACAACGTGCTATTTATCAGGAGCAACAAGTCAAGTCCAAATTGGAAGCACAACTACTTTTAGTTTAATAGCTGACGGTAATGTAAGTGAAGCAAATTATACCGATTGGGAATGGCAAAAAAGTAGTGGTAATTTTACATTTGTAAGTGGTGGGGGGGGGCAGCCCAATTAATAATGGTCAGGGCAGTTTGGGCAAGTATGCTACCTTACAGGTAAATGGCTCGGATTTGCTTATATTCAAAGCCCGTACCAGAAACATCTGTGGTTGGGGAGCTTGGAAGTACTTTTTTTGGAATGTTTATGCCAGTAGTTCGAGCTATAGTTCAATAAGTTATTTAGAAACCACTAGTAATATTATGGAAATTCCTGTTCAAGTTGATTACTCCTTGAACAATAAACAGTTAAATATTGAAATACTTGATTTGGAGAAATGGCTTCAAGCCAGATATGGTAATACAGAATTGAATGAACAAGATATGCAGAAAATCATCCGTTTTATTGAGACCAAAGACAATACAGTTAATATCTCAATTTATGATTTTATAGGAGAAAAGGTATTGAATAAAAAGATAACCAATACCAAAGGAACAATTTCTTTGTCACAGCTTCGGTCAGGTATTTATTTTGTCAAAATAACAATGATAGGATTAACTGAAACAAAAACAATTTATTTACCTTAATAGTTAGATGTAAATGTTTGAACAGTTTTTATGAATAACTGCATTTTAATACAAAAAAAATAAATTTAACAACCTATAAAACAATATATACAATGAAAACTATGATTTTAATTTTAAGTATGCTACTATCATTTACAAATTGTAATAGTGATAATGGAGCAAAAGAACAAGACAATTCTATAATTGGAATTTGGAAATTAATTGAAACTTATGGTAGTGATGGTGGTAGCAATCCACTATGGACACCTGTTGATAATGGATATACATATACATTTCATGAAAATGGAAGTTTTACTTCAGATAGGTTTTCAGAATGTTCAGAAGGTAATTATTCAATTTCAGGAAACACCTTAACTCTTGATTATGGGTGCGATGGCTTTACAGCTGGCATTGAAATTCCAGAAGGAATCTTTGTTGAAAAATATATTTTTAAAAATGAAAATATGATATTATCACCCAGTTATATGAATTGTGATGAAGGATGTGAATATAAATTCAAAAAAATAGGACAATAGCCGTGTACAATAATTAAGGCTATAAGTAATGCGGGATTTTGTACTTAATTTAAGTTTTAGAATTTTTATCAACTCTGTGTTTAAGTCAAAATACGTACATTTCAATCCCACACTATCCATAGTCCAACCATTGCAATTAACAGCGGTTTTCCATTCAGAAATCCACAATCGAGTTTTAAAGAGAGAAAAGTAATTGTCATACTAATTCGCATTCGGGTTTTCTCACTGAAACGGAAAAAATTGATTTTAATAATCGATTGGATTGTTGGAATGCAAAAAAAGATTGAAAATTGAATCGGTCAGATTTTGAGCCAAATGTCGGAATTGAGAATTGATTCGCAAAGCTGAGCAGAACGAAATCTAAAACAGACAAATTCTAATTAACCGAGAAATATTTCTGATTTTTTAATGGAAAACGTGAAAATCACAGTAGAGTAAAATTGGAGAAAAAAAATAGTTATGGCAGACAAATCTCGACTAATGCAAAAATTCAATGCACTAAGCAGAACGTGTCGCTAAATTTGGTAACACCTCATAAAATTTATGCTTAAATTTGAACTATTACAAACCGACAAACATTCAATAAAAATAGGGCTATGGCGGAAAAATCTCCGATTTTTACGTCGCACAAATCTTATAAAATCACGTTATGCCACATTAAACCAACATAACGGTCAAAGAAAGGACTGACCATCCAAAATCAAAAAATGTGAAATTCTGTCGAAAAGAAATAAAAAATAAGACAGACGAGTATCGAAAAAGTATAAGAAAATAAACTTTTTCTAAAACACATTAAATATGAAATTTATATCAAAGATTGCTATTGCATTATTTTTAACTTTTTCATTTTTTTCTTGTAGTGAAGATGAAAACAAAATCGAATCTGAATTAAGTTCAAATGATACTTCAAAATTTTTGGAATCTGTTGCTTTAATTAGAACAGGGATAAAGACAGAAGCAAACGCTAAGAACAATGAGGAAAAATTTGCATTTACAATAAATGTTATTGACTTTAGCGAAAGTATTGATTTACACGAAGCCTATATGATTGATGACATTGAATATTCTGATAACGGTCTATACAATGATGAAGTTGCAAATGATGGTGTATACACATCTGTACAAAAATATAGAATAGTAAATCAAGAAGGCAACAAAACAAACGTTTTGAATACTCAAATCATAAATAAAAGTGATAACTTTAAGTATGACAAAGATTTGAATAATTACCTTAATAAAAATGGGGTCGCTTCAAAAACCACAATAAAGTCTGGCTGTAAAGTAAGAACAGTTACTTGTCCAGAGACAAGTTGGTGGAATAAATGTTGGTTCGGTAGTCCTTGCACTTGTATTGAATTTTATGATTGTGAAGCATCTATAGAGGTTGATCTATAATTCTTTTAAGAAAATGAATTTCAACCTCAAAAATCTATTTTTAATATTGGTGGTTATTTTAACCACCAATATTTTATTTAAAAATGTTTGTATCGTATTTTATGAAAATAAGTTAGGATGCAAAATTATTTTTAAAAGTGTTCTAACTATAATCTGCCTTTTTTTGATTAATAAGAGCAATTTTTTTGATGAACTCAAATCAATTAGAAAGAATTTACCATTTTTTTTGTTGTCACTAGCATTAATAATATATGCTTATTTTCAAATAAACTCATATACATTTAAAAATGTTTCAGTAAATTCATTTGACAATTTTGTTTTTTTGACATCCTGTTTTTCGGTTGGTATATTTGAAGAACTATTTTTTAGAATATTTATATTCTTTTTTGTACTAAAAATATTTGATAAAAGAAAAAACAAACTTTTTATTTCTATAATACTAACTTCTTTAATTTTCGGGTTTTCTCATCTAACCAATCTTTTCAACCCTGAATTCCATAAAATTTCAGTTATAAATCAAATTTTATTTGCCATATCAATTGGTTTTATATTGCAAAGTATATATATAAGAACAAAAAGTTTAACATTTATTATTTGCTTACATACACTAATCAATTATTTTGGTTCTTACAAGAAGCATTTACTATTTGGAGAAATTGAGAATATCGAAAGTCAATACTCTTTTAATGATTTTATTTCAACATTTATTTCAATTTTGATATTTACAGTTATTATAATTTTACCATTGTCATACTTTTTAATACGAAAAGAATTAAAGCAAACATAATAACGTGGCATAACAATGGTAACCGTTGCACAAGCCTTTAAATTTTTTACACCATTTTTCTATACAACAAAAAACGGAAGATTTCAAAAGCTTTGTTATTAATGTTGCATTTTCAGCGCATACCTGCTTATATCGGATCAAATTGTGCCAGTGATAACGGTTTGAATTGTGCCACTTTTGAAAGATCAAGTATAAACTACCTTGTCGCAAAAAATAAGCGATATGGCTAACACCCTTGATTCGATGGATTTAAAACAAATTATCACATTACAATTAGACGGTTTCAGCAACCGTAAAATAGGTTTTACCTTAGGTATTTCTCGCAATACCGTGAATGTCTATAGGACACTTTTTAGAGCCAGCGACTATTCTTTTAAAGAATTGTTGGCTTTTGACACTGCCGAATTAGTTGCGCTGTTTCCTTCCTATTCTACTATTGACAATCAGCGTTACCAGGCGTTGATGCTTTACTTTAAGAGGGTCAATAAAGCCCGGAATCATCCTGGTTTTACTTTTTTATACCACTATCAGGAATATACCCAAACAACAAAAAACCCATATAGCTACACGCAGTTTATGGAACATTACCGGCGAAAATACGCCAAGGTTAAGGGATCTATGAAACTGGAACATGAAGCCGTAATTTGCTGTTGCGATTTTGGGGCTTTGTTCTTTTTGGCTTTTCTGTCCCTGCTGCTTTGTACTCGCACTTTGGAGAGGTGTTCTTCAAGATCTTCTGCAGGCACTTTAATTTCCAAACTGTCCATAGAGGCATTGGCTTTTACAGGGGCTGAATCAATGGCTTGGGTATGACCACTTACCAGACTGGCTTCAACGCATAGTTTTAAAACTTGGGTAAACACTTCTTCAAAAACACCTTCGGGAAAGAGTTGACGCGTTCTGCTGATGGTGCTATGCCAAGGCAAAGGTTTATCTATGTCATAATTTAGAAAATAAAGGATGTCCATCCGCATACTACAATGATCCATTAAACCTCGGTCGGTGGTTATGTTTTCCAAATACCCCACTAAGCATATCTTAAAGAAGACCACGGGATCTATACTCTTTTGTCCACTCTGTCCATAAAACGTATTGGTAAGTGAATAAAGAAAATCTAAGTTCAGTGCCTCTTTTAACCATCGATAAAAGTTTTCTTTTGATACCCTATCACTCAACTTAAAGGTGGTGAAGAGTTTTTCCTGATAGTTTTTCTTGCCTTGCATAGGCATGAAATTACAAATTTTAGGAATTTTATGCAAGGGTTTTGGTATATTTGTTTTTGTAGTTGTGCAACAGGCACACCAGATATAGGATAATATCGCCTTTGGCGAGACTACCTATGTCCACTTGTTATGCCTCACCCTAAAAGACGATACGACCAACAATAAATGACCGCAAAAGAAAGATCTAAAGACAGTCTTTTGCTCAATCAAATAAGACGAGAACAATGTCAAATGTACATTTATATCGAACTCACAAATTGAAAAATAAATGTAGTTTTGTAACTGATTTAAATTTATGCACAAACACGAGAAAATAGATATACCAGTCATTGATTCTTTTATCAATAAGTTTGCTGAGATGTATTTGAAACAGCGTTCTCAAACACAATTTGATTTCAGTAGCATTAATGAACAAGTATTATATCAGAACCTTGGATTCGGTACAGATGCATTAAAACAAATCATTACAAAAAATACCATTCCTATTGATAAAAAAAGAGAACAAGGGTTAGAGCCAAAAGTGCTAAATGATATTTATCGAAGTGATTTGGGTGAATTATTAATGACCTATTATTTTGAAGAAAAACTTCCTGACGGTGAGCGGTTTGTTATTCCGATTAAAAACATCACATTTAGAGAGCGGGCAGAATTGCCGGGCAGAGGTCTTGATGCTATAGGATATAGAAAAATTGGTGATACACAGGTCGAAATTTTATTAGGCGAAGCAAAAGTATCTGCTGACAAAAAGTCTCCCCCTCCCGTTGTAGATTCCACTAACGATTCTATCTATAACACGCAACTAAATCATAAGAATGGAACTCCGATAGTTGTGCAAAGATTGTCCGATTATGCCCGTAGGTTAAATGCTAAAGATGCTGAAATTTTGGGCTTTGCAATAATTAGCATTGAACATCAATTGACTGATAATTACAGTATAACTTATGGTTGTACATTAGTTAGAGACCACACTTGCGTTAATGAAAGCTCTGATTTTGGCAAAATAAAAACAAATCAGAGTGACTTTGAACCGGGGAAGGTTCATTTTTCGATTCTTTCTTTCAGTGACAAAACAATAAAAGATACTGTTGATTTATTTTATGCAAAAGTACAAGAGTTGATAGCCGACTAATATGAGCAATATTATAAATACCATATTGCAAAAAGAATCCATTATTTCACTTCTCAATGAAAGTGAAAAAAGATACATATTGGGTCAACTCAAACTCCCCTATTCTTCTGAATTAAATGATGGGGAAGCGCTTCGTCTCTCCTTCTTTTTGATTAACGCTATCTTTTCAGAAGGTGAAGGAGAATTTGATAAAGCCATTGCTTACAAACTTTTGAAATCTATTAACATAAATTCCAAAAAAGGCACTTCTTTGTTTGAAGAGGTATTTGGAATAGAAGGCGTTGATTCTAAAACAATTTATTACTTTTATTTGGCAAATGTTGCATTAAAAGCGGATAAACAAATAAGTATCAGGGTAGATTTGAAAGAGTACAATCCTGTTACAGAGGGAAATTCAAATTGGAAATATAAACTACTCAATAAGGCATTTGAAGCCTATATTTTGTTAGTGCGTAAGCAAAATGGTTTCTCAGATATTGAAAGAGCTTTAGCTGTAATCGAGACCTTAAAGCAAGAACAACAACTTTATGAAGAAACATACTTAAATCAGTTTTCTACAGCAAATGAAGTCCAAGAAGCATATATATTACTTTCCTTATATCATATATCGAAAGCAGTTGTAGAAACCGCTTCCTATCTGAAGAAAGGATATGATTATAAAGAGCGATTAGATGCTGTTATCAGACAACATTTGGATATAGCAAAGAAATTGGTCAAAAGTGAACCAAGACTAAATAGTGTGTTTCAACTTTTTGAGTTTGGATTGAACACAATGTATAAAAATGCCATTTGGACTCAAACTAAATTCAATGACAAGATTAAACTCCTTTGTAAAAGGAAAGCGGAATTAGGTATTTTAGAGCTTTTACCTTCCCAAAGAGAAGCATTGTCAGAAAATTTGTTAGATGTTGCTTCTAATGTTACAGTATTACAAATGCCTACGAGTGCTGGAAAAACGCTTTTGGCTGAGTTTAATATAATTGTAACAAAAGCATTAAGAGCAGATGCGAAAATAGTTTACATAGTACCTTCAAGAGCTTTAGTTAATCAGATTTATTTCGATTTAAAAACGGATTTGGAGCCGCTTGATTTTGCAATTGAGAAAACATCGTCAGCAATAGAAATAGATCCAACGGAAGATTCATTTTTAAGTGGAGATGATAAAATAGATGTTCTTGTTTCTACTCCTGAAAAGCTTGATTTATTAATTAGAAGAAAGCATCCTTCGGTAGATGATGTTTCGATGTTTATTCTTGACGAAGCTCACACTATTCAAAATGGAGAACGTGGTGCTAAATTGGAATTATTATTAGCCATATTGAGGAGAGAAAGACCAAACGCCAAATATATGTTGCTATCACCATTTATAAAAAATGCTGATACGGTAATTACAGAATGGCTCGGAGGTGGTAATTCCATTGCTATAGATTGGAAGCCCTCTGAAAAACTACTATTGGGAATAGACACCAAAATAACTCCCACATTAACAAAAAATGAAATTCACTTAGAAGTACTTCATTCTCCTTATGAATCTATAAAGCCAATAGGAAAAACAATTATTAAAAATCCATATATCCTTGAAAGTAAAGGTACAAAAGACAAAATACTTGAGTTTTCGATTAAGCATTTTTCAGAAAAAGAGAAAACACTTTTGGTCTTGTGCTACGGAAAAGGAACTGCTAATACCAGAGCTAAATTTATTTATGATAAAGTAAATCAATTTAACATAAATGATGATGTCAAACTTGTCAAAAAGTTTATTGAAGATGAAGTAGGAAGACAAACGACCTTATCAAGGGTCATTGAAAAGGGCATTGTTACACATCATTCAGGAATGTCAGACGAAACAAAATTATTAGTTGAGCATTTAATTAGAGAAAAGCAAATAAAATTTGTTTGTGCAACTACTACAATAGCAGAAGGAGTAAACTTTCCTGTTTCAACTGTATTCTTCGATGACTATAGAAAAGGAAGAGACAGGAAGCTTGATTCAAATGATTTTTGGAATATTGCAGGAAGGGCGGGTAGGACGTTAGTTGATAATTATGGGAAAATTATTCTTCCTTTTAATAGTGATGCAAACGAAAATAGTGCAAAAAGTTTAATAAACAAAAGTGCCAATGAGCTAACAAGTGTTTTGGCTGAACTTTTTGAAAATGCTGATAAAATTGAACAGAAGTTGAAAGATGTTGATGGCTTAAAAGATTTATTCAGGGACTATTCAGACTCCCTTTCTCCATTAATTCAATATTTTGTGCATTTACTCACTGTTGGTGAAAATGAATACTTTGTTTCCGAAATAGAGGATTTGTTCAAAGACTCGTTAGAGTATTGTTTATTAGATACACCCGAGAAAAAGGAGAAATTCATCTCAATATGCAAGTCAATATATTTACATATTCAATCAAAATATCAAAGCCAAGGTGGTGCATTAAGTTTTGCAGATAAGACGGGATTCTCTGTTCCTTCGGTTTTAAGAGTTATGACGGCTGCATCTCAAAATCCTGATATTAATGATTTAAGTTCTTGGTCAAAAGAACAATTATTTAATAACCAGAATCCCGATAATCTTGCTGAAAAAATAAAAGTAATAGCAGCATTACGAGAAACAAAATTGGGAATAGAATCTAGTGACAATCCTTTTAACGCAGAGCTTTATGCAAAAATCATTATTGATTGGGTAAAAGGTCAAAAACTTGGAAATATATCCGATTTGCATCCAGCATATAATTCTCAAGGCAAGGATGAAAATGAGACCGAAAGAAGAATGACAGAATTTGTAAAAAAAATGAATGAGATTCGTTTTAAAGCTTCTTGGGGTTTAAGTGCATTGGAAGGTATTGTAAGAGGGAATGAGGATATTAAGGATTCACATATACCTTCATTGGTATATTTTGGAGTTGACAATGAAGAAGCGTTAGCTTTTAGAATGATTGGTGCTCCAAGAGCATTATCGTTTTCACTCCAAAACATATTGGATAAAAGCTTAAATGAGTATTCTTACAAGAGTTTGAGAAGTAGAGTTAATAGTTTAACGAATTCTGATTGGGATGGATTGAAACCTTCCAATTCATCATTAAGTGGTATGGAGTGGAAAAGAATATCAGAAATATTAATTAGGTGAACACCAGACATAGTGAGAAGAAAACAAAGGGCGAAGGCATAACACCAGTAACCGTTGCACAAGCCTTTAAATTTTTTACACCATTTTTCTATACAACAAAAAACGGGAGATTTCAAAAGCTTTGTTATTAATGTTGCATTTTCAGCGCATACCTGGATATATCGGATCAAATTGTGCCAGTGATAACGGTTTGAATTGTGCCACTTTTGAAAGATCAAGTATAAACTACCTTGTCGCAAAAAATAAGCGATATGGCTAACACACTTGATCCGATGGATTTAAAACAAATTATCACATTACAATTAGACGGTTTCAGCAACCGTAAAATAGGTTTTACCTTAGGTATTTCTCGCAATACCGTGAATGTCTATAGGACACTTTTTAGAGCCA
>Ga0210041_1004244_pt1 | contig 10673 bp, 13 predicted proteins | sample CryGeymeta201503_FD_183973 | JGI IMG/M metagenome (GOLD analysis project Ga0210041, IMG submission 183973) | Groundwater microbial communities from Crystal Geyser aquifers in Utah, USA - Crystal Geyser metaG 2015-03 (SPAdes) (version 2) | ecosystem: Environmental > Aquatic > Deep subsurface >... | reverse complement strand
TGTATTGGGAAAATGAATGTAGACCACAGGAGAGCTGAGTTAAGAAGGAGGACTTTTTAAGTCCTCCTCCTTTACAAGCGACAGTCTCCATGCAACTCCACATGACACCCGGCGCAGAGAAGCATATGGCCTGCTGAGGATACAGCATCTTTGCTACCAACAGCTTGGGTGTGATGGAGTTCCACGTCAATAATATCGCCGCATTTCTCACACCAATTATAGCCTCTTTCGTCGCACTGAAGTTGTTTCAGGTGGTCTGTTTGACATTTTCTATCTGCCTCAGCTTCTGATGGGGGTACGTAGAGTTTGGATCTTGGGTCTACGGATTGGTGTGGTTTGAAACCATGCAAAGGGCATGCTTTCTTACAGGAGTCAGAACAGTAAAAATGATGTTCTCCTGATCTCTTTCCTTCTATAGCCTGTACTCTATTTAATACTACTCTCCTGATTGGAGTATATCGCTTACCACATAATTTACACACAACTGTTATGACACCATTTATCATTTCTGCTTTGTCTTCAGGTAACAGCCTAGTTACGTGGTTTACGGTAGTGTCTGGTGAGTCCCTGTATTTTTTATCCTTAGCATTTACAATATCTTTATTCTCTTCTCTATATGTTTTCGCGTAAGATAATACAGCTTCTTTATTTTGTTTATAATATTTTCTCTGCTTATTCAATAATTCGTCTCTTTTGCTAAGATATATTTTAGCGCCATAAGTACTTGAGCACTCTTTACATTTTACACTTCTGCCATCTGGGGATCTACAATATTTATAAAAGTCACTCTTTGGTTTCTCTTTTCCACAGGTAGAGCATACTTTAGTCAAACTAGTTGCCAACAATAACTTATATTCTTTTGATCTAATCCACGATCCAGCTCCTCCGCAAGTAATATTAGGCTCATGAACTAACCTACCCTTAGGTACTGACACTTGACCTCTACAATGGGGACTTAAGCAATTACAACTACACAACCAATAGGCACTCTTTTTTGCATGATCTGGCCTTTTACCTGGGCCAATAACAGTTAATGTCCCGTAGCAATTACCAGTGATGTCTTTTGTTGTCATTTCTACCCCCGTATTATCTTTATGAAAATTTATTAGAAATCTTATCTAAACTATACCACCACACCTAAACCACTACAACCAAATAATTACTTTTTATTTGACTATATGTAGAAATAAAACTAAGCTACAGAAATGAATATATTCTCCAGATGGTTCAAGAAACCAACTATAGAGGCTGCTACAGCACTTCCTCCTATACCTGAGCCAAAAATAAAAAGCTCAAAGGGTGTAACACCCTCCTACTTAGGTAAAGAGAAATCGTCCAAAATCTCGAACAATGCCAATAACATAACTAACTTGGTATTGTCAGATTTCGCTAGGTCTGAAGCTACTATGAATCAGACGATTCGTAAGCTTTGCCTAGCTTCGCCGGATCTGTCACACGCACTGGAGCTGCGAATCCGGGCTGCTATCCCTGAGAAGTATACTGCTATAGCTTACGATGAATTTGGTGTAGTAAGTGAAGAGGGAACAAGGCTAGCTCAGTCCTTCTTGCTGCGTTTGAACTACAGTTCAGCAGATTACACCAGGTATACCAGCACCACTGACATAAGATCCTTTGCCTCCGCTGCGCTGTACGACAACCTCAGATACGGAGCTATGTGTATTCAACTTGTCTTAGGATCAACACGTCTGCCATCCCACATAAAAGCGATCCCCGTTAGATTGTTGAGCTGGGCAGACAACACTCCAGACGTTTTCCCTCTGTACAAAGACCCGGTAAAGGGGGAAATCGAACTGAACCATGCCAACATCTTTTATAGTTCTTCTATACAAGACGGTGAGACACCATACGCAGATTCCCCCATCCAGTCAGCCATTCAAGCGGCCTTGTGGGACGCAGACTTTGTAGATACTCTACGACGAGCAGCCTTGAAAAATCTGATGCCACGTTTGGTCATAACTGTGAATTCAGAAAAATATATGGCAACTCTTCCGTTGGAGGTCCAGACCTCAAAAGAGCTGCTGAAACAGCATATGGACTCTACGATAAACGAGCTAGAGAATCAGATGGCTAGTTTAGATCCTGCAGACGCTCTGATACTGTTTGATATTCTTAGCTCAGATACTTTGGCTGATACTAACAATTCATCCGATAGGTCGATAGACATCCTTCAGCAGGTCATAAATGGAAAGCTCAGTGCCGGAGCAAAGATACTTCCCGCTATAATTGGTCGTGGTGAGAGTTCCAACTCTGCTTCATCCGAGGCTCTTTTGTTCGTAAAGGCGATCTCCTCAGTACAACAAGAACTTAATATACTGATATCCAGAGCTGTTACTCTAGCAGTACGCCTGATGGGCCATGATGTAAACGTGGCTTTCAGGTTCCAAGAAACTAACCTGCGCCCTGAACTTGAACTGGAATCCTTCAGGATACAGAAGCAAGCCAGACTCTTGGAGCTACTTAGCTTAGGGCTAAACGATGACATCTCCACTTGCATCCAGCTCACAGGCTCCTTGCCACCAGCCAATTACAAACCCCTCTCTGGTACAGGCTTCTACAAGAAAGCCGCCGACACGAAAGGAAGTAATGATTACTCCAACACCTCAGTTGATACTACTTCAGGTAAGCCCAACTCAACTCAATCACAGAAGGACTCAGAGGCCAAATGAATGATTACGAAGTCCTTGCTATAGCTAACTCCCATGAAGAAGCTTACTTTGAGATTCAAGCGAACATTACCGCCAAGGTTATGTCGCTGACACCGGAGATGCTTGCTGCAAAGGAAGACGAGGAAGAAGAACAATCGTACCTCCTGGCGGTCAACGATGGGGTGGCGGTGATTGATGTCTCTGGAGTTTTAACGGACCGATATTCTTTCTGGAACAGGTACTTCAGCGCGGTATCATACCCGGAGATAGCCGAAGCCACTCAACAGGCCGCAGCCCAGGGCGTCGGCTGTATCGTTTATAATTACAACACTCCAGGCGGTTCGGTACGAGGTATGTATGATTGTGCCAGTATGATATCCAGCCTGAAAATTCCCACCTTGTCCTTCACTGGTTCGATGATGGCCTCCGCTGGTTACTTCCTCGGGTCGCAGAGTAAGTACATTTATGCCGATGCCTTTGCCGAGGTTGGTTCTATCGGCGTGGTGATCAAATGTTACGACAGAAGTAAGATGCTCAAGGATATGGGTATCAAACCCGAGCGTTTCCGCTCAGGTGACTTGAAGGCCTCGGGTGATCCTGACTTTTCCCTCACGGAGAAAGAGCGTAAACATATTCAAGAGCAAATGATGACATATGCTGGTAAGTTCTACAATATAGTCTCCGACGCCAGAGGCATCCCGCTGCCAGTCCTTGAGTCTTCCGGCATTACCAGTGGCAGAACTTTCATTGGTGACGAGGCTTTACGGGTGAATCTAGTGGACAGTATGAAGTCTTTCAACCAGACTATGCTAAAAGCTTACAGTCTAGCTAAGAATTACATTGACAAAAACAGAGGTTCTAGTTTATCTTACGTAAGAAACTAATTTAACTATGGTGTAATACTATGAAGAAGAAAATCCTGTCGGAAGCTGCGCTACAGGCTATGATGACTACAGGTGATGATCCTGTGGTTGAGCCTACAGCCGAAACGCCTGCGGTTGAGCCAGTAGTTGTTGAACCAGAAGCCACAGAGACCGTGGATGGCGCAGAAATTCCTGATCCCATGGATGCGCTACAAGCGGAATTATCTGAAGTCAGAGCCAATGCTAAAGCTGTTGAGGAAGACTTGACAGCTAAGATCGCTGAAGCCGAAGCCAAGCTCACCGAGATGGAGGCTTCCACTCAGGCACTGAAAGATATCGTCGCTGGCCAGGTCTCCAAGATGCGTATCGGCTTGCGCTTTGCCGCAGTGGATATGAGCAAGTTCAGTATTGACGCGTTGGTCACGGAGTATGAGAATACTGCGGAGGCCTTTATGAAAGCTTTGCCGGTAGGTTCTGTTGTTCCCGAGCCGAAGGTGGAGAAAACAAATCCGATCAGTTCAAGCCATGATGCCGGTAGTTTCAAAGCACTGGGTTTCAAATAAAATCAAAGGGCCAAAGGAACCCGTTCCGGGTAAGACCGGATAAACCTTAATACTATGGCTACATTTTCATGTGGAATTAACGTAGGCGAGAATGTCTACCAGACTTACTTGGCTCCTGCTGCTGTTACTGATGCCGATATTGGGAAACCTGTTAAACTCGGAGCAACCAGCGAAGTGGCTTTGTGCGCTGACGGTGATCAGATAATGGGCTTCATAGCATCAGTTGAGCCCCAAACGGTAGGTGGCAAGAAGCTTGTTTCTGTCCTTACTTCAGGTCGAGTATATGTAATCTTGTCAGGTGCCTCTGCTGTTGGGACTCTCGTCGAAGCAGCCGCCAATACAGCTGCAGGTGTGGCTAAGGCTGGTGAATATGGATTGGTGTCTACTCACACCGTTGTTATAGCTACTGAAAAACAATGGAAAATAATTGCAGGAAGTGGTCTGGATACAGCCACCGTCCTCATTGAAAAACAATAATTCGGAGGACTAAATAAAATGGCCGTATCATTCGTAGATGCAAATGGTGAGCGTCAGCAGGTTGAACTCAACGGCATGTCCCTTCATCGGGAAGCAATGCATGAGAAGATCTCCTTTCGTCAACTGGTAAATCGTAAATATCCCACTATCCCCGGACAACCCGACGCTTTTAGTCAGTTCTGTGTCTCTGCTGGTCTTCGTTTTAAGAAGGACCAGGAGACAGGTGTTCCGGCAGCGAATTTGCTGGAGATCATGGAGCCTTCTGCTGCTGGATCTTTTGTCAACCAGCCAGCCGTCCCGGATAGTCGCATCCTTTTTCCACCCGCAATTCTCTCTGTTATTGAGGACTCCCTAAATACTAGGGAAAATCTGGCTACGGCTGCTTTTGAATCTTTGGTAGGTTATAGTGATACTATTGCTACCAACAAGTTCGAACAGCCAGTCCTCGCCTATGGTGGAGCACAAGGACCGGAGGACTCTAGCTTCCAAGCTATCTCTCAGAACACCAGGCCTCGCTTGATGCTTTCTCTGACGAGTTCTGATGTAACGCGCAAAATTGCCACGCAGTCCATCGGCATGGAAATCAGTCGTGAGGCTCTTGCTTCTACTACTCTCGATCTCGTTGCCTTAACCATGGCCAGATTCTTTAAAAAATCTGGGTACGCGGAATGGACAAATCAATTGGGACTCCTGCTTAACGGCGACCCCGATAGTACAGTAACCTCCTTCTCTGCGGGGACCTCAGCACTGCCAACTGTAACTGCTGCCTCCTTTGACGCAACTATTGTAGCAAGCGGTGTTCTTACTCAAAAGGCATGGTTAGCTTACTTGTACTCAAATAGTATGGAGATGACTAAATCACATGTTGTCTGTGATTTCAACACTATGCTTGCCATTGAAAATCGTTTGGACCGTCCTACAGTTATGAATAATAACTCCCAGGATCGCATGGACACCCCCTATAAGGTGATTTATCCGGTCTTCCAGGACAGTATCAACATGATAGTGATGCCGACAGGTACTTTTCCTGCTAACACCATTATGGGTATTGATGTAGCTAACCCTGCTATTGGTAAGGTGGTTTCTACCTTCTGTGAGTACAGTGCCATCGAAGATGTCATAATGAAGAAAAGCACGGAATTACGCGTAGATAGGGGCTGGCTCGCATGGAGAATGTGGGACTCGGCATTTAACGTGTTGTCTTTGACTGTATAATTTATTGGAGTTGGTTTAACTCGAAAGCCCCACCAGAGAAATCTGGTAGGGCTTTTCTTATCTAGAGTGGAAGAAATTGACTGTCGTGTATATTGAGGACATTTTCAGTAAATATTTCTGTGTTTCCACTGGATAGTATATCATTGCCTGTATACAGGTATTCCTTGTTTGATTTTATTATCTCACGTTCTTTCACAATAGCATCTTCCCCGTTCATTAAGTAACATATATACCCATCAATTATCTCTCTGTCTCTTAAACCAAATCTCTGACTTACTGATCTGTTCGTTACTCCTATCTTATATTTATCACCTATTTTTAGGTAATATAAGTAGGCTTCTCGGTCGCGCTTAAAGCCATATTTAGCACATTTAGGACATCCATTTGGCCTCTGTTTATTAATATGCCTGATCATACTCAATTGAAATTCTCCGTGTTCTGGACATACTATAGTCATAGGAGTTTTACCATTAACAAAAGTCTCTTCCTTGTACTTATACTTGTCACCAAATTTATCCTTTATTGCCTCTTTATAATCTTCAAATCTTTTCTCTAATTTCTTATGTCCTTTAGCCTGCTCACAGTTAGGACATCTTGGATTATCAAATAAATAGCCAGCTCGTGACTCCCACTTGTAGTCGCATACTAAACATCTGCTTCTCACCCTGTCTGTTATAATTCTGTAGTCTGTTAGATCAGTTATAACATTGTTGGATAGTAGTTTAGTTATGATTCTCTTATTCACTGGCCTTGGTTTTCTACCCGCTGCTACTTTAGTATGCCCACAAATACGACACCCGTATCCAGTTAGTAAATCATTTGGCCTAGTCATAAATTCGTGGCCATTTAAGCAGGTCACTTTTGATTTGGTGTTATTTGATACATAATTGAAATCTTTGAAATCCCATTTTTCTGTATCTTTATGCCTATAAAATAATTTCTTTAGAAATGTTTCTTTATTTCTTGTCCTGAGTACACTAGTGCATATTTCACACCCTTGATTGCTTCCTTCTACGTGGTGTCTGGCTTGCCGCAGTAAATTCTCATGACCACATTTTAAGCAAGTAAACCTTATAGGTGATGTTATGTTGGTGTAACCTATGTTGTCGTAGTTATACTTATCACCGTGTATGACTCTGGCTCTCCCAATGAAGTCTTCTTGAGTAACTTTTCTAGTCATGTTATTTCTCCATCCTCTCCAATAGCTCCACAATCCCACGCCTCAATAAATCTGAAACATTGGACCCCTTAGCACTAGCAAGCTTCTCCAGCCGTAACCATATAGCGTCTGAAACGAATACTGTTCTTCTTCTCATGTCTGTCTTTTTCTTTGGCATATCCTACCTCCGTGGGGTTCATACATTAATCTTACCTCCACATATACCACCCCAGCCAACCACCTGTCAACTAATAACTTTACAAGTTCAGAAAAAAAGACTACAATACCCACAACATTAACCTATCAACAGGAGACCCAACAACTATGGCCAGACCAAAGAGAACTCAAATTGTAGCTGAACAACTTCCTGAAGAAAATATAAAGCCTGATATGGCTGTCTCTGAGAGCCCTGAGACTATGGATGAGGTTGTGGGTGCACCTTTAGAAAAGACAAAACTTTACATTGCCCGTAGTTTCAGGCTATGGCACCCCTTTCAGAACAAATACATTAGTGAGACTCCAGTAGAACTAGAGATGGATGGCTGGCTTGACTCTCAGATTAAAGCTAACTTAGTCACAGAGATATGAGTATCATTGACTACACATCCTACGCCGAGATCCGAACCACCTGCGGTGTCTCCGAAAAGGAGCTGCCGGATACAGAACTCGCCCTGGAACTCTATAACAACGTCCTAGAGTTGGCTCTTGCTGAGGTAGCCCTGCCAGATGAAGAACCCGGACCTGGACCACTGGACACAAGGTACTTGGCTATAAAAGCCCTCCCAGAGAAGACAGCTCTGCAGAAGAAGCTTTATAATCTGACGAGGATGTTTGCCACCTACACTGTCTCCCTCGAAGTCTGTACTTCTCTCTCCATGAAAGCTCCTAAGTCCATTGGAGATGGCAAGGCATCCCTCGTCCGCTTCTCTCCAGAGGCAACCTTTCAGGATGTCATTGAAGCAATTACTAAGAAGCTTGACGAAGTGCGTTATCGCATAGAGAATATCAACGCCTCTGCTGTGGTCTCTCTGCCCACTATGCTGGCCGTTAAGCCTGCTGTTGACGTGGTGACTGGTCTATGATGACCCTGACTGAGGCAGCGAGGTTCTTTGATAATCAACTGTTTACTGACAGTTATGGTATAGACACGTTCTACGGCCAGGTGCTTGCTTTCGCTGACAGCACACGGTCGGCTTCGTCTGCTACTAGACGTATTCTTGATGTCTCGCCAAGTGTTGTTATCCCTACAAAGAGGACAGTGACAGAGTCTGTATCGGGGAACAAATACCTCATCTCCCTGAAGGCGTCTGATTTCTTCCAGGGTGATGAGATCAGAGCAAAATACCCCATTCTACCTGTCTATGACCAGTACAGTGTCAGAAGCATTGACCAGGTACTTGCCAGCACAGGAGGTACTACAGACGCCTATATGCTCCCTTCATATGTTAGGCGAAATATTCTTGCGGATGCCTCGGACTACGCAGGAAGTTATGAGATAAACTTCAGTTCTTACTACGATGTGCCACAGGGCCATATCATCCAAGGCGTGGGTAAGTACTTCCGTGCACGGGAAGCTTCCAGGGTTGACGAAGTCGGCTTTGGCGTTGTGGAGGCAACAGAGCTGTATGAGCCACTACAGACGTGGACATTCCAAGGGAAGGGTACAGAGTACGTACCAGACACGGATTCCTACACAGGCCCTGATCCTATACCGGGTGTTACCTGTTTAGTTGAGCACGTCTCTATGGACTTTCAACACGAGGCAATGGGGTATGTCAAACTTGAACCAGGTGATAGATCTATCTCCTTTCTCAAGTCAGTTGTAGCTACTGCTAAAGTTGGTGACATGATTGGTGCGTACCGGATTGAGTCAGTAACTGATCACAGTACTTTCTGGACTGTACAGGGAAGGAGAGTTGCGTAATGGCAGGATGGAAAGTAACTATAAAAATTGATGGCGTGGATCTGAGGCCTTTTGGAGCTGGCAGAAGGAATACCAAGAGACTCTTCGCGGAAGCGCAGAACATCCGCAAGGAAACCGCTGAATGTATTGCAGGGGTAGTTGCCGAGACATTCAACTGGATTCTCTTTAATTCCCCACAGTATACAGGAAATTTTGTCGCAAATATGGCGGTGAAATCAGGTAGTGGATACGGTAATAAGTTTGGTGATGAGAGTGGTGGGGACCATTTTCCACATGTATATCCTATCCAACCCCCGCAAAAGATCTTTGCTCGCGGAAGCATGGATGCTATAAATATCGCTAAGCGTAATAACCCAAATATTGTCAAGAACCTCACTGCCCACATAGTCAAGCAGAGCGGCTGGATGTCTGGTGTGACTATATACAACAAGCTAAGCGATGCAGAGACAGTAGAAAAATTAACCGAGCTGAATTTGCGTGACGAGAACGCTGGAGCTTCTCACCCAATGACAAAAGGTGAGGCTTACCTTAACGCCAGGGTAAGTAAGAAAATAGTCTATGGCTCCCCAGAATTCCATGCGTTAAGGAATACCAAATGAACCCATATGAGATAACACGAGTCAAGCTTATAACTCTGGTCAAGGACTTCCATGACACGTACTATCCAACCATGGAGGTGAACTATCCCAAGGCGTGGCGTACTGATGTAGAGCACTCCGTGAATCCATTTGTTGGGGTGGAGATAACGTGGGAGTCGAGGACGATGGGCTTGAACCCACGCAGGGACCTCAGGGTTTCTGGGGCTTTAGTACTAAATCATTACGCTAGGGCAGGGAAAGGTGAGAAACTATTTTTAGATTACAGCGATTTAGTTTATACTTATTTTGGCTATAAAAATTTGAGTGGTATAAATTTCTATAGTGTGGTACCATATCCGAACACAGGTAAACCAGGGTTTGATGGTACTATGAACTATCTTACTTTTGACACAGACTACTTTAATATTTAAAAGGAGCATACAAAATGCCATCAAGTTCAAGTTCAACAGTCTGGAGATTTTTAGAGCAGTCCGCAGAAAACACTATCGCTTCTGGAAACCCACAAACATGGCGTGTTACTGGCGGTGCAATTACACAGACCACCTCTTCAATCGAAGACAATGAGTTACGCTCGGATCGTGGTAAAGGCGACTCTACCTTGGTCTCTGGCTCTGTTGCTGGATCTGTTAATGTCAACTGGTCGCACGGCACCCATGAAGAGTTTTTGTCTGCTCTCTTGGCTGATGAACCTACCCCTGTAGCCGCTGGTGGTACGAAGATCATAACTGACATGACCTTCGACATAACTACGCATACTATTGGCTCTGTTGCGGCGGCTCTGCCTGTGCTGGAGAAGGGCCAGTACTTCTCTATTAGTGGAGCAGTCTCAGCTTTAAACAATGGTATCTATCGGGCCAGTTTAACAGTAGCTCCGACCACGACTGCAATTGTTGTTGAGCCAGTAGTTAAGGATGTTGGGGAAACTGCCTCTGCTGATGAATGTGTAATTTCCAGTACGAGGTACAAGCAAGGCAATGATACTACTAGGTTTTTTACACTGGAGCGGGAGCTTTCTGACGTCTCCAAGTTTTTTACTTACAAAGACACCTACGTAACATCTTTAAACCTCTCTTATTCTCCATCAGAGCGAGTCTCGGGTTCATTCGGGTTCATGGCAGCAGAGCCAGAGGTTCACGGAAACGTCTCACTATTTCCTGGAATTGCTACAGCAGTTGCTGCAACTACCTCAACGACCTTCAACACTGTT
>Ga0210041_1004216_pt1 | contig 10724 bp, 1 predicted proteins | sample CryGeymeta201503_FD_183973 | JGI IMG/M metagenome (GOLD analysis project Ga0210041, IMG submission 183973) | Groundwater microbial communities from Crystal Geyser aquifers in Utah, USA - Crystal Geyser metaG 2015-03 (SPAdes) (version 2) | ecosystem: Environmental > Aquatic > Deep subsurface >... | reverse complement strand
CTTCCGATGATATTTTTTGTTTTAAATTTATTAAATTTTTTGTTTTAAATTTATTAAATTTATTAAATTTATATTTGTATTTTAAATTTATTTATGAAAAATTTAATATAAAAGAGGTAGCTCATCAGTCTAAGTACAGCGGTAGCTTTTAAAAAAGCTCCATAAAATTTATATAGATGTAGCCACCACATATACACGGATTATTACACAAGAATACGATCTACTTTGTAGGCAGGTTATTATAGCAGTCTAATTTATTATTATAAATCCCTTTTTCCGCACATCTAATTAAATTTTTTTAATTTCCACTATAAAGACAAAAAATAATAAATGGATTTATTTACTTTCCATTTGAATTAATAACTGAACGGACTCAATAAAGGATGCCCATTGCTACTGTATTTAGCTCCAAAATTTAAATTTGATAATTCCAATTTTTGATTTAAAGGTGCGGAATGCAAGTAATAACTTTAAAATTTAAAATTTAATGGATACAACATATCGTTAGTAAACAATTATACAATTATAGCCATTTTGACATCTTTTGATAATATTGTTTTTATCCCTACATTTATTCTTCAAATCATAATATATAATATTGATGTTCAAAATAAATAATTAAAAGTTGAAAAATTCACTATAATTGGTAATATATTTAAATTAAATAATCAAAAGTTGAAATTTTTACTATAAAATGAAAACGAAAATTTTTGTCTGGGTTTTTGCAATTGCATCTATATGCATCTTTGCAAATGTGGCATTTTCTGAAGAATTAAAGGAATATAATATTTTTGAATTATATATCGGGGAGAGTCAAAATAACTTATATCACGAGCCTCCGGGAAAATACGGAAACGGGTATGAAACAATAGATACATCCTTTAAAATTTCTCTAAGAGAAGTTGAAATTTTAAATAAAGGTGATGGTGATTTTATAAGCATTCCGGATTCATTCTCCTTTGCTTCTCCCGGGCAACCTGACTTGCCGATGAAAACAATTGTTCTAAAATTTGATAAAAATATTGACATTGGTGATGTTTTCATAAAAGACGGCAGTTATGTGAAATTTCCACGAAGATTTGATATGGCAAAGGTTAGCGACCCGAAATCCGCCAAGTTGTATGGTGATAGTTCTGATTCTAATTCCGAAAGCAAAGACAATTATTTTCCGGGAAAGGTCTTTTCTTATATTGCTGGAAAGGATAATAATAACACATATTTAATTATAAAAGTTTTTCCCGTTCAGTATATGGAAAGTTCTGGAAGTACTATTTTAATAACCGATTTGAAATTCGGGATAAGTTATAAAGGAACTTCGCATTTCGCCAAGCAATCCCCTCCTCCGTTATCAAGTTATACTAAATGTCTGATAATTGCACCGGATGAATTTTATAATGCATCAAAAAATTTAAAAGATATTCATGAAGGTTACGGAATGAAAACAGAAATAATAAATTTATCAGCAATAGAAAATTATTCCGCAGCTGACTTTCCTTCTTATGACGGGTGCGACGAGTATTTCTGCAAGGTCCATTATAATTCAACACTCGCTTTAAAAATTATTTCATTTTTAAATTCAACGAACAGCGAAAATTTAACATACATTGTTTTGCTTGGAAGTTCAAAAATAGTTCCACCAAGTTATTATGCTTATATTCCTCATGTTAATGAATATGAATCATGGATTCCAACAGACTTCTTTTATTCATCCCCTGACTACGATTTAATTCCGAATTTTGCTGCTGGGCGACTTCCTGCCAGAAATTTAAACGAGGCAAACAAAATTGTTGAAAAGATAAAGGATTATGTTAATGAAAGCAATAACGGAAATTTTGAAAATACCGCTGTTGTTGGTGGTCGCCTGTGGAACGATGAAAGTTTTTATGCTGAGATGTTATCCGCAAATGTAATAAATAATAATTTGCTTTCGGGAAATATAAGCAAATTTTACAGAACAGATGATACATTTAAGAAGGATGATGTAAAGAAAATTTTTTCAGGAAATTATAGTGCTGCATTTATTTTTGCTCACGGAACAGGAACATGCCTTAATTTGGATGATGGAAATTTATGCACTGATGATCTGAAAAATTTAAATAAGAGCAGTAAAATTCCGGTAATATTCAGCGTTTCCTGTAAGAACGGGGCGTATGATTCTGAACTGACAGATGAGAAAAGATCAATGTCCGAAGAATTAATAAAGTCAGATGCCGGAGCAATTGCTTATTTCGGAAGTTCAAGAATAGCATATGATGAACATGATATTTATTTGAACAACGGCTATGTTAAGAAAATTGTGAATAGATATATTGGTAATTTGATTGAAAAACTTTTAGAAGAATACAAAGAAAAGGAAGTGCTTGGGGATATGGAAAAAGATGCAATGTTAAATTATGTCATTGAAAATGACATTGAAAACATGTACTCCAAAATAACCTTATTTGAATTTGTGCTTATCGGAGATCCGGCATTGAAGATAAAAAAGGCAAATAAAAGCGATACAGAAAATAAACCATCAATAACAATCAACAGCAATATTTCTGTGAGATATTCTGTTGATGAAATAAGTAAAGGGAAGATGCCTGCATTTATAATCAATAAAGATAAGAATGTAACTATCTTTTGTAATTACGATTCGGAAAATTTAACTTTAAAGATAATTGATACATCAAAAAATGAAAATGAAGTCGTTGAAAAAATTTCACAAAAGACGCAAAATGACATGATAAATTTTACATTTGTCCCAAAAAATACGGGGTTGTATTTGGTTAGATGTATTGCAGACAATGAAAAAGAAGGATGGAGTTATTTCAGGGTTAATGACGGGGTTTTCTTTACTGATGATTATTTTGATTTCGGAATTGATAAAAACAATAATTCACTTTACGATAATTTAATTGTTAATGTCAGCGTATATGCAGATAAAGAAGGAAATTATAAAATTTCGGGTTATTTATATACCAAGGACTGCATGGACTGGTGGTGCGATCATATTTATGCGTTCAATGAAACATATTTGAAGCAGGGAATCAATATAGTTCAGTTAAAATTTGACGGGGAGAAAATTTATAAGAAAAAGTACAATGGATGGTTTGTTTTAAAACATTTAAGTTTAAAAAAGAAAGAGGGTGGGAAGTGGAATGAAATAGATCATAGATCAACTGCTTACATAACTTCAAGTTATAATTACCCACAGTTTGAAAGAGCATCTGAATTTACAGGCAATTATTCTGATTTTGGATTAGACACAAACAACAATTCGCTTTACGATGAGCTTGTAATAAATGTAAGTGTTTATATTAAGGAAGAAGGGGATTACAGAATTTATGGAAATTTATATGAAGATTGCGGTTATTACTGGTGTGATTACATAACTTACGCTCAGAATGAGACGCATTTAAAAAATGGAACAAATATTGTTCAGTTAAAATTTGACGGAAAGGAACTATACAAACAAAAATATAATGGAAAATTTGTTTTGAAAGATTTATATTTAGATAAAAAAGAAGGTTATTATTGGAATCAAAAGGATTATAAATCAACTGCTTATACAACTTCAAGTTATAATTACACACAATTTGAAAAAGATACATCATTTACAGGCAATTATTCTGATTTTGGAATTGACTTAAATAACAACTCACTTTACGACTATCTTGTTATAAATGTAAGTGTTTATATTGTAGAAGAAGGCGATTACAAAATTTATGGGGATATTTATAAAGATTGCGGTTATTACTGGTGCGATTACATAAATTATGCATCAAATGAAACGCATTTGCAACAAGGGACTAATATTGTTCAGTTAAAATTTGACGGAAAAAATATATATAATTCAAACTACAATGGAAAATTTGTTTTGAAATATTTATATTTAAATAAAAAAGAAGATTATTATTGGAATGAAAAGGATTATAAATCAACGGCTTATACAACTTCAAGTTATAATTACACACAATTTGAAAGACCTTCTCATTTTACAGATAACTATTCTGATTTTGGAATTGACTTAAATAACAACTCACTTTACGATTATCTTGTTATAAATGTCAGTGTTGATATTAAGGAAGAAGGGGATTACAGAATTTATGGGTATATTTATGAAGATTGCGATTATTACTGGTGCAATTACATAACTTATGCATCAAACGAAACGCATTTACAGCAAGGAATAAATATAGTGCAATTGAAATTTAAAGGCAGTAAGATATATAACTCAAATTTTAATGGAAAATTTGTTTTGAAATATTTATATTTAGATAAAAAGGAAAAAAGTGATTGGGGGTATTGGTGGAATCAGGAAGATTATAAACACCTTGCATATACTTCTTCTTATTATAATTACACACAATTTGAAAAATACAAAAAACCAAAGGGAAATTTCACCGGAAATTATTTTGATGAAAAAAACGATGTAGACGGTGATGGGCTGTATGATTACCTAACTATAAATATTCAGGTTAATGTCAATGATTATGGAAATTATATAATTTATGGATATCTTTATAAAGAAAACTGCACAACAATAGGATGTGAAAATATATATGCCACAAATACAACATATCTTAATAATGGAACAAGTACTGTTCAGTTAAACTTTGACGGGCGGAAAATATATACGCTGCAATATACAGGAAAATATGTGCTGAAATATTTATATTTATACGATGATGAATGGAATCAATTGGACTATAAAGAAGTTGCATACACTACCTCAAAGTGTAACTTCACTTTTTTTGAAAGACCGCCTGCTTACTTTACAGGCGATTACTCTGATTTTGGAATTGATTTAAACAACAATTCATTCTATGATTATCTTGTTATAAATGTAAGCGTTAATGTCAGCGAAGAAGGATATTATGCGATTTCTGGAGAACTTTATAAAGAAAATATCTCAGCATGGGAAAATTATATTGGTTATTCATCAAACTGGACATATTTAAAGAACGGGACAAATATTGTTCAATTGAAATTTGACGGAAAAAACATATATAAGCAAAATTTCAATGGAAAATATATATTGGCATATTTAAATTTGAGGGATGGTAATTATAATACCTGGGATCAGAAAACAATTGCGTACAATACTTCTTATTACAATTACACACAATTTGAAAGAATAACGAGTTTCACAGGAAATTACACTGATTTTGGAATTGATTTAAATAATAACTCACTTTATGATTATCTAATTATCAATGTAAGTGTTTATATTGACGAAGAAGGCGATTACAAAATTTATGGATATCTTTATGAAAATTGTTCTGATTATTACTACTACTGTGATTACATTTATTCATCAAATGAAACACATTTACAGCAGGGAATCAATATTGTCCAGTTGAAATTTGCAGGGGGAAAAATTTATAAATCAAACTATAATGGAACTTATGTTTTGAGAAATTTATATTTAAATAAAAAAGAGGAAGATTATTGGGGGTATTGGTGGAATCAAAAAGATTATAAATACAATGCTTACACAACTTCGAGTTATAATTACACACAATTTGAAAGACCTTCTCATTTTACAGACGACTATTCTGATTTTGGATTGGACACCAACGACAACTCACTTTACGATTATCTAATTATAAATGTCAGCGTTTATATTGCAGAAGAAGGCGACTATAAAATTTCGGGTGATCTTTATGAAAATTGTGGTGATTATTGGTGCAATTATATAACTTACGCATCAAATGAAACACACTTAAAACAAGGGACTAACATCGTTCAGTTAAAATTTGACGGAAATAAAATTTATAAATCAAAATATAATGGAAAATTTGTTTTGAAATATTTATATTTATATAAAAAGGAGGAAAGTTATTGGGGAGGGTATTCGTGGAATCAAGAAGATTACAAATACAATGCTTATACAACTTTAAAGTACAACCATGCACAATTTGAAATACCTTCTCATTTTACAGACGACTATTCTGATTTTGGATTGGACACTAACGACAACTCACTTTACGATTATCTAATTATAAATGTCAGCGTTTATATTGCAGAAGAAGGCGACTATAAAATTTCGGGTGATCTTTATGAAAATTGTGGTGATTATTGGTGCAATTATATAACTTACGCATCAAATGAAACACACTTAAAACAAGGGACTAACATCGTTCAGTTAAAATTTGGCGGAAAAGAAATTTATAATTCAAACTACAATGGAAAATTTGTTTTGAAATATTTATATTTGGATAAAAAAGAGGAAAGTTATTGGGGATATCTGTGGAATAAAAAAGATTATAAAAAGCTTGCTCATATGACTTCAAAGTATAATTACACACAATTTGAAAGACCATCTAAATTTACAGATAATTACACTGATTTTGGATTGGACACCAACGACAACTCACTTTATGATTATCTTATCATAAATGTAAGTGTTTATATTGTAGAAGAAGGTTATTACAAAATTTATGGAAAGCTTTATGAAAATTGTAGTTATTATTACTATTACTGTGATTACATTTATTCATCAAATGAAACACATTTAAAGCATGGAATCAATATTGTCCAGTTAAAGTTTGACGGAGGAAAAATCTACAAATCAAACTACAATGGAACTTATGTTTTGAGAAATTTATATTTAAATAAGAAGGAAGAAAATGATTGGGAGTATTCGTGGAATCAAGAAGATTACAAATCCATTGCTTACACAACTTTAAAGTATAACTACACACAGTTTGAAGAAAGACCTTCTCATTTCACAGACGACTATTCTGATTTTGGAATTGATTTAAATAGCAATTCACTTTACGATTATCTTGTAATAAATGTCAGTGTTAATATTACTAAAGAAGGCGACTATAAAATTTCAGGTGATCTTTATGAAAAGTGTGATAATGATTATTGTGATTATATAACTTCTGCATCAAATGTAACGCATTTAAAACCGGGGATTAATGTTGTTCAACTGAAATTTGACGGAAATATAATTTATAATTCAAACTACAACGGAAAATTTCTTTTGAAATATTTATATTTATATAAAAAAGAGGAAAGTGATTGGGGATATTCGTGGAATAAAAAAGATTATAAAAATCTTGCTCATATGACTTCAAAGTATAATTACCCACAATTTGAAAGACCTTCTCATTTTACAGATAACTATTCTGATTTTGGAATTGATTTAAACAATAATTCACTTTACGACTATCTTGTTATAAATGTCAGTGTTTATGCTAATGCAGATGGAAAATATAGAATTTATGGGGATATTTATGAAGATTGCGGTTATTATTGGTGTAATTACAATTACATAACTTCTGCAGAAAATGAAACATACCTAAAACAGGGAATAAATATTGTCCAGTTAAAATTTGCCGGAAGAGAAATTTATAAATCAAAATATAATGGAAAATTTGTTTTAAAATATCTAAATTTATATAAAAAAGAAGAAGGTGTGTGGAATTATAAAGATTCTAAATATGAGGCTTACACAACTTTAAGTTATAATTACACACAATTTGAAAAACCGCCAGCATATTTCACCGGAAATTATTCTGATTTTGGAATTGATTTAAACAACAATTCACTTTATGACTATCTTGTCATAAATGTCAGCATATATGCAAACACAAAGGGAACCTATCAGATTTCAGGAGAAATTTACGAAGATTGTAACTCGTGGGATTGCAAACTTATAGATAAAGCAAAAAACGAAATAAATTTGACGGAAGGAATGAATCTTGTGCAATTAAAATTTGACGGAAAAGAATTTTATAAATCAAAATATAATGGAAAATTTGTTTTAAATAATTTACAGTTAATAGATAAAATAGGTATAGTTGATTACAAATATTATGCCACCAGGACAAATTCATCTTACAATAGTGTGCAATTTGAACATTCTGATGTTTTAATTATCGGAAATTGGACATCCGAGCAGTATGGCAATTATAAGGATGGAAACAAAACATATAAATTTTTGCTCATACAGGTTGATCTAAATGCCTCAAAATTAGGAGAATATATTGTAACCGGGGAAATTTATGATGAAAACGGAACTTATGTCTCAAATTATGCGGCAAACTTAAATTTAACAGGAGGCATCAATAAAGTAGCGATGAAATTTGCAGGAAAGGATATATACGATAATGGAATTAGCGGAAACTTTTATCTTAAAAATTTATATGTAAAAAATACTTACGGGAAAAATTTGGACTATAAAGATGATGCTTATGCTTTGGGATATTATAATTATACCTCTTTCCTTCTTGCAGAGGAATGTATGGACTTTGATAACAGCAATGGAATGGTTGACATTTTTGATGTTGTAGCAGGATTGGAATATTTGTCAGGAGAAAAAGATAGTGTAGCGAATTATGAATGTCTGAAACATAACATGGGGGATTTGAATTTATCGGATATGTTTAAAGTAATGCATAAAATATTAGATTTATCATAGAAATTTAAGTTTATAATATGGACAAAAGAATAATTTGCATAATTTTTATTTTTTTAATTTTTGGAATAAATTATGTAAATGCGTACAACAATTTAGGAAGCGGTGTTTGTGAATGTAATTCTTGTCAGGACTGCACAAACGCATTAAATGATAACTCGTGCAGCAATGTATTATTAATTCAGGATATTTTAGACTATTCCGGAAAATGTATTAATGATCCTTCAAATTTCAACAACAAAATTTTTGACTGTAAGGGACATACAATTGATGGGGATGACAGTAGTAATGACTATGGAATATATCTTTACAACAAAAGTAATAACTTAATAAGAAACTGTATAATTACAGATTTTTATGGTGGAATTTATTTGGCGCACTCTACACATAATACTCTTGTAAATAATACTGCAAATTCAAATAGTTATTATGGAATTCATTTATATAAATATTCAAATGATAATGTGGTTGAAAATAATACTGCAACAGAGAACGGACTTGCAGGAATAAGATTAGAAAAATCTGATAACAATAATGTTTCAAATAATTATTGCGCTTTAAACAAGGACTATGACGGAATTTACATGACAGATTCTTCAAATAACAAAATAATCAGCAATACATTGACAATGAATGATGATTCCGGGCTGTGGATATTAAGTTGCTCAGATAACTATATATTTAACAACACCATAACATTGAATGGAATGATTAATAATAGTAGTAGTCCCACTGGTTATGGAATGTTTATGAGGACTTCAATTAACAATACAATAGAAAATAACATATTCTGTGATAATTTAAATTTTGATATTTACAGCGATGATGATAGCAATAAAAACAATATAAAAAGAGATAATTGGTGCGATAATACAAGTAATTATGCAGATGAGGGAAAAAGTTCTGGATGTACTTATAATTGTCCAGTTATATGCACATGTGAATCATGCAAGGAATGCAATAAACGACTGACCCGAAATTGCCCAATTGTTACACTGATAGCAAACATAACAAATTATGACAGGTTGGGAGGAACATGTATTAATAACCCGGAAAATTTCAATAACAAAATTTTTGATTGTAATGGAAATACAATTGATGGTGATGATATGGAAATGGATTATGGAATATATTTAAACAACAAACAAAACAACACAATAAGAAATTGCATAGTCACTGACTTTAAATATGGAATTTATGTTGAAAATTCCTTAAATTTTTCTGTTGTTAATAGCACAATAAATTCAAACGAATATGGAGTATTTTTTTCAGCTGATTCTTCAAATATTACTCTGCTTTCAAATACGATGTGCGAAAATTTGAATTATGATATTTATGCTTATAATAATACAAACGGAACAAATAATACCTGTGGTGCAACTTATAATTATAATGACATTAATAAATCCAAATGTACTTTTTCTTGTCCCGTAAACTGCACATGCACATCATGTGACGAATGTAAAGAAAAATTGAACAGTTACGCCTGCAGCATAGTTACATTGATTTCAAACATTACAGATAAATTTGGACACTGCATCAAAGATATAGACAATTTCAATAATAAAATTTTTGACTGTAATGGAAATACTATTGATGGGCAAGGAGCAGGATATGGAATATCTTTAAATGGCAATACAAATAGCACAATAAGAAATTGTACAATTACTGATTTTGCCAATGGAATTTATTTAGAGTCCTCATCAACTATATCCATTTTCAATAACGAAATTTTAAATAACTCTCAAATAGGGATATTTTCGCTTTTCTCAACCTTAATTTTAATAAACAATTCTGTCTGCAATAATGCCAATTTTGATATTTATTCTTTAAACTGGATGTCAAGTTCTGGAAATAACAATACATGCAATAATGCAGATGGCTGGAATGATGACAACAAAACAGGATGCAGTTATTGTTGCGATGGAAGCATTCCGAAAATTTATTATAAAGACAATGACGGAGATGGATATGGAAATTTAACAAACAACATAACAACATGCAACTTAACTTCTCCATCAGGATATGTAAATAACAGTAATGACTGCAATGATAATAATGCATCAATTCATCCAGGAGCAACAGAAATCTGCAATGGAGTAGATGACAACTGCAATGGTGAAATTGACGAAGGAGTAAAACTAACATTTTACAGAGATGCGGACAACGATGGCTATGGAAATCTAACTAACACAATTCAAGCATGCACAGCACCAGCAGGCCACACAACAGATAACACTGACTGCAATGATAATAACAACACAATACATCCAGGAGCAACAGAAATCTGCAATGGAGTAGATGACAACTG
>Ga0210041_1004214_pt1 | contig 10728 bp, 11 predicted proteins | sample CryGeymeta201503_FD_183973 | JGI IMG/M metagenome (GOLD analysis project Ga0210041, IMG submission 183973) | Groundwater microbial communities from Crystal Geyser aquifers in Utah, USA - Crystal Geyser metaG 2015-03 (SPAdes) (version 2) | ecosystem: Environmental > Aquatic > Deep subsurface >... | reverse complement strand
ATTAATTTCTCAAAAGGTGTTTACATAAATCCCGATCGTAAAAATAGTATTTGGAAAAAGAAATTAGAAAAAAGAGAAATATTAGATAAAATTATTGGTTCTTTTAAAAAATAAAATTGCCAAAGAACCTAATAAAAATATCGGCTCGAACCACATTTTGTAAAAGAAAATTTTATTATCTTTCTTGGATTAATCAACTTAAGGATTGAAAATAAAGTAACACTAACCAGAATAGAAATAGTTTACACAAAATGGAACAAGTTAAACTTTCAACAAAAATAAGAGTTGTTGCCGATATAATGATATTTGCAGGAATTCTGGGAGTATTGGGAGCGTTGGTCTACGTTGCCAGGGGACTCGTGATATTTGGACCGATAATGTTTTTGTTATATAATCCTACCCTTTGTATTTATTTATTTCTAGCATTTTCCGCATCGTTATCGGGAATTATTTTAGGTACTCTTCTTTTAAAAAGGAAAAAATTAGGTTGGTGGTTAAGTTTAATCTATTTAATTACTCTTTTTATTTTTCTCTTATTATTAGAGAAAAATATCCACTTTTTATTTGGTACACGATACTTCCCTTAATTGTTCTCATACTTGACCGCAAAAATTTCTGGAAAATCGCCACTTAAATAATTTCTACTTTTAGGTTTTTAGGAAAGAAAACAACAAAAAGGAGGGAAGATGAATTCTGAACAGAAAAATAGGCATCGAGTATTTGGTCTAGTGGTTAAAAAGAGTAACAATCTCAGGCGGCGCATTTCTCAGTTTCGGACCAAAGATGGGCAGGTTTTTAACTTAGATGTAATTCCCAACCTTGAGGATCCTGTTTGTTTTCTCGATTTTATGTGGGTTGACAAAAAAGTTGGCCTTGTAGATGAAACTTATTATTTCCACCTTAAGAACGGTGATTGCGAAGTCGCTACAGAGTGTGACACCCCAAGTCTTACAGGAAGGAAGCGTAGGGTTAGCGAAAGAAAAAGATATACCGCAAAAGAGATAAGCGCTGGAGTATTAAAAGAACAGTTAGATTTTTTAGTCAAATGGCTAGAAGACCCAGAAACAGTAAGGATAAATCCGTATACTGAGGAAGTTCTTACCGAAGAGGAAACGGATATAGACCAATGGTTGGGTAGCGTTACAACTGCATTGGATAAATACAGAATTGATCTTGTATTAACCCCACTTCAGCCCGGAATCAACAAAGTCCGAGAAAGTACCGTATCGTTTGATACTGTAGTCCGACCAGAAGAGATGCTTGGTTTAAATGAAGAAAAAAAAGATAACTGAGCCCCGTATCAAAACCGGCTCAGTTTTTATTCATATTGACAAAATAAATTAGTTTGATATAGATTTTGTTATTGGAAAAGTTTATGATAAAATATCTAAGGCGAAGAGGAATTCGTCCTCTTCTTTACCTTCGCCCCGCCCTTTCTAAAAGAAAGGAAAGGGCGGGGCTCGGTCAATGAAAAGAAAAATAATTTTAGTTTTCTTAGCATTAATTTTAACCGGAACAGTATTTTCTGGCGGTTATTTCTTTGCTAAATTTCAGACAGAGTGCCCAGCTTGCAAACCAGAGGAGGTTGATTTTTCGCTTTTTTGGGAAGCCTGGCACAAACTTCAAGAAAAATTTGCCGATAAAGAAAAGTTTGATACTCAAAAAATGATTTATGGGGCAATCTCGGGAATGGTAAAAAGTTTGGAAGACCCTTATACTATCTTTTTAAATCCGGAAGACAGCAAAAGGTTTATCGAAGATGTTAAGGGAACTTTTGAAGGGGTGGGAATGGAAATTGATATAAGAAAAGGGCAACTCCAGGTGATATCTCCCTTGGAAGGAACGCCGGCTCAGAGAGCTGGCCTGAGGGCTGGTGATAAAATTTTAAAAATAAATGATACCTTAACCGCTGATTTGATGATTGATGAAGCCGTCAATTTAATTCGGGGGCCGAAAGGTACAGAAGTGACATTGACTATTTTTAGAGAAGAGTGGGAAAAAACTAAAGAAATTAAAATAGTTAGAGATGTAATTGAAGTTCCATCTTTGAAATGGGAATTGCTCGCCTCGACCGGCGAAGCCGGCGGGAAAGAAATAAATGACCAAAAAATAGCTTACATTCAACTTTATCAATTTTCTGAGAAGGCCTCCCTTGATTTTAGAAAAGCAGCCATTGAAATTTTAAATAACCCGGCTCAAAAGATAATTTTAGATTTAAGAAACAACCCTGGAGGTTACCTTGAAGTGGCTCAAGACATTGCCGGTTGGTTCTTAGAGAGAGAGGAGGTTGTGGTCATTGAGGATTTTGGCGAAGGTAAGACAGAAAATACTTATCGGGCTCAAGGTAATGCTGCCTTTACAGACTACCCAATAGTCATTTTAATGAATAAGGGGTCGGCTTCGGCGTCAGAAATTTTAGCTGGCGCCCTAAGGGACGATCGAGGAATTAAAATCATTGGCGAGAAATCCTTTGGCAAGGGTTCAGTTCAAGAATTAGAAAAATTAGGAGGAGGCTCTTCTTTAAAAATTACGGTAGCTAAATGGCTGACTCCAAAAGGTGAGTTAATCGCCGACAAGGGCTTGGAGCCAGACATAAAAGTGGAAATGACCGAGGAAGATTATGCAGAAGACAGAGATCCTCAGTTAGACAAGGCCATTGAAGTAATAAAAGAAATGAGATAGAATAGAACAAACGTCTAATTTCCAATTTCAAATTCCTAAATATCAAAATTTTTGAAATTGGGCATTTGGTCATTTGACATTTTATTAGAAATTAGGAATTAGTCATTGGTCATTTTTTATGAGGGTAATTCTTCTTCGAGACGTTGAAAACTTAGGAAAGAAATATGACATTAAAAAGGTTAAGGATGGCTATGCCAGGAATTTTTTGATTCCCCAAGGGTTAGCCAAGCCTGTAACTGAGGAAGTCTTAATTTGGCTGGAGACCCAAAAGGAAATTGAAGCCAAAAAAGCGGAGGAAGAATTAAAGAAGATTCAAGAAAAAGCCACGGCCATTGACGGCCAAGAACTTATTATCCCAGTCAAAATGGGAGAAGAAGGCCAACTCTTTGAATCAATTACTTCTCAAAAAATTTCTGAAAAATTGAAAGAGCTTGGCTTTGAAATTAAAAAAACCCAGATTGATTTGCCAAAACCAATTAAAGAACTCGGGGAATTTCCAATAAAAATTAAGTTTGAGCACAATTTAGAAGCCGAAATAAAGGTAATAGTAATTGAAGAGAAGTAGTTATGCCCGGTAGTGAAAATTCGACTGCTGCCGGGCAGCAAATTTAAATTAATTTTAGTCGAATTTCTACTACCGGGTATGCCAAAATATATCTTTGTGGCAGGAGGTGTTATGTCTGGCATTGGCAAAGGGGTGGCGGTGGCTTCAATTGGAAGAATTTTAAAGTCAAAAGGATTTCAAGTTACGGCAGTTAAAATTGACCCCTATATCAATGTTGATGCCGGGACAATGAACCCCATTGAACATGGGGAAATTTTTGTAACTGATGACGGCGACGAATGCGACCAGGATGTCGGCAATTACGAAAGATTTTTAGATGAAAATCTTTCAAAGATAAATTATATTACCACCGGCCGGGTTTATCAGGCAGTAATAAATAGAGAAAGAAATTTAGAGTATGGCGGCAGATGCGTCGAGGTAGTTCCTGATATTCCCAACGAAGTTATATCCAGGATAAAAAAAGCAGCTAAAAAAACTAAGGTCGATGAAGCTTTCGCTTCATCTTCACGCTACGCTAATGCTCGCGTGGCTGATTTTATTTTGGTTGAAATTGGAGGAACAGTCGGGGAGTATCAAAACCTCCTCTTTTTGGAAGCAGTCAGAATGCTGAAACTGACAAATCCCAAGGATGTTCTTTTTATTTTAGTTTCTTATTTACCCATTCCAGAAATGATTGGCGAGATGAAAACTAAGCCAACCCAAACTGCGGTGAGATTATTAAATGAGGCCGGAATTCAGCCCGATATTATTTTAGGCCGTTCAAATGTCCCCTTGGACGCGCCAAGAAAAAGAAAAATTTCAATTTTTTGTAATGTTCAAAAAGAAAATGTTATTTCTGCTCCCGACGTCCAGTCGATTTATGAAATTCCGATTAATTTTGAGAAAGAAAATTTGGGTAATCGAATTCTAAAAAAATTTGGTTTGAGGCCTAAAAAACAAAATTTGGGGGATTGGAAAAAGTTGGTGGAGGTAATTAAAACAGCTAAGAAACCGGTGAAGATTGGAATAGTTGGAAAATATTTTGAGACAGGGAAGTTCACCTTAAAGGATTCTTATATTTCGGTAATTGAGGCAATAAAACATGCCTCTTGGTACCACAAAAGAAAACCAGAAATCTATTGGTTATCAGCCGAAGGATACGAAAAAAATCCTCAATCTGTAAAAGAATTAAAAGATTTTGATGGAATTATTATCCCTGGGGGTTTTGGTAGTCGAGGGATCGAAGGGAAAATAAAGGCCATTGAATTTTGCCGAAAACAAAAAATCCCTTATCTGGGACTTTGTTTGGGAATGCAGCTGGCGGTAGTTGAATTTGCCAGGAATGTCTGCGGTTTAAAGAAGGCAAACTCTACCGAATTTTTGCCGGAAAGCCGACATCCGGTAGGCGATGAAGATAAATCTTCATCTTCACCCTTCGCTCGGCTTCGCCTCGCTCGGGTAGTCGATGAACATTCGTTTATCTCCACCGATCGCTGCGCTCCGGTAATTGACGTCATGCCCGAGCAAAAAGCTCTTTTAAAAGAAAAGAGATACGGCGGAACAATGAGATTAGGGGCTTATAAATGTGAGCTAAAAACGGGCACTAAAAGCTGGAAGGCCTATGCTGCTACTCCAAAATTGCTTCGCAATTTTGGAGGCCACTTTATTATCTCTGAGCGCCATCGCCACCGCTACGAACTAAATAATGAGTTTAGGAGCGTTTTAGAAAGGAAGGGAATGGTGATGGCTGGTATCAACCCCGAAAAAGACTTAGTTGAGCTCATTGAATTAAGAAATCACCCTTTCTTCGTCGGGACCCAATTTCATCCCGAATTTAAATCAAGGCCTTTGGAGCCCCACCCTTTGTTTAGAGAGTTTATTAGAGCGGCTATACGATGAAGTTTTCCTTCTTTGAAGTTTGCCTTCATCTATGAGCTTTCGCTGCGGCTTAGCTATTTAACATTGACAATCTTAACGAGTTTCCGGGAACCATTAAAACAATTCTTTCTTTTTGTCAGAAAGTAAACTGCGCCTTCTTTTAAGGCGTAGAGAGTGTCGTCTCCGCCACATTTAACATTTTTCCCAGGAAGAAATTTCGTACCTCTTTGACGAACAATGATGCTGCCAGCCCTAGCCCGTTCTCCCTCAGAAAGTTTAATTCCTAAATATTTTGGTAGAGAATCCCTGCCTAATTTTGAAACACCAGTCGCTTTAGTCTTCGCCATACATTTTAATGTTATCAAAAATTATTCAATTTGTCAAAAGATATCAGGAAGATATAATATTAGTCATCGGCGTTATCTTGATTTCATTACTTTCTTTTGCTGCTGGCTACATTATGGCTAAACAACAGGAGAAAGAACCAATTAGAATAGAATATGACAATAGCAATTATTGGAGCGGGCATTACTGGCCTTTATTTAGCTTGGAAATTAGTTGAAAAAGGGCATCAAGTGACTGTTTTTGAAAAAAAAGAGAAAATTGGCAAAGAGGCTTGTTCCGGGTTGTTTAGTGAAAGAATTTTAGATTTTATTCCCGAAAGCCAAAAATTAATCCAAAATCAGATAGAATACTGTTTAATTCATTTTCCCAAAAGGACTTTAAAAATTAAGTTTTCTGGAAAATTTTTAGTCGTGAATCGCTTCGAACTTGATAATTTGGTAGCTAAATTGGCTGAAAATTCAGGAGCAAAAATTATTTTAAAGAGCCAGATTAATTCTCCACCCGAAGGGTTCGACAAAATAATTGGTTGTGATGGACAGAATTCTGTCATAAGAAAAAGTTTAGGTTTGCCAAGTCCGACTTACCGTTTGGCAATTCAAGGGTTTTTCTCAAGAAGTGACTCCTCAGCGACTTTTGTAGAAGCTTGGCCTCATAAGCAGGGAGGTTTTATCTGGAAAATCCCGAGAGGAAAAAAGACAGAATATGGAATAATTTCTAATCCTAAAGGACTCCAACCCTCCCACCACCCTCCCGTCCCCTCCGGGGGCCCAGGCGGGCCCCTCGCTAAGCTCCTTTTCGAGGAATTTTTAAAAATAAACAATCTCAAATTAGAAAGATTAAACTCGGCAATAATTCCTCAGGGTTTAATAATTCCAGTTCAGCCTTCAATTACGCTTTGCGGCGACGCTGCCGGTCTAACCAAGCCTTGGAGTGGGGGAGGGGTAGTATGGGATTTAATTGCAGCCGATATTTTATTGAAAAATTTTCCAGATTTTTTAAGATACCAAAAAGAAATAAAAAAATTTTTCTTACCAAAAATTATTTTCTCAAAAATATTAACTTCAATAGTTTATTTTTTAGGATTTAAAATGCCTTGGCTTTTACCAAGAAATATTAAAATAGAAAGTGATTTTTTAAGTCGACGAATCTAAAGATTCATCTCAATCTTCGCTCCGCCCTTTCTAAAAGAAAGGAAAGGGCGGAGCTCGATAGGCGAAGAGAACTTCGTTCTCTTCTTCACCTTCGCCCCGCCCTTTCTAAAAGAAAGGAAAGGGCGGAGCTCGATATATGAGGAAAATCCCACATCATTTAGGTATTATTATTGATGGTAATCGGCGTTGGGCAAAAGAAAGAGGATTGCCAGCCCTGGAAGGCCACCGCCGAGGATTAGAAAGATTAAAAGAATTAATTGACTGGTCTAAAGAGCGAGGGATAAAAGTTTTAACTCTTTTTGTTTTTTCTACCGAAAATTGGAAGCGCTCAAAAGTGGAAGTCAATTATCTTATAAGATTGTTTGGGCAGGCTTTGAGTAAGAAAAATATTCAAAAAATACATCAAGAAGGGATAAAAATCAGAGTAATTGGTCAAAGAGAAAGATTACCAGGGTCTTTGCAAAAAACAATAAAAGATGTTGAAGAGTTAACTAAAAGCAATAAGGGAATGGTTTTAAATTTCGCTTTAAGTTATGGAGGAAGAGCTGAAATTGTTGAAGCTATTAAAAATGTAATCAAAAAGAAAATTCCTTTGGAAAAAATTACCGAAGATATGATTTCTCAAAATCTCTGGACCTCCGATGTTGATTTAATTATCAGAACCGGCAAGGAACAAAGAATTTCCAATTTTTTAATCTGGCAGGCAGCTTATTCAGAACTCTATTTTTGCCCGAAATACTGGCCCGAATTTAGCGAAAAAGATTTAGACCGAGCCCTCCAACAATATGCTTGTTGTCAAAGAAGATTCGGCAAATAAAAGCCCCACCTTTAATTGTCTTAATAAATTATGAAAATTTTTAACAAAACAATTGAATTTGAAACTAAAGGCCTGTTTGATTTTATTGATATAACTAATAAAGTGATAAATTTTGTTAAAGAAAGCCAAATTAAAAATGGCTTTGTAAATATCCAGATTTTACATACTTCTGCTGCCCTTATTATTAATGAAAACGAACCCCTGCTTATTGAAGATTTTAAAGAGAATTTAAAAAGAACTGCTCCTCAAAATTTAAAGTATCAGCATGATGACCTTACTAAACGAAAAGTTAACCTCCGTCCAAATGAATGTATTAATGGTAATTCTCATTGCAAAGCTATTCATTTATTAGTAACAGCTACTCTAAATTTATTAAAAGGGAAAATTCAACTTGGGCAATGGCAGAGGATTTTAATCGTTGAATTAGATCAATCAAAGAAAAGAAAAGTCCAAATTCAGGCCCTCGGAGTCTAAATCGGCATTAAGGCAGAAAAACCCATAAAAAGCCCGTCGCCGGGCAATTTTTATTTGGGCTTGACATTTTATAGAAATGTGGTACAATCAAAATATGACCCAAATCTCTGAAGAAAAATTAAAAAAGGTAAGAGAAATAGAATTTGCCATAAATAAAAACCTATTTTTGATTTGTGCCGCTATTACTTTGATAGCGATGCTCATGGTGATAATAGAGTTTTTTAGTCGGGGAGCTTTCCTTCCTTCTCAAATAGGTTTCTTCTATATTGCAGTTTTATTTGTTTACTCCATTCATAAAGAAATGTTAAGATGGCTGGGAGAAAAAAAGATAGAGAGACAAGGGGAGTACTTCATTTATTCCTGGATTGGCTTAACTGTTATTTTATATATTATCAATTTTCTAACCAAGGAATATTTTAGCTATTCTCCAGAAGGTATGGCTGTGGCATCTCTGAAAGAAGTTTCTTTTGTCACCGTGGAAGTTTCCTTTATTTTCCTCTTTACTCGATTATCTAAAGTAATAAAGATTATCTTAGAAAAAAGATAATCGGAACCGTAAAAGCTCATCGCGGGGTGGTTTTTGTTCAATCGCCAAGAAGGCGGTTTTTTGATAGAATAAAGTACAGTTTTTATGAAAACGAAAATAAAAATAATAAAAGGTGATATCACTAAAGTCAAAGCTGATGCGATTGTTAATGCTGCGAATAAAACACTTTTGGGTGGCGGAGGAGTAGATGGAGCAATTCATAGGGCGGCTGGGCCGAAATTATTAGAAGAATGTAAAAAATTAGGCGGTTGTGAAACCGGGGAGGTAAAAATTACAAAAGGGTATAATTTACCGGCAAAATACGTAATTCATACCGTGGGATCGGTTTGGCGAAGAGGAAGGGAGGACGAGGAAGAGAAATTAGCTTCTTGCTACAGAAATTCTTTAAAATTGGCAGTAGAAAATAATATTAAATCGATTGCTTTTCCTTCATTTTCAACCGGTGCTTACGGATTTCCTATTGAAAAAGCAGCACCAATTGCCCTAAGAGAAATTAAAAAATTTTTAGAAGAAAACGACGCTATAAAAGAAGTGATTTTCGTTTTATTTTCTGAAAAAGATTTTCAAATCTACCAAAATTTAGCCCGAAGTTGAGGGAAATTTAACCCAGTAACATGATCACAGAGGCGAATTTTAAAAAATATTTAATTGAAAAATTAAATAAAATCAACCCAGGATGGATTAACGAAGACCAAGACGGTTATTTATGTGATAAAAAGAAAGCTGATTTGGTAAATCAACTACTGAAAATAGCAATTGAAATAAAAGATGATACAAAGTATAAATATGAAGAACCACCATTATCGGGGGAGATGGTTACGAGAACTGTTGATTTAAGCGCTAAAAATAAACAATTTAAAGATGACGCCCAAGACGCTAATAAAAAATTTCGGAGTTATCCAGACTACAAAACTATTCTTCTTTTGAGAACAGAATTTATTAAAGAACCCATCGATGTTGTTAGTTATGTTTTCAGTGGTTTAAGAAGATTTATAAGAATCAATAACTCGCATAAAGAAATAAGTAGGTGGAATAAATATTTTTCAGATAGTAGTACTACAGAAATCGGTGGTTATTTATTGTTTTCTGGCAAAAAGTATTTTTATTCTAAAAATCCTAATGCAAAAGAAAATAGGCATTTAGACAAAGTTGGGGTAAAGAAAATATTAGGGGAAGAAATAGAAGATTTTTTAATAAATTAATATCGCACAAGGTGTAAAACAGACAAGTGGGGTAGGGGAAGGGTATAAAAATTTATTGATAAACATACTCAAAAAAGTAGATGATATTGTGCGACATTTGATATTTATAGAGAACCGTTAGGAGAACTAACGGTTTTTTTAAATTATTTTTTGTAGAGTTTTATTGACCCTTGATAAAATTTGTGGATATGTTATAATTTTACATAGAAATTATCAGGGTTTGGGGCATCCAAGTAGAAATTTCTCGCGATTAGGAAACTAATCATTTGGCTCTGTCCCTTACCCGACCAAAAACAATCATCTCTATTAAAGAGATGTAAACATAGTAACTTAACAATTTCCACTAACGATCAAGGGCACACTTCTTAATCCTCTAAGTGCCCGTTTTTTATTCTTTTAGATTTTTACCACTATGATATTGGCGGTGGATATCTCGTAATCTTTTGTTTGTTACGTGGGTGTAAATCTGGGTTGTAATGATACTTTTATGGCCTAAAAATTCCTGGATAGTTCTGATGTCAACGCCTTGATTTAATAAATCAGTTGCATAAGAGTGGCGAATCGTGTGAGGTGTAGTAAATATTGGTACGCCGGCTAAAATTGCATATTTTTTAATGATTCTCTCTATAGAACGAGCTGTTAGACGGGTATCTGCATCTTTCCTGGCCCTATAATGGATAAATAGAGCTTTTTCTTTATCTTTTCTGGTTTCTAAATATTTTCTAAGCCAGGATAAAGCTCTTTCTGAAAAAAAGACAGTTCGTGGTCGACTTCCTTTGCCAATAATTCCCAGTTCTAAATCTTTCTTATCTTTGATGTTAGTGAACTGTTCCTGGTTAAGGGCGACCAGTTCGGCTATTCTGAGGCCGGTTGAAAAAAGTGCCTCCAAAATAGCCCTATCCCTTAGGCCAATAGTAGTTTTGGTATTAGGAGTCAGTAAAAGCTTCTCTATTTGGTCCAAATTAAGGAATTTGACCATTTTTTCGGCTCTAGCATCCTTTGGAAGGGTTATTTTATCGGAAGGCAGTGAAACTATATCTTTGGCAGTAAAATAGCTCAAAAGGGCTCTTAGAGCGATAAGATAGTAG
>Ga0210041_1004194_pt1 | contig 10782 bp, 18 predicted proteins | sample CryGeymeta201503_FD_183973 | JGI IMG/M metagenome (GOLD analysis project Ga0210041, IMG submission 183973) | Groundwater microbial communities from Crystal Geyser aquifers in Utah, USA - Crystal Geyser metaG 2015-03 (SPAdes) (version 2) | ecosystem: Environmental > Aquatic > Deep subsurface >... | reverse complement strand
GCCGATACTATCAATCAGGAATACTATCTCAACCAGCCCCAAAGTTTTATGTATCATCTTGGCTACCTTGGATGGGTCATCATTCTGACCAGCGTAGAAGCCAGTCTCATACACATCCTTACACATAGAATCCACACTCTGGAACTCTACGAATCCCGCCTCTTCTAGGGCTGGCTTCTGAAAGTATTTCAGAGCTTTAGGGTATACTAACACGGAGTCAGACCAGAATATGAAATCTTCCAAGTAGTCAACCTGGTTCCTCTCCACACACTCCCTACACACATGACCGTACTCGGTCATGATGTAGTCACCCACGTCTCCGTAAGTACCTGGAGTTGTGTGGATGTGGGCACCACAGTCAACACAACCCGTGCATTCATCAGGCCAATCTAAATTATAGAAATTCTCCAAGTAGTCATAAAGCTGCTGTGGGATATCATTCCAGTTCGAGGCAAGGGTGAGCTTTTCCTCGTTACTGTTGGGTTCGTATATGTAGAGTTCCCAATTGTGTTTGTCGAAGTGATCAATTATTTTCTGCAGTGTTATTTCTTTCATAATATCTCCATTAATATTCACATCCATACTCAATAGCGAACAGTGGCCTCCCGTCTCTCCTCTGTACCAGTACCACATTGTATTGGTCGTCATATATCCCAACCTTTCCGATTGATTCCTTGGTTATGTATTCATTGTCACGGAACCACTTGATATACTGACGATTTGTTTTTAGCTTCTCAAAATCCTCCTTATCAATATCACCCACATGGAACCACTCGTTCCAGTCCCAACCTCCATCCTGTGAGGCCCAAGCGTCTATGGAAAGTATTTTCATTTTGTGTCCTCCTTCAACTTGAAGTTGTACTGCTTAATCAACTCATCCCGGTACTCCTCCAGCTCTGTGATGGACATCTTATTCAACTCATCAAACTCATCGCGCCTACCGAGTTTGCTGTTGATTAGGTTAATGGTCGTGATGTGGGACATCTTCACCACTTGAGTCTCAGAATCTTTCATCTCTCCCCTCCTTTAGAATTTTCAGAATCCTTTCATATTTTAATATCTTCTGTGCTAATTCCTCATTGGACATGGGACTGGCGTTACGCTTGATAACTACATCCGAGGCGCACTGTTTACAATATGGCAGGTAGCCTCTCTTCTTATGAAGTGTGGTGTTCTCCGGTGTCTTGGGGACACCACACTTAGAGCAGAGGTCTTTTCTTTTATTCATCGCTAAAATTCTGTAACCACTTTTCTTCTACTGGTACTGTCCCAGCAAATATGAATGCTCTCCCGTTTCTATCATAATGAGAAAAGTACTTTTGTACCCAATCGTTGCCAACAAGGACTCTTATTGAGTCTCCAGTTTTTAGATCAGGGAGAGGATCAATCAACTTCCCATTTAGTACCTGCCAAATACTATCGTCCACGTCGTAGTCACTCTCCACAACAGGTCTCTCCAGATCTTCAAACATATCAAGGTCAATAAACACATAACCATCTGATGCCCAGAAGGTTCCGTAACAGACTGGTTTCTCTCTATGAAACTTGGTTGTACCGTCGTTGTCTTTTGTTATGAAACCATCTTTTATCTTCATTTCACACCTCCTCTGTCTGGAACCTCTACCCATGTGGAGTCAGCCATTGCCTTTGCCTCCAACTGTTTGTTATACCGTTGCTGAAATTCATCCCTCAGGCTGTTGAAGACTTCCGCCCTATTCGGTATGGCGGCACTGTACCCAAACTCTACAGTGACACGCCCACCCCTGTTTATATGTACAACTCTATTTTTACTTTGCTCGACCTCTATCTCCGTTGCCGCGAAGATAGCAAGCTCTATCTTACTCAACTTTACTGTTGCATACTCTTCAAAATCCTTTAACCTATCCTCAATCCAATTCAACTCATTTGTTACTTCAGGCATTGTCAAACACCCACAATTTTGTGCAAACCACTCTTTTTTTGTTACGAATTCGCCATTAATGTTTCTGAAATTTCTTTTCATCTTTTTACCCTCTCTGTTTTCGATTTGCTCATCCGACCAGCTGTCCAACATGGCTGCTAGCCCCTTTAACAACTCCACCTGCGACGCCCTGAGAAATCTTCTCACAGCGTCGTTGTCAATAGCCCCGTTCAGTGCTTTCCGCTGCCTTTCCAATAGGCCCACGTCAACATCTCTTATACATATCTCCTTAATCATGGTTCAATCCTCCACTTGAGATAAAATTTAAGTTGAATACCCTGTAAATTTAATAAACCACTTACCCTTGTACCTGTAGGCTACTGTCGCACTACATGGCTTCTCTGTCTTCATGAATGCCCTATAGAGGGTGTTTATATTCTTAAACCTTCTCGATGAACAGGCTGCTGTTGTAGGCTCTTTTGTCCACTCACCTCTACACCACCAAAATCCAGGCCTACTTAGGGTTAACATTGACTTTCTTCTTCTTTTGCTCATGAAAACTCCCCCACAATCAAATCCCAAGTCCCCTCTCCATGTCCTATACAATGGACCCCATCAACCTTACACCTGACAAGGTTATTTGGGCCAGGTTCTGCGTGTCCGTCTTCGGGACCAAGTTCAATAGGTTCTATCCACGATCTATTGGTGATAACATCCACCATTTCATCCTTTGATATTTGAGTGCCATACTCATCGTATACTTCCATTGAACCTATGGTAAATAGATTCAACCAGTCATCCAGACTGTTGATACCTGCCTCTGGTATAACATGGAGGCTAAAGCACCAGCCGGCTGATGATTTCCCAATATGGAGTGGCTCTTCTGCCTTCCCACAGTGTGGGCAGGGTGGTGATTTTAGGTAGTAATTTGTTCCCATTCTACACCTCCTCATAGATTATTTTCTTGATAATAGGTAGCACAGCCCTACCAACTGTGGTCACCGGCAGCAACTCAAACCCCTGCCTACAATCAGACACAAAGTGCCCTCGGATGTCAAAGTCCATCTTTTCCATTATTGAATTGACAAGGCCCTGGGGCAGGGCATAGTCGACACCTCTGGATTCCTTTGGCATGAGGTCATCGAGAAAAACATTCGGGCAGAATTCCAAGGGCGCCCGTTCTGTTGTATCAAGAAGATGCTGTGCAAGACTACTTCCATCTCTCTTAACTAGGAAATTCAAGTAAGTCTCTGGTACTAATCTGCAGTTCTTGTTCATGGTTCAATCCTCCACTTGAGATAAAATTTCTTCAACTGTGTTGTAGGCTTCTCTATAGGAGTTGCCGTCCATAGTAGACCCACCACCTGATAGGTAAGCAATCTGCTCAGCGTACAGGCGGCAGATAGGATGTTTATTCACCCAATCAGTGCCATGCCCACAGGCTCTGGCTTCTTCCCAGATGTGGTCAAGGGTTTTACTGAACGATTGGACGATGCCTGATAAATTACAGGCGAATTGTACATCGAGTGCTTGTTGGAAATGTTTTTTGGTTAGCATTTTGTGTCTCCTTTTTAATTAGTTCTAATTAGTTTCTTCCTAGCCTCAATCACCGGCACCTCACTACATATCTCCTTTATTTTCTCATCCGGTATTCCTATTCGTATGAGGTGGGCTAGCTCCCTGGTAGTACACCCCAGCTGCTTATATTCTGGCTCCTCCCCTAAGTTTCCGTTGAGATTCACTAGCATAATTGCTAGTAGGATCATGGTTTCCATATGCTATCGACTCTCTTTTTAAAGATGCTCGACCTCGTGGGTGTGTTACTTCTTGGGTGGTATACCCCGGTGGGTAGCCCACTGGTGTATGTTCTGAATTCTTCATCAATGTCGAATTCAGAAATGTCAGTATCAGGATCAGGATCACTATCTTCTGCCAGATACTCTGTCGTTTCCATAACTCCTACAACCCCCACTTCCTGTAGGAGTGTCAGCCCTAACAGCCCTGTACAGCCGGGAAGAGTGAGGAGTAGGATGAGTAATAGGGTTTTCATTTCTCAATCTCCTCAATGAGTTTAACTGCCTTGTAGTACCAGTCTGGTGCTACCTCTTGTATAACACATGGGGGAAAGTTCGTGTATGGCTCTACTACCTCCTTCAGAATATTTAGTAAATCTGGGGCTTTGACTATGAGTTTGGCGTTGGCCTTGAAGTTCGGAAATATCTCAAGATCTTCAGACGGATCGTAGGGATCTGATACGCCCTCATAGAAATGACAGATTGTTTTGTAATCCCATCCAGCATTTGGTCTTGTTGAAACAGTACCAATGTGCGTTGAAGAGGGATTTATATCGTAAATTTTCCACGGACCTGATGTATGTTTCATCCTAGAACCTCCCTCAAATGTTCATTGAAAACCTTCACGCTACAGTCCATGGGACCAGCGTAGTTTATCCCGGTGTCAGTACGGAACACCTGAATCCATGTGTTATAGAATTTTATAGCTATAGGTGTACCATCTACATCCTCTTGGAGTACAACCCATTTGTTCTTATTTTGTTTCCTCTGGTCATTAACAAATTTTATGAATTCTTCTTTGGTCATGGTTTTGTCTCCTTTTTTAATTAGATATAATTAATCATCATAAGAGGTGAGCAGTCCTGAGTCATTACTTTTCAAGTTTGGTGAGTGCCTCCTTCAATATGTCTGATAGCCCTTCTACCATATTACAACGCACCGCTTCTTCAGTGGCGTGTTCTAGCATAGCTGACAAACTGGTCTTGACTATAGGCCAGAAAGGATCGCCTAAATAGAACACAATCTCATCTGGCGAACTGGGGTAGTAACCTACATTCTGCACCCCTTGGTATGACTTGTCTTCCAAGATCTTTTGGGCGAGCACACAAGCTGTGTGGACTATCATCCTGTGAATCGGCACACCTATGATGTTACTGATGTCATCAGACAGGGCGTCGTGGAAATCAAACAGTCCACCCTCCAGCAGTTCATCCACATTGTCCTCTACTACCCCCGTAAGTTTTGGTTCACTGGAATCTGCCCACTTGTCAATGTTCTTGAATTTGTATTCTCTCATGGTTTTGTCTCCTCTTAAGGTTTTAAGGCTTGACCCACACTGTGATGTGTGGGTCGGTAGTTTCTAATTAGAAGTAATTAATATCTGAAAGAATCTGCTTGAAGTCCAGCCAACTCCATATTACTCAACGGCAGCAGCCATTTCTTGTGGAAATTATCCCTAATCCATTGTGCTGTGCGTTTCTTCATACTCCTGTTGTGCTGATGCCAAGCTATCCTCTCCTCCAAGTAAGCTTCATCTCTATCGGCAAACTTTTTGTAGTGTAGAATAAAGCTCTCCACACCCTCACCAAGTTCTATAAAGTAGTGCATATACGTTATGCAATTACAATACAGTTTCAGATCATCTTTGGTCAGAAACCTCTTATCTCCTTTTGCTACATTACTCGCTACCCAGCCAACTACCGTGCTGTACACTTGACTTGTTATAATCTCTCTTACTGCTTCTTGTGTCATTTGCTACCTCCTCAGTTTAAATTTAATTTAATTTACTTTTGCCTTTACGTTCTCAACTAAAAACTATATCATGCTGAATGTCAACTATAAAGACGTTCTTATATGAAAACAAATCTAGGGAGTGGACATGGACTTGAATCAGTACAGGGAAGAGAAAGGATTGAGCTATAGTAAGCTAGCGAAAATGCTCGGATTCTCAAAGAGTTACGTATGGCAAATTTGTCGGAGACCGGAGATTCTCCGCATATCCGATGTTAACAAGATAGCTGAGGTGTTGGGTAATGAGGTTGATTTTCGTAGTCTTATAAAGGAGCAGTAGACTATGATTCAATTAACTGAACTCACCTCAAACCAAGGCACAATCTGTAAGAAGTACACTGTCCAGCCTGATGGTTCATATAATGTAGTGGCTGCTCCAACTATCTACGATGCGACCAGCAAAACTGTTTCATTAGAGTTCGGAGCTGTCGGTGCTTACTTGGACAACCTTGCGAAATCTCCGGAGAAATGCATCCTCCTAGGTGTTCACGGTAGTGTTGACGAGGAATTCCAACTCACAACCGAGGGTAATTTAGAGGCTGGAAAAATAGCTCGTACCAAAGAGTTCTTCAGTTGGTGTAATTCCGGTAATGTCTCCCTCATTTATTTAGATTTCGATTCTAACGCTCCAGATGCCCTGCGACAACGCTTTTTAAGTGAACTGGATGCTATCCTACACGATGCTCTGATCGGCGAGACACAGGCCCAAAGAACGCGAATTTGCCGGTGGCTCAGACCTAGCACCTCAGCCAGCGTTGAAATCAACGGAAAGAAAGGGAATGGACTCCATGTCTATATCCCCGTCAAAAAATGCAATAATGAGCTAATCAAGCTCATCCACCGCTGGTGCTGGCTCACTTCCCCAGATTACCGAGGCTACAAAGTCAGCAAGGCCGGAAGCATCACTTCCGAGAGCCTCATTGACCCTGCTGTAGGCTCCCCTGAGCGTGTCGTATACTCATCTGATGCCATAGTAGAAGGTCCAGAAGAATTTTACAAGCACATTGAACGGACATGCTCTTACCAACCCGGCGGCGTCCTGGATGCAGAGATAGCAATTGGCATCCTTCGAGAGCTGACGGTTGACTTTGAGAAAGAATGGGGAATTTATAAACGCGTCAAAGAAACAGCTCCTGATGTAGTCGCAGTCAAACAAGCGTGGATTGCTGCTCAAACTCAAAAGAACATTGAATCTGGAATGTCTGAGAAAGAAGCGAAGAAATCCGCACAAAGTCTCAGTAACTCCGTGCTGTTATCCAATGTAGTGCTAAGACGCACCGACGGCACAGAGGTAAGGGTCTCGGAAATTTTGACTGACCCTGACAAATGGATTGGCGTAGATAAGTTCAATGACCCCATAAAATGTGAGGGCGGAAGAAACGTCGGCAAGATCCTCGGCCAACCTGAGTCTCCCTTCTTGCACAGTTTTAGCCACGGGGGAGTTAAATATGCTCTCAGATGGACTTATGAAGATCTTCTGGAGTGGATTGATTCTGCTAATGAGGATGAAGTTGCGGACTGGTTTGGCACCCACATATCTAATGCTGATATCTCTGAAATATATATAGAGAAGTTAAATAAAGCAGTCTCAAAGAAAATTGAAGTGAGTCTGCCAGTGGTTCGCAAGGAAGTAAAGACAGCAATGACTGCGGCTGCCTTGACATTGTCTGAGGATGCCGCTGATGAACAAATCGACCCTGAGGCCATGTATGGACGTGCAGTTACATCAGATGCCAGCCATGGTGATATTATGGAGGATTACATCCGTAATACTAGAGACTGTCGTGTTTTTGGGGGCAGTGTTTACGCATGGGAGGGCGGCACCATATGGCAGGAGCATACCCAAAAAGTCATCAAGAAGAAACTACGTACCTATTATAACCATGTTGGCTTGTGTAAAACCGGGAGCCACTACAAAACGCTAGTTCAAATGGTTGTTAATGACTCTGATGCTACTATCCTCCAATGGGATGAAGCGTTCGGCTTCCCTTGCTCTGATGGCTTCTACCTTATAAAGGATGAGAAGGTGGAGAGAGTAGAATATAGCAAAGATCTGCTGTGCCGTTTCAAAATAGGCATTAAACCTAATTTTAGTATGAAGACTCCATTGTTTGACAAGATTCTAGCGAATATTAGAAATCCTGTGTTGTTCCAGCAGCTCTTTGGCCTGGCTATCAGCGGATATCTAAATAAGGTACAGAAAGTGATGGTGATGAAAGGCACAGGAGGCGCAGGAAAAGGCACAGTCAGTGATGTCATGATGGCCATGCTACCTACCAACAGAGTCACCTCTGTGTCTCTTGATCAGTTAAATCAGGAATATTACCGTGCTCATATTGCTCAGTCCAGAGTCAATTTTGTCTCAGAAGTCCGGACAGGGCGAGGTACTAAGAAGATAGATATAACAGGCTTGAAGGAGATTACTGGTGGCGGTATTATCTCTGCTCGTGCTCCTTACTGTGAGCCGTTTAATTTCAAATCATCTTGTAGTTTTATAATATCTATGAATGATAACTTCACCCTTCATCCAGTTGGCCCAGAGACGGAAAGAAGATTTGGCCACTCCATGGTACAATTTACGAAGGACGCTGAGTCTGAGGAAATTGTTGGCTTGGCTGATATGATTATTGCTGATGAACTTCCAGGAGTCCTGGCATGGGCCATAGAGGGCGTTCGGATGTACTTTGAACATGGCCTTGAGGATTCACTTAGTCTGGAGATGTACCGGAGATGGGAGTTATCTGTTGACCCTGTTGCTCTCTTCCTTGATGAAAGTGTCATTATTACTGGTAGTGTCCGTGATTACGTGGACAGGTCGGAAATGTGGAAACGCTTTCAAGCATTTTGTTTAAGTGGTGGGTATGGTGACTGGAAGAAGGGCGATTTTTTTGCTGATCTTGATAAGAGTTCAAAACTTGGACCTATCAAGAAGTCTGATGGAGTTTATAAAATCTTTAGATGCAAGTGGTGTTAATTGTGCTGCTTCCTACTCAGGGCAGAATTTGGCAAAACCCTGAGTGGTAGTTTTTGGCAAAATTTAGGGCACTTTATTTTTAATAATATCATGCTCTTGGGTCAGAATCAGTGACATTTTGAAAAGATTTTTTATATAGTAGATATTTTTTGGTGTGTATGTTGATAACAAGTTAAGGGAGTAAAATAGTGATAATGATTCTTATAAAGGCGGTTTTTGTCAATTTGAGCATATACACCACACGATCTATACAACTCTTCAAAAAAATTTTGCCAAATGTCACTGTTTCTGGCATAAATACTATGAAATGTTTATAAAAAAAATGCCATGAATTCTTTTAAATTCTGCCGAAAACTGCCGCATAATGCACTGTTAGGTTTTATATATTTGTAAAATAAGGAAATGATTATGAAAAATGAGTTAGTGGTGATGGATTCAAGTCTCGATGGAGTAATTGATGACGCTGTTGATCTTGGCAAGAAATATTTAAGAGCATCCAAAGAGGCAACAAACACCAAATCAGCTTCGTTAGCACTTTCAGTTGCTGAAAGGGCGTTTGCTTTGGCTTCTAAGGTAGGTAAAGATACACAAGAAGCTAGCGACGTAAGTAGTCATCAGTTTATTACTAAAATAAAAACTAGGGTCAATCGTGCACAGCTTTGGTCGGCTTATTTGGACCATTGCGAAGAGCACGAGCTTTTACCTTTAAGAAAGGGTGAGTTCTTCTTGAAGTTGGCTCAGTATAATTTTAAGACTAAGAAATCTGATGGAATCAATTGGGTGATTCCACCAGATTGGAATGACAGAATGAAGCAGATTATATGAGCGGATAGCCACAATTTCTATGGCTTCTTAGTCGGTTTGGGTAAGGAGGTTTACTAAACCTCGTTACTCGTCGGATTTCAGTTTGAACTTGGATCTGCTTTCTATTCAGAAATTCTTTGATTTCTTGTCTCAGGGTTTTCATTTTATGCTCCTTGGTGTGTTGATATGGGTTGAGTTGTTTTTGGCGTGACGGTGCCTTTAAAGCGTTTCTATGAAGCCTACGATTAAGTAGGCTAGGATGATTATGATTGGTATGATTGGTATGATTGGTATGCGCATTTGATTTTCTCCTTTACTTGAGGTTTACATTTTCTAATTAGTTCTAATTAGAAAATTGGGATATAGAAAGAAAATTGAGCGAGCGCTCAGTCGGATTCTGGAAAAATTGAGCGAGCGCTCAGTCGGAAAATTGGGCCTGGGTAGCAAAAATTTTGGCCTAATAAGGTACATTTGGCAATTTCGCCAAATAATTATAGACTATAGACCTCAAATTTCGAACTGCAAATAATCTTCTTCAATCCACTTTGGGTTCCGGTTAGATTTCTTGAGCCAGTTCTCATAGGCTCGACATCTTCTTTTGTCTGTTGGCTCACATTCCACAAACCAGCCGCCAAATTCCTCTTCCAGAAGTATCATGACTTCTTGGAAGAATCTCAGTGATTTTTTTGCTGTTTGCACAGCAAAAGGATTCCGCTTCTTCATGAAAGCGGAGAAGTCTTTTTTCCTTGGCAATGCTGTAATTGTGAAGCATGCCAAAGTTTTCTTTTCTGGGAACAAAGAGAATTCGACACAATACTTCATGCCATCCTCCATTTTCACGACGGTTACATCGTGAATGTTATGTCCACACATGGATACTTTCCGGGTGTATATTTTCATATTTAGCCCCTTTGATTAGATCTAATTAAAATACCTATTATGTAGTAATTTCAACTATTTAACAGGCCCTTCGGTACCCAAAAATTTTTTATTTTTCCAGAAAAATATCAATGTTGATATTCTCCATGGAGACAAATCCCGAATTTTGGGCACAAAAAAACCCGACCATTGCTGGTCGGGTTGGTTAGTGTTAGAGTATCGCGGAGCTTGTTAAGTTCCCAATACTTTTTATCTTGGTCTTCTTATATCTTTTGGTGGACTTCTTGAAGCTCTTCAAACAGGCTCTTCCTGTGATTTTTGATTCTTTTATTATATATTCCACAGGCACTAAAGAACCTGCGTGTCTTGCTCGTTTATCGCCCTTCTTGAGCCAAAATTCAGCCCATTTACTTGCAGGCAATCCTTGGAATGTGCACTTAAATTCGTACACTTCCATGTTAATTACCATATCGAGGGGTATAGAAACATACCCTTCACGACTCTTGACGAATTCCTCGGGGTTGGGCACAATCGCCCCACGGTTTTTATATACAATAACGTTCATTTAATCCTCCTTTATAAGATTTGATAAAAATTTTAGCCTCGGTAAAATTTTTTCTAGTAAATGCTAGTAATAGTGG
>Ga0210041_1004185_pt1 | contig 10802 bp, 14 predicted proteins | sample CryGeymeta201503_FD_183973 | JGI IMG/M metagenome (GOLD analysis project Ga0210041, IMG submission 183973) | Groundwater microbial communities from Crystal Geyser aquifers in Utah, USA - Crystal Geyser metaG 2015-03 (SPAdes) (version 2) | ecosystem: Environmental > Aquatic > Deep subsurface >... | reverse complement strand
ACATTACCAAGTGAAAGTTTTGCTTTCAAATTTTGTTCGGTTTCAAATTCGGAAATATGAACTAAACCAGCCACTCCTTCTTGGATAGAGGCCAAGGCACCGTGCTTGTTGTATTTAATCACAACACCAGGCACTACTTGATCCTTGGCATATTTCTTAGCAGCTTCAGTCCAAGGGTTATCACGAAGTTGTTTGATAGATAGAGAAATCTTATCATCTTTTACCTCAATGACTTTAACCTTAACCTTATCTCCGACTTTATACAGGGTGCGAGTGTCTTCTACTAGTCCCCAATCAAGTTCAGAAATGTGAACCAGTCCCTCCAGTCCTTGTTCAATCTTAACAAAGATACCGAAATCAACAGCTCCGGTTACTTCACCATTTAGAATCTCCCCAACTTCATACCTACCAACTTTTTCTTCTTTTTCTTCTTTTTCTTGGGGTCCTTTTTCTGAGAAGATAAGTTTATGTTCCTTCTGATCAGCAGTAATCATAACCACACTGAGGTGTTTACCTACTAGTGAATTAAGAGCGTGTAGGATTTTGTCTTTGTCACCATTATCAACTCGAGGATAATTGTCAGATCCGAGTTGTGAAGCTGGAAGGAATCCTTGAATACCTTGCCACTCAATAATCAAACCGCCTTTGTTGGCCTCTTTCACTTCCAAACTCATAACAGTCCCTCGTTTGACCGCTTCGTCAGCGTCAGCCCAAATCAATGCTTGGCGAGCTTCCTTAAGAGATAATTCAATATAACCATCTTCGTTGGCGGTATCGACAATTTTGGCGGCGATAGTATCACCAACACTAACTTTACGCAGAATATCGCGCGCGTTCATATATTCACGACCAAAAATCAAACCAGTACCAAATGGTGGTAGGTCTACATACAGTCGGGCTCGGCCAATAGCCGAAACAGTCCCCTCGATTAATTGTCCTTCTTTTGGCGCGTCCGGCAGGTTGGCAGCCAACAACTGCATCACACCTCCTTTAGCTTCAGTCGAATCAGTGACTGGAGTAGTTACATCTGACATATATATATGCTTACTTCCGACGACACGCGTCCGCACAACCATTTCGCGAGCCGAGCACCATTGCATGGTGCTCAGTGGCCATTGTCCGTGAGTGCGGGGTTAAACGTGTGTCGCTAGAAACTAATAATCTTCTTACGAAGTGGAAAAAATATAACAAAGAAAATGAAAAATGGCAAGGGAAAATAGAATATTGAATATGGGAAAGTCACGTCTTTGCGAGCCACAGCGCGGCAATCCACGTCTTCCCGCCGCCCTGGATCGCCACGCTGTGGCTCGCGAAGACGACGTTGCATTAATTGCAACCATGCAACTGTAACTATTAAACTATTCAACTATTTTCCATATTCTATTTTCTATTTCCGCTCTCTTCTTGTATACTACTGTCATTATGGTTATTACATATCACGGTGGGCAATGTTTTAAGGTATCGTTTGGTAACACCACTCTGGCTTTTGATCCGATTGCGAAGGAATCTAAATTAACATCAGTAAAGTTTGGTTCAGATGTGGCCTTTATTTCACTTAACCATCCAAACTTCAACGGTTCTAGCCAAGTAGCCCTTGGCAACAAGCAACCATTTGTAGTGTCGGGTCCTGGCGAATATGAAATTGGTGAAGTGGCGGTTCGTGGTTTTGGTGTAAAAACCACTTATGAAAATGTGGAGCACTTCAATACTATTTATCAGGTACGTCTGGAAGAAATGAATTTAGTGTTTTTGGGGGCTCTTGGCGATGCGGAAATTGACCCAAAAATTCTTGGTGAGTTAGGCGATATTGATATATTATTTGTACCGATTGGTGGCGGAGATGTTTTGGATGTACCAGCCGCTGCCAAGCTGGCAACCAAGTTGGAGGCAAGACTTATTTTGCCGATGCACTATGATAAAACATCATTGAATACCTTTTTGAAAGAGGTGGGGGCAGAGACCGTTAAACCAGTCGATAAGCTGACAATCAAGAAACGTGATGTAGTTGTTATGGAGGGTGATGTCGTTGTCCTCTCCGTATAGCTACTACCCGCAGGGTTGCTTATTAAAATATGTTCTTCGAAACCCTAGACAAAATAAGAACAAAACCAAAACATGTGCGTGAGCGATATGCTTTTGGCAGTGCTTTTGTTTTTACCGCTATTTTGGTAGTGGTTTGGTTGGTATCTTTACCAGCAAGTTTTTCAAACATCTCTGGCGGGGTGGAGAGTGAAGCGGTCGGGGTAGCTCCATTTTCTGGTTTTTTAACTCAAATAAAAAACCAATTTGAGGGCGCAAAAAAATCTGTGGCCAATGTGTGGCAATCTGCCAGCACTACCCTTTCTGCTTCCGTTGCTACCTCAACTACTGTCTCCAAATCATCAGGAGAAGAACAGAATCAATCACCGATTGAAATTATGATTAGTTCTTCAACGAATATGAATGCCAAATCTACCACCACTAAAACCATTCAGATTGGCACGACCAATAAGCCACGAGAAACTGTGAGTAGTGAGTCGCGATTACCTTATTTAGAGCCCATCCAATAACCCTGTATGCCACCAAAAGATTCCCAATATTTGGCTACAAATTAGTTATTTTTCATCAATATATATATCTATATGCTTCCTCAAACTATCTAATTCTTTTTTGCCCAAAATTTGAAACTTTATGATTTGTAAGATGGTTGGTGGTCGGACTCTTAAAAACCACTGTACCATAGCTCAAGTATGCTATAATATGAAGATTATTATTAAACTTCTTGTTTTCTGTTATGCCGAAAAAGACCATTCCTGATGATGCTTCACCAGCCATCCAACGTGGAATTATCACCCAAAGTATCACGGGTGAAATGGAAACTTCCTACCTTGACTACGCGATGTCTGTGATTACGTCTCGGGCGCTCCCGGATATTCGCGATGGGCTGAAGCCAGTACACCGTCGCATCCTCTACTCGATGCGTCTTAATGGTTTAACAGCGAGTGCAAAGTTCAAAAAATCAGCGACGGTAGTGGGAGATGTGCTTGGTAGCTTTCATCCTCATGGTGATACAGCTGTCTATGAATCAATGGTTAAATTAGCCCAACCGTTTGCTACTCGTTATCCACTTATTTTAGGACAAGGTAACTTTGGCTCAATTGATGGCGACTCAGCGGCTGCTTATCGTTACACTGAAGCCAAAATGTCGCGCTTAGCGGAAGAAATGCTCCGTGATTTGGAAAAGGACACAGTTGATTGGCGCCCCAACTTTGATGGTACTAAAAAAGAGCCAGTGGTTTTACCAGCAGCCGTACCCAATCTTCTCTTGATGGGAACTCTAGGAATCGCGGTGGGAATGGCGACCAACATCCCTCCGCACAATTTGCGCGAATTATCAGCTGCGATTGAATATTTGATTGATAATCCAGGAGCCACTACAGAGGACTTGTTGAAATTTGTTAAAGGTCCAGACTTTCCACTTGGTGCGGTGGCCTTTAATCAAAAAGATATTACCCACGCTTATACCTATGGTCGTGGTGGGGTGGTGGTGCGTGGTGAAGCAGAAATTGTTGAGGACAAGAAGGGTGCTTTTTCTATCATTATCACTTCGATTCCATTTCGGGTGAACAAGGCCGACATGCAGGAAAAGATTGCTGATTTGGTGCGCGACAAAAAGATCGAGGGTATTCGTGAAATGCGTGACGAGTCTACCAATGACATTCGGGTAGTGATTGATCTCAAGACCGGCGCCCAACCACAAACCGTTTTAAATAAATTATACAAACATACCCAGCTCGAGGACACCTTCCACTACAACATGGTGGCTTTGGTTGACGGCGTACCGCAGACAGTGTCACTCAAAGTTATCTTGGAAGAATATGTGAAGCATCGGTCCAACGTCGTCCGTCGTCGTACTCAGTACGACCTCACCAAAGCACAAGACCGCGAGCATATTTTACTTGGTCTGAAAAAAGCCCTTGATCATATCGACCAAATTATCAAGCTTATTCGGGCAGCCAAAGACGTGCCCACTGCTCACGCAGCTTTGATGAAAGAATTCAAATTCTCCAGCATTCAGGCCCAGGCCATTCTCGATATGCGTCTGCAAAAGCTGGCTGGACTCGAGCGTAAGAAAATAGAAGATGAACTGGCAGAGGTTCAAAAACTTATCAAGGAACTGGAAGCTATTCTAAAGAGTAAGGTAAAGATGTTGGCCTTGGTCAAAAGTGAATTGATGGAAATCGCTGAAAAATATGGTGATGACCGTCGTACCAAAATCGTTAAGGGTGGTGTCAAAATGATGAGTCAAGAAGACTTGATACCGGACGACGAAAGCGTCTTGGTGCTCACTGCTGGCGGTTACGTAAAACGTACTAATCCCGAAGAATACAAAACCCAAAAGCGTGGCGGAGTGGGCGTAATTGACTTGAATACCAAGGAAGAAGACGTGGTGACGACACTGCTGACAACTTCCGCGCACAGTGACCTTCTATTCTTTACCGATAATGGTAAGGTCTATCAGAGTAAGATGTACGAGATACCAGAGGGTCGTCGCGCCACCAAAGGCAAGTCGATCATGAACTTCCTTTCAATGTCAGCCGAAGAACGGGTGACTTCAGTCCTGGCGGTTCGCAAAGAAGCTTGGGAGGGGCAGTGGAGCTTGATGATGGTTACCAAAAAAGGTATTGCCAAGAAATCTGACGCTTCTTCGTTCAAAGACGTGCGTCGTAGTGGTCTGATTGCTATTACCTTGCGCGAAGACGATTCACTGATCGCTGCCAAATTTGTTGGCAAGGGCGATGAAGTATCGCTCGTTACGCACAAGGGACAAGCAATTCGCTTCAAGGAAAGCGATGTGCGAGAAATGGGACGTACTGCCTCCGGTGTAGCAGCCATGAAACTTGGCAAGGGAGATTTAATAGTATCGGCTGATGTTATTAAAAAAGATTCTAAGGATTTTGAAATCTTGATTGTGACCGAACATGGTTATGGTAAAACAACGCTAGTCAAAGAATACAAAGTGCAAAAACGTGGTGGTTCTGGTATCAAGACCGCCAAAGTAACTGACAAAACAGGCATGATTGTTGGCGGGGTAGTGATTGGTGGCGAGGATAGAACAGAAGGAGAATTGGTAATCATGAGCAAGAAAGGGCAAGTGATTAAATTACCTCTCAAGGACGTGCCGACTCTTGGCCGTCAGACACAGGGTGTGCGAGTAATGAAAATGCGAGCCGGCGACTCTATTGCCAGTATCGTGTTTGTCTAGAGAGAAAACAAAAATAGAGAAGATTGAAGATGGAAAAGTTTCGTCTTTGCCTGCCTGCGCAGACAGGCGAGTCGCAACGAAGCAATCCACGCCACCACCGTCCGTCTTTTCGAACCGCAGTGTGAGAAGCGAACACTTGGAGCTTCGCAAGAGGTTGCCTGCTATTCTGACGCTAGGAAGAATAGTGACAACCTGAACAGTTCCTGTATAGGTGAGAAATGTCTGGGAGACATTTCGCAAGACTCATTGAGGGATTTTGTGAGTGCAACGAAGCAAAATACCCAATGAGTGGACAGTTCCTGTATAGGAAGCAATCCACGTTTGCGTCCGTTACGTAACCGTTTGTCTTAAGGATAAACAGGTTCTCTACACCCCACCGACACTTTTTCTAACTTACCTGCGGTATACTATTAGTAATGAATTTACCAACCTTAGGACGGTTTGTGATGCCGGAAGTGGTCGGCACACATTTTTTACTGGAAGAGGGTGATAAGGTGGCAGACTTTGGCGCCGGTGGCGGTTTCTTCATTCCTATCCTATCCTTAGCAGTCGGTCAGGCCGGTAAAGTTTTCGCTTGTGAAATTCAGCGACCGTTGGTAGAAAAACTCGGTAACTTTGCCCGCTCAAAGGGCTTTCAAAATGTTAATCCCTTATGGTGTGACCTTGAAGTAGCTGGCGGAATCAAAATCGCCGATGACTCGTTGGATGCTGGTATTTTAGTTAACACCTTGTTTCAGCTTGAAGATAAAGACACGGCTGTGATTGAAATGGGTCGAACTTTGCGTCAGGGAGGAGTATTACATGTCATTGATTGGACTGAATCTTTCGCTGGTCTTGGCCCCGCTCCTGCCAGTGTGATTACCAAACCCGCCACTATTGCTTTATTGGAATCACATGGTTTTATGTTGGAGCGTGAGTACCCAGCTGGAGACCATCATTATGGTTTAGCTTTTAGAAAATTATGAAATTACGTCCTTTTGAATTAGCTTTGATTGCCATTTTTGGAGTTTTTGGCTTGATTGCTTTGGCTCTTTTATCAACCTACAAACCAAATCCCGATACCACCGCTGTTTCACTGGGAAGTTCAGTTACTATTTGGGGCACTGTTGATAAAAACGCTTTTCAGCAAATGTTGCGCCCATTAGTTGAAGCCACTCCCGCTTATAGTGTGGTTAGTTATGAACAAAAAGATCCCAGCACCTTCGATGATGAATTACTCAATGCCTTGGCTGACGGAATTGGTCCAGACATTTTATTTTTATCACATGAACAATTAGTTCAGTATCGGACAAAAATACAGCCGTTTTCCTACACCAAATTTCCGTTACCGGATTTTCAGAACCGCTACATTGATGGGACAGAGATTTTTGCCATGAATGATGGCGTCTATGCTTTTCCAGCCGTGGTTGATCCGCTGGTGATGTATTGGAATCGTGATATTCTTAGCACCTACAATTTTATTACTCCGCCCACTACTTGGGAAACAGTGGTAAACGAAACGGTACCGACCTTAGTTAAGCGCGACTTTGACAAAACTATTATCCGCAGTCCTCTGGCCTTTGGTGAATACCGCAACGTCACCAACGGTTTTGGAATCATTTCCATGTTGTTGTTACAAGGCGGTAGTAAGCTGGTGATGGAGGAAAATGACACTTACAAACTTTATCTCAATCAATCTAGAAGTGGGGCAGGTCAACCCTTTGAATCGGCCGTAACCTTCTATACTAATTTTGCTAGTCCGAGCAACCCTCTTTATAGCTGGAATCGAGCTCAGCCGAATGACCGCCTGCAGTTTTTGAGTGAGGACTTGGTTCTGTATTTTGGCAAGGGAAGTGAAGCCAGCAGTTTGGCAACCCAAAATCCCAATCTTAATTTTGCCATGGCCGAGGTACCACAGGGAGCTATAGCCACCATCAGACGAACCTACGGCACCTTTTATGGCTATGCTCTTCTCCGATCATCTCGTAATAGTGCTGGCGCGCAGATTGTTATGCAGGAGTTGGGTAATGTGACCAACGTGGAGGCATTGGCTAATGCTTTGCAGATGGCACCAACTTATCGCTCTTCACTCTCAACCGGTAGTAACGACCAATATGGTAGAATTATCTACAGTTCGGCCACGGTGGCGCGTGGTTGGCTCAGTCCCAAGCCGACCATCACCAATGACATCTTTACCCAAATGGTAGAAGATGTCCTCGCCAACCGCCACCGTCCCGGGGAAGCTGCTAATGATGCGGTGGGGAGGTTGAGGGAAGTGTATTAATATTTTCTATATGAAGAAAATCATTTATCTAATAAAATTTTATCTACTTCTGGTAATCATTACAATCTTTACTAGGGTTAGTTTTGCAGCTGTTGATGAAACCCCAGGTGCTCCCGAAATTCAAACCGTCACTCTAGATAACCCTCTTAAAAACGTCAGTTCTATCGAAGGTCTTTTGGTGGCCATTCTCAATATCGTGGAAATTCTGATGATACCCGTCATCGTCTTCTTTATTATTTTAGCTGGTTTCAAATACGTCACCGCTCGTGGTAATTCCACTAAAGTCGAAGAAGCGACTCGGGCCCTCACTTATGCCATTATTGGTGGGGTTTTGATTTTGGCCGCCGGTGCCATTAGTGACATTATTCAATCAACTGTTGAAAGTTTCTAGTTATGACACCGATTACTACACCCACCACCTTCACCGAGCTTGTCGTCTTTTTTGTTGACATCATCAACTCCTTGATAGTGGTTATTTTTGCCCTGGCTTTTGTGGTCATGATGTGGAAAATTATTGATGCCTGGATTATCCATGCCGATAATGATACCAAGCGCGAGGAAGGTAAGGCAGTCGCTCTTACCTCAGTAATCGTGATGGTAATCATGGCCAGCATTTGGGGCATCCTCTCTTTTCTTAAAGCATCAATTTTTTAACCCACCGTCTCAACCCATCCGTCTTTGCGAGTCGCAACGTGTCAATCCAGCGTCCACCGCCACCTCCGTCGTCTTTGCGAACCGCAGTGTGAGAAGCGAACACTTGGAGCTTCGCAAGACTCATTGAGGGTTTTTGTGAGTGCAACGAAGCAAAATACCCAATGAGTGGACAGTTCCTGTATAGGAAGCAATCCACGTTTTCGTCGCTACTCTGGATCGCCACGTCACTCGTTCGCTCGCTCCTCGCAATAACAACCTTTTACCATCACCGTCTTTGCGAGTCGCAACGTGGCAATCCACATCGTTCGTCATGCCACCATGGATCGCCACGTCCCTCGCCTGCGGGCTCGCTTCTCGCGAAGACGAACACAAAGTGAAACGTCTTTGCGAGTCTGGGCGGAGCAATCCACGCCACCACCGTCCGTCTTTGCGAACCCGTCTTTAGCTGAGAGCGAAGTGTGGCAGGAAGCAATCCACGTCTTCGCCGTACTCATTTTTTGGCCATCATTTTATACACACCCCACTCTAGAAAGCATACAATCCTCAAATTATCATGTATAATTACCATTAATACTCATTAATGGTATTAACAATTTAATTTTTATGAAAAACGTTTATTTCTACATTTTTTCAGCTTTGTTTTTGTTAGTCGCTGGTGTGTCCACCGTTAGTGCCGGGACAGGTATTATCGGGGGTGATCCATCAGCTGGGTTGCTTGGACTAACTTTTACGAACATTATAGGCTTCATACAAAGTACACTAATACCATTTATTCTTGGAATTGGTTTTTTGGTTTTTGTTTGGGGAATGTTCCAGTATTTCATTATTGGCGGTGCTAATGATGAGGCAAAGGAGAAAGGAAAAAGTCTTGTTATATATTCAATAGCTGGTTTTGTACTGATATTGGCTTTCTGGGGTATTGTTGCTGTTATTGCAAATGGAATTGGAACTGGTACCACTGGTATTCCTGCACCAAAGATAGACATTACCTAATATCTGTATCACTGAGCGTAGTGACTATTATTATAACCAAACTCAAAACTCCGCACCTTCAGTGCGGTTTTTTGATTTTGGGATGCTATAATTTAGCCATATGTTTTCAAATATTGCTTATGCCGTTGAGTCAGTACCTGGAGTTACCGAAGCCACGGCCTTTGTCGCCAAATTCAATGAAGTTATTCTTTATCCCTTAATCATCCTTCTGACGGCGATAGCTGTACTAGTTTTTATGTACGGCAGTTTTCAATACATTGCTAATTCAAATGATCCTACCGGACGAGCCGATGGTCAGAAACATATCATGTGGGGGATTATTGGCCTCTTGGTGATGTTAACTGCCTTTGCTATTTTATCCGTGGCCGCCAACACTTTTGGCCTCAAAAGTACACTTGATTGTGCCAAGGACCCAACCGCCTCTGGGTGCAATAATACAGTGTTTGAACTTCCAGCTATTCCAGATGACAGATCAATTTATTAAACTTCTTTCAGTTACTCTATCAGAAATAATTTTTCCGATTGTGTCTCTCGCCGTATCCTAGAACCGGTATTAAAAGATTAAGGAGATTGTTTAGAAAGTTAATATAAAAAATAAACCCCCACCGAGCGCTAATGCGCCCGCTGAGGGTATTGTTGGTGGTGGTCCGAAAGAATCCGGGCCACCAAAGAGCTTTAGCAGTCGAAGAGTTCCACCCCTACTTCGACAGTGGTAATTCCCCACTGTCGTAGTGCACCTTTGAACCCTTCCTCGAATTTAACGATGGCGGTGGTGTTCTGATTTTCAAACTTCGCCGTAAAGGCGTCGAGTTGATCAGAAACACTCGTCAGCGTGTGCCATCTCCTTGTCGTCTCGTACCGCGCCTTACACCGGCCGGTACTCCTCATGGGGATCTTGATGATCAAGGTGTCATCAAGTGACATCAAGACAGTTCGTGATGTCACATTCCCCCTGAGGTCGACAACGACTTCGTTGCCAGAACTATCACCACCCTCCCTGAGGGAGGTGTCGATGCTGACAACAGTCCTCTCTGCAACTTTGAAAAGTCCAGAGCTGATGAGGGTTAAAACGAGAATCGTTACCCCGACAATTTTCAGGATTGCTGGCCATTGCCAGAGCAGATCCTTGTCACCGATAGTCTTGACCTTGTCACCGGTGTAGTAGATAGCTCCTCCGCTCAACAGGAACCAGAAGATGTTCCACCCTCCCCATGTTGCCCACATGAGGAAGGTCGCAAACATGCCGACGAAGATAAAGGACCGCGTCAACCAGCTCGTCTTCCACCCTGTCTTTGTCTGCTGGCGAAGGGTAGTTTGTTCTTCTTGACCCTTCGTCTGCGTGCCAGACAATTGATTAGAAGTTTCAATTCCGGTTGCCATGATCATTTTCCTTTCTTGGTGGGTACATTTCTCGAAATGGCGCCAACCTGCTGGGCCATCGCTATAATCGCCTGTGCGATTTCGGGCGTGAGTCCTTCAAGTGCGAACTCCTGGCGTTTTACTTCCATGCCCTCGAAGTTGCCCGAGATAGACATGAAGTCCCTTCGAGCTTTTTCATAACGATTTTCTGGAAGGGATTTGTCTTTGAGACCTGCTTGTACTTCGTCCATAGACATCCCCAACAGTAGGGCTGTGCCTTGCTTGATT
>Ga0210041_1004176_pt1 | contig 10814 bp, 9 predicted proteins | sample CryGeymeta201503_FD_183973 | JGI IMG/M metagenome (GOLD analysis project Ga0210041, IMG submission 183973) | Groundwater microbial communities from Crystal Geyser aquifers in Utah, USA - Crystal Geyser metaG 2015-03 (SPAdes) (version 2) | ecosystem: Environmental > Aquatic > Deep subsurface >... | reverse complement strand
GCTGGTATGCGCGCCCGTCAACTTGAAGGCCGAAAGATTATGGTCAAAACTGGCCGGCTTCCAGGCGCTGGTGGAATGGCAGGTCGCACAATTCGTGCCGAACTGCCCGTTGTGTTTATCGTTGTTGCGATGACAGGCATAGCAATTCTGCGGCGTGCCTTTGAAGACGCCGTTCACATGACAACTCGTGCAAGCCACGCTGGTATGCGCGCCCGTCAACTTGAAGGCCGAAAGATTATGGTCAAAACTGGCCGGCTTCCAGGCGCTGGTGGAATGGCAGGTCGCACAATTCGTGCCGAACTGCCCCTTGTGATTGTCGTTCTTTTGATGACAGGCATAGCAATTCTGCGGCGTGCCTTTATAAACGCCGTTCTGATGGCAACTCGTGCAAGCCACGCTGGTATGCGCGCCCGTCAACTTGAAGGCCGAAAGATTATGGTCAAAACTGGCCGGCTTCCAGGCGCTGGTGGAATGGCAGGTCGCGCAATTCGTGCCGAACTGTCCCTTGTGGTTGTCGTTCTTTTGATGACAGGCATAGCAATCCTGCGGCGTGCCTTTGAAGACGCCGTTCACATGACAAGACTCACACGTCACATCAACATGCGCCCCGGTCAACGGGAAGGCAAATAGGGAATGATCTATATGAACTTGATTCCAGCCTGCGGGCGAGTGACACGCTTCACAGGTCGTGCCAAGTTGGCCGTTATGTCGATCGGCCTGTTGATGGCATGAAAAACAATCCTTAGGCGTGCCGGCGAAAACATTATTTGCATGACATTTTTCGCAGGCAACTTCGGTATGCTTGCCCTCGAGCGGGAAGGTTGCAAAGTTATGATCTATCTTCGCAGGCTTCCAACCTTCGAGAGAATGACAGACCGCGCAATTCGTTCCAAAAAGTCCCTGGTGATTATCATCAGCCTGGTGGCAGGCATAACAATCCTGGGGCGTGGTCCGCAAGTCTGCTATGGTCGTACGCGCGTTTTTATGACAGTCGGCGCACGCCGCTTGAACGTGTTTTCCCGTCAACGTAAACGGGAACAGGTTGTGGTCAAATTTTGCGCCGTATGATTCAAGCCCATCGTGACAGTTCAAACAGTTCAGGTCGAATTCCAAAGCATGCTTTTGCGTAAAATCAGCCTGCATGTTGTAATGACAATTTACGCAGGTTGCCACATCAAAAGGATTCGTATATTTGCCGGCATGACAATCCGCGCAGGCAAATGAACTGCCGTCCGATTTTTGTTGGTGGGCTTTCAGCGAGAAGTTTAGGTTATCATGCGAAAAGTCGGTAGGATCCATTTGGATCAACGAAGCATTAGCGCCGCGATGATCGGGATGACAGGCATTACATTTGAGGGCGCTCCCCGAAGAAGAAACTCCCAGCAAACTGCCATCAGAATTAATCCGAAATTGAAGGCCAACAACAGGAGTTTGGGCTTGTAAAAAGATCCCATGCAAACTTTCACTCGACGCCAATTCAGCGCTGATTTGGGTATGGCAGGCCATACAACGATCCGCCATGCTATCGGAACTCCACGGCGCGGCGTGACAAAGTTCGCATTGTCCGCCGATCTCCGCATGGGATAAAACGCCGCCCAGGATGGATGCGCCGGCCTGGGCATTCAAATTACCGGCGCTGAATATGGAATTGCCGCCGGTGTAAAGCGCGCCGGCAATCGCCGCCACGGTAATCAGCACGATAATGGTAGCGGTAATGGAAAGACATCCCAGTTTCTTTTGCATGGCTTAATCCTCAATAAAAATCTTCGCAGTCAATCAGTTCAAGTTCCTAGCTCGGACAAGCCGAAAGAGTTTTACCGCGAAGACCGCACACCTGCCCTGGCGGGCGGTGCCAGGGAAGAACGCGAAGGGTTAAAAAGGTTTTCTCCCTGGCACTGCCCGCCACACAGTCCCCGAAGCATAGCGGAGTGGGAGGGCAAGTGTAGCGACCTTGCGCTCCCGATGCCCTTTCGGGTGCGCGGTGCAAGGGTCGGCGAAGACCGCCTCGCAATGACATAGGGCCGGAGTTTAACTAATCTCCGCCTTCGCGTGTTCTACCATCGGCATGACATTCCACACAATTTTGGAAATTAGAAATACCTTCTTCCCTATGTTTTGAAGCGATGCGCGCTTCAGTATGTTCGTGGCAACCATAGCAAGTATAGGTTGTGTAGTTGGCCGGATGGCAGGTGGCGCAGGAGACGGTTCCGCCTTCGCCATGATTCAGTGGGAAGGTATGCTTTCCATTGAACGAAGCAGGCTTCCAGGCGTCCGTGCTATGACAGGCAACACAGTCCGTGCCAAATTGACCGGCGTGCGCGGCCGGTTCAGCGTGACAGGCAACGCAGGCCAGATCCAATCCCTTGAATTGATTATTTTGGTGGCAGCGCTCACAAGCCACCTTCACGTGCGCGCCCGTCAACGGGAAGTTGCTCTTACTGTGATCGAATGCCGCGTCGTCCCATTTATTCGGCGTATGGCAGGCTGAGCAATCCGCGCCGAATTGGCCGTTGTGCTTATCGTTTTGCTTATGGCAGGAATAGCAATCCGTTGGCGTGCCTTTGAAAACGTTATTGACATGGCACTGCTCGCATTTCACGTCCGCATGTTTGCCTTCCAACTTGAAGGCTGAAAGATTGTGATCGAAGGTGGCTTTCTTCCAATCGGAGGGATCGTGGCAGGCGCCGCAATCCGTGCCAAACTGGCCCTTGTGAGCATCCCTGGCGCTGTGGCAGGTATTACAATCCTGGGGCGCCGCGGCGAAATCGGCCGGCGCACGCGCGCCCGTATGACACTTCACGCAGGTCGCCTTCGCATGTCCGCCTTCCAACTTGAAGGTAAAACTGGCGTGGCTGAAAGTCTTGCCAAAACGATCCACGCCGTCGTGACAGTCGAGACAGGCCGTTCCATAAGCCTCGACATGCGCCGGGGCGAAGACCGGGTCAATTTGACGGTGGCAACTGTCACAAGTATCGGATGCGAACGTTTGGATGCCATCCTTATGACAATCGGAACAAGTAAACGCTGCGCGCGTGACAGTTAACTGGTGGCCGTTTAAAGAGAATCCCAGCGCTTCATGAGGAAACGTGTTGCTCCCCAAGTCGGTCAACGGAGCCGATGGGCCGCGATGCTCGGGATGGCAGGCGCGGCAGGCGAGCGTGGGACTCTTTTGCGTGATCATGCCGTGCAGTTTCGCCACATCGAACATTTGCGCGGCAATATCGGTATGACAGGCCGCGCAGCGATCGGCCATCCTGGAGGCCGCCCAGGGAGCGGCGTGACACGCGGAACATTGGGCGATCTGCGCGTGAGAAGCCACGCCGCCCAGCGCATCACCCGCCTGGGCATTCAATTTTCCGGCTGTGAACATTCGACTGCCGCTGGCAAACGCCATGCCGACAATTGCGATTAATGTAACCAGCGTGGCTAAAATCCCAGTGGCCGTAAAGCATCCAAGTTTGGTGTTTTTCATGGCGACAACCTATTTGAGTGACATCGCGAAATGATGATCCGAAAATGATAAAAACCCGGGCAGGCTTTCTGCCCAGATCCTTAAGTTAATCGTCCCCGCCGCCATCACCGCCGCCATTGCCATCATGACAGGCGGTACAGGTAGCGGAATGTAATGTGGACGTATGGCAGGTGTGGCATGAGGTGCTTCCATGATTTACGCCCCTGCCGCCTTCGTTCGCAATACCTGGATGCGGGCCTCGATATACGGCGGACCAGTTGTTGGTGTCATGGCAACTGGCGCAATTTGCGCCAAATAAACCGGCGTGATAAGGGGGATCTCCGTGACAGGTTGAGCAGGATGCCGATAGGCCAGAGTACTGCCCGCCGGAGTGGCAACGTTCGCATGGTAAACCGGCATGTCCACCGCTGAGAGGGAAGCCGCTCAAGTTGTGATCAAAGGTCGCGTCTTTCCAACTGGAAGTGGTGTGGCACGCGGAACAATCTTTCCCAAACTTTCCGTCGTGATTGTCGTCTTTTGCATGGCAGGAGTAACAATCTTGCGGTGTGCCTCTGAATACGCCGTTCACATGACATTTTTCGCAAGCCACGTTTACGTGCGCGCCATCCAATTTGAAGGCAAATAAATTATGGTCAAGTTTAGCATCCTTCCAACTGGACGGATTATGACAAGCCGCGCAATCCTTTCCATACTGGCCATCATGTTTATCGTCTTTTTGATGGCATGAGTAACAATCCTGCGGTGTGCCTTTGAACACTTTAGCAATATGGCACTGCTCGCATTTCACGTCGGTATGTTTGCCTGCCAACTTAAAGTCGGCAAGGTTGTGATCGAATAGCGCATCGTCCCAACCGCTTGGGTTATGACAAGCCGAACAATCGCTCCCAAACCTTCCTTCATGCTCATCATCTTTTTGATGGCAGGAATAACAATCCTGCGGCGCGGATTGCAAATCTACAACCGTGCGCGCCTCAAGATGGCATTTTGCACATTCGACCTGGGCGTGTTTTCCATCCAGTTTGAAGTTAAATACAGCGTGCATAAAGCCTTTTCCAAATACATCCACCCCATCATGGCAGGCGAGACAATCCGTCCCAAAGGCAAGCGCGTGCGAGACTGTAAACCCAGCATCAACCTGGCGATGGCAACTTTCGCAAGTATCGGGCGCAAATTTCGTCACACCCTCTGGATGGCAATCTTTGCAAGCGAACGCTGCGCCCGAAGCCATTTTTTGATGACCCGTCAGCGAGAATTCAAACGTTTCATGAGGAAAGGGAATAGTTCCCAAATCGGTCAACACAGCGGATGCGCCGCGATGTTCCGGATGACAAGCGCGGCAGGCCCGGTTTGGATCGTGCTTTGCAATCGCGCCATGTAGTTGACTTGGACCAGGAAGTTGTGCGCGCACGTCGGAATGACAGTCCATACAGCGCCCAGCCATCGTGGTTGCTTCCCACGGCGCGCTATGACACGCCGAACATTGGGCGATCTGCGCGTGAGAAGCCACGCCGCCCAGCGCATCACCCACCTGGGCATTCAGGTTTCCGGCTGTGAACATTCGACTGCCGCTGGCAAACGCCATGCCGACAATTGCGATTAATGTAACCAGCGTGGCTAAAATCCCAGTGGCCGTAAAGCATCCAAGTTTATTGCTTTGCATGGCGGCTTCCTATTTAAGGAAGGTGGAATAATATAAAGCCGCGCCGATGTGGGTGAAAGCCGATACAAACAGCGCCATGCCAATCGGAATATGAACCGTATGCCAAAGCGCCATGAGGCGACGCGTCTGCCTGAGCGCGGCCTCTGGCACCGTGCCTTCGATCTCAAGCCCGTCCAACGTGCGCGGAATGCGCGTGTAGATGTAGCGCCCGACAAAACCGCTGATCACAATGATGACGGTAAAGAGCGTCACTACACCCGCCAGCCCGTTGAACTTCCACGAGGTATGCAGCAGGACCATGTAGGGTCCAACCAGTCCCGTAAAGATATGGAACTGAAGCCAGCTGGACATCCGCCCCCAATGCGCGCTGCGGCTGCGTTTGCGTAAACTATAGAGGGTTTCGGTCATCAGCATCATGATAAATCCAAAGATGCCAAGCGTATGGCCGAACAACTCGCCTGCGGCAGGAATTTTCCGCGTGAAATAAATCACTGCCCCATAGACTCCTGTGATGAGGAATCCCACCAGGAATGACGCCCAGAGTTCTCTATTATTTCGAAGCATATTTGACCTCTCCATATATTTATTTGCCGTGTGACGCAAATTGGCAATTTGCGCTACCTGCCCAAGATTTGTTTTCTCCAGGTCACCCAATAATCCGCGATCAAATCCGCGATGGGCGCGTCCATAGCCATCAATTTTTCGCGGATGGATGAAATATCCGCGCCGCCCGCGACCATTTTTTGCAAAGGCCAGGAAAGGGTCTGGTCGCCCATCAACACCGCGCCGACCAGGGTTTTCTTGCCGATCAGCAGGCGTATGTGATTAACGTCAAAGCCGTTCTGCGCCACGATGGCATCCGGCAATTCCCGCCACGTCTCGCTATCGCCGCGTGCAATGCCGACCAGGTCGTCATCGTGCCCGTGTCCCACCGCGCCGATGATGGTGGTGGTCAATCCCGCCAGGCGCGTCACATTGAACGGCGCGGATTTTAAATAAGCCGTTTTACGACCGGCCATATTCAAGCCCGCCACACGACCCTGCTCACGCGCCGGATTCCACAGGCTGTCCAGCACGGAACGCCCCGTCAGTGGATCGTAAGCCTGCGCCACATCCCCCGCCGCAAAAACACGCGGGTCATTGGTCTGTAAATGTTCATCCACCAAAATTCCACGATCGAGCGCCAAGTCGGTTCCCTGCAAAAGTTCCAGGCATGGACGAATACCGATGGCGTAAGCCACGATGTCGCATTTCAGCGTGCGGCCATCCAGTAAGCGAACCCCGCTCACGCGTCCATTCCTGCCTGTTACTTCGATCAACTCTGCATGATGATGCAGCGTCACGCCCTCATCCTGCAAGCGTTTCTCCACCACAAGCGACTCTTCCTGGTCGAGCACGTTGCTCCAATAACGGTCGCCGCGCAGGAGGTAATGAACCCTCACGCCGCGCGCCAGCAATCCATCGGTTAGTTCGAGCGCGGTAATGCCTCCGCCCACCACAACCGCAGTCTTGCCGCGCCGGGCCAGTTTGAGAATATGCCTGGCATCGTTCAAATGATCCAATTTCACAACGCCTTCCAACTTTGCGCCGGGAACTTCCAGCGGCAGGGCGCGCGCGCCCACGGAAACCAGCAACTTGTCATAGGCCAGGCGCGCTTTGCCGTCTATTTCCAGCGCGCGCTCGGAACGCAAAATGCGCGTGACGCGTCCTTTGACAAAATTGAATTTTAGTTTTTTGTAATGATCCTGGGTGCGCGGATACAGGGTCTCGTCGTGGAGTTCGCCTGTCAGGTAATAAGCCAGGCCGGGACGGGAATAGAACCCGTGCGGATCGTCGCTGATCATGACGATATCCGCGCCCTCACCCGCGCCTTTCCCGGTAGGATAAGGGTGAATGGAACGAATGGACTCGATCGCGGCTATTCCCGCCACCCCCGCGCCGATAATGACATATTTCATCCACCCCTCCGCTCGAACAAATCTGTCTGAGCGAAACTCAAGACCCCGCGTGGACAGCGCGCCACGCACTCTCCGCAAGTCAGGCAGCGGCTGTGCGAGATCGCCTCGTCACGCCAGACGTGGGAGCGCACATCAATTCCCACCGGGCAATTATAGGAACAAATGCCGCATTGCACGCAACGCGTTGGGTCAGACACCACCTGCCCGGTCGCCAGGGCCGCATGCTTTTTTGCATCGGTTTTAAACAAATTAACAATGGACAAAATAAGCCTCCAAGAGATTAGTCGCTTATTGGATTAAAAAGTTACGGGGTATACAAAAAATTGGCACGGTTCAGAAAAGCCCAATTTGCGGCAAAAACACCTTTACAATTTTGGCTACGCTTGTGGGGCGGGAGGCAAGGGAAAAGAACGCCTTTGAAAAAGGCGTTGGGCTAAAACGTTCGATTACCCCAGGGGATTGCTGCCCGTGGATGCCTCACAGAGTAACATAATCGTCCAGAATTTGTAAACCAGTTTTTTCGCGCTTGTGAACCGTGTCAAGATATTCTATTAAACAACTGGTTATGGATTTTTGGAGGACCTAATGGCTCTACAGAGATTCATTTACCCGAGGAGTTGAGTAATTTTATCCCAAAAGGTACCCGTTTCAAGATTGATATGCAACCAAAAATTTCACCCTTCGAAAAACGACAGGGAGCACGCTTTTTTTACAATATTTTTGATGCTGATCCAGGTTATATGTCTGCCCTTGAAATCTTTCTTTCAAACCATGGTTCCACACAAACTAGAGAAAATCCAATTTTAATGCTCTATTATGGAATTGGTGGTGTAGTTAAGCCATGATTTATAAAAGCCTATATTTTCAAAATTCTTGACTTACAGCTTTTAATTTGCTTCAATGATACTATGAAGCGAATCGTTTTGAGTTTATTAATATTTTTCGTGATATTGGTGCAAGTTCAAAATAAACCTGTTTTTAGTCAAACTGCCGCTTGCCCTGGCGAAGGAAATTATTGCATAGGAAGCGTAGTCCAACAATTTGGAATAGGGTGTGCATTAATAGGTAGTGAATGTCAAACCTCTTATGGTGATGTTCTCACATTATCCTGTTGGACAGCCGACTGCACTGGTACTTATTCTCTCCCTGGAGGGGAATGGGGGGAATGTGGAGCCTCGTCTATTCCACCACAATGTACACCTGTTGATGTTCCTATATTTCAAACGTTTAACTGTTGCCTTTATGGTGGCGGGGGTGGGGGTGGAGGGGGGAGTTGTGATACGACGGCGCCGAGTAATCTTTCGGCTGATTGGGGCTATTCTGCAACGCAGGCGAGATTTTCCTGGACGCCAGGACAAGGACTAATGAGAGTAAGCCAGTATTTTGCCATCTCCGAAACTCTTGACAGTGGACGGCTTTCCCCCACGGACACGCCCCCCGAACCCAGAATCCGCCACAGGGACAAGCCCACCCAGCCCGAAGCGATTGCGCGAGTGCGTCGCACCTGACTCAACAAGGTGAGTCCTATCGCCAGGATTCGTCCGCTGACAAAGATTCTCCTGTCGGTGAGGTGCGACGCACCCTCTTCGCAAAGCCCACGGACACGCCCGCCGAAACCCAGAACCCGCCCAGGCGTTGTGCTGAGCCTGTCGAAGCAGACAATCCCACCCAGTCCGAAGCGACTCTCATTTGCACATCGTCCGTTCGCCGAAGGTTCGTGGTTTTCATTCGTGGACGGTTTTCCCCCACCGACACGCCTGCCGAAACCCAGAACCCGCCGCAGGGACAAGCCCACCCACTCCGAAGCGACTCTTATTTGCACATCGTCCCCCCTTTCATCATTCATAATTCATCCTTCATCCTTTCTTTCCCCCACGGACACGCCCGCCGAAACCCACAACCCGCCGCAGGGACAAGCCCACCCACTCCGAAGCGACTCCCATTTGCGCGTCGTCCATCCGTTCCCGTCCGTGAGTCCGTGACAGAGTCCGTTGACCACCCCACAGACACGCCCGCCGAAACCCAGAACCCACCCAGGGACAAGCCCACCCAGTCCGAAGCGACTCCCATTTGCGCGCCGTCCATCCGTTCCCGTCCGTGAGTCCGTGACAGAGTCCGTTGCCCACCTCACGGACACGCCCCCCGAAACCCAGAACCCGCCGCAGGGACAAGCAAGCCCGCCCAGCCCGAAGCGACTCCCATTTGCACATCATCTATTCGTTTACACTTGCACCTGGCGTAAGTGCAGGTGTTCGTGGCTTTTCATTCGTGGACGGTTTCCCCCCACGGACACGCCCACCGAAACCCACAATCCGCCGCAGGGACAAGCCCACCCACCCCGAAGCCGTTGGGTTGAGCCTGTCGAAACCACTCCGATTTGCACATCGTCCATTCGCGCATTCGTGGTTTTCATTCGTGGACGGCTTTCCCTCACGGACACGCTCGCCGTAACCCAGAATCCGCCGCAGGGACAAGCCCACCCAGTCCAAAGGACTTCCACGCGCTGAGGCAGGGATTCATCCCGCTGACCGCCCCACCCCACGGACACGCTTGCCAAAATTCAGAATACGTTCACAAAACAAAAGCCCATCCTGCCAAAATGAATAGGATGGGCTTTATGCGAACACACATCATTTACTTCTTCGCCGTTAAACTCTGCAACTCGCCTCGAATGCGTTCCATGATTTTTCCATTCACCCGTCCAAAAGTCTTGACCACAATGGATTTGGAAATCGTGTAAATCTTGTCCACGCGGACTTTGCCTGGATGGTTAAGCGTCCCTTTTTCGAGATCGCTTGAAGTAATCGAAAAGCTGTAATCTACTTCAACTGGATTGGATGTCATTGCCACCACAATCAAGTCGGTCGTCTTGTAATTGTAGACATTGTTGGAGACCACGATCACAGGCCGCCGTTTCTGTGACGAAAGATCGGTAAACGGGATCGGCACAAGCAGAATATCCCCTTGTTCAGGCATTGTTCCAGTCCTCATCGTCTATGGGATTATCCCAAAAATCGAGACTTGTCTGCGACGCGTAAAGCAGATCGGCAAACGCATCGCTTGCTTCCACCACAAAGACAGTCACATGCGCGCCCGCAGGGAATGGGACAACAAGTTCGACTTGCCCATCTTTATTTACTTTCACATCATATTTGAGAGCCGTTTGCGCCAACATGGTTAACTCCTTCTTGATAGCGGCAATTATACAGCATAGCGCCCGCGCATTGACCGACTCCGCACACACAGACACGCCCGCCGAAACCCAGCATCCGCCACAGGGACAAGCCCCCCACTCCGAAGCGACTCCCATTTGCGCGCCGTCCATCCGTTCCCGTCCGTGAGTCCGTGACAGAGTCCGTTGACCACCCCACGGACACGCCCGCCGAAACCCACAACCCGCCGCAGGGACAACCCCACCCACCCCGAAGCCGTTGGGTTGAGCCTGTCGAAACCACTCCCACCTGCACGCCGTCCATCCGTTCCCGTCCGTGAGTCCGTGACAGAGTCCGTTGACCACCCCACGGACACGCCCGCCGAAACCCAGCACCCGCCGCATGGACAAGCGCGCCCACCCCGAAGCGGACTCCCATCTGCGCGCCGTCCATCCGTTCCCGTCCGTGAGTCCGTGACAGAGTCCGTTGATTACCCCACAGACATGCCCCCCGAAACCCAGAACCCGCCGCAGGGACAAGCCCACCCAGCCCGAAGCGATTGCGCGAGTGCG
>Ga0210041_1004175_pt1 | contig 10819 bp, 10 predicted proteins | sample CryGeymeta201503_FD_183973 | JGI IMG/M metagenome (GOLD analysis project Ga0210041, IMG submission 183973) | Groundwater microbial communities from Crystal Geyser aquifers in Utah, USA - Crystal Geyser metaG 2015-03 (SPAdes) (version 2) | ecosystem: Environmental > Aquatic > Deep subsurface >... | reverse complement strand
ACTTGTTGTCCAGGTGCTGGTGCTTGCTGAGCAGGTTTAACTGGGTTAGCAGTTTGCACCACTGGCTTTGGCTGTTGCGGCATTGCAGTTTGCACACCTGCTGGTGGAGGGGTATCCTCATCAACTGTTTTGGCTGACCGAAACATAAGTTTACGAGTTTCTTTTAACTGCGCTGATACCTTTTCCATTGCTTCATGTAACCTGGCGAGTTTTTCAGAAAGAGTTAGTGAACTCTCAGAGATATTACCCCCATGCATTACACTATACCCCGTTTTTAAGGTACCATTTTTGAGTTGTTTATTGCGCAATGCTTCTAGTTTACGTAAGTGAGCTCTGTGATCTTTAGCAGATTGCTTATTTTCTGGTGTAGGATCAGTTTTGGCAAGTTTCTCTGCTTTGATTGTTCTGTTGCTATGAGCATTTACCTTTTCCCAAGTAGCACGTTCTGGCATTTTAAATGCTTCATCTAAAGATTCAACTTCCTCACCAAGTTTACCTGGCTTATGTGCTTTGAACTGATCTGAACTCAGTTGAATAGAACTTATGTGACCTTCTGTGTGTTTTGGGTGTTGATAATCAACTGTGTAAGTTTTTGGGGCACCTTTGTAAGCTCCATGGCGAATTTCACCAATACGGCCTTTTACACCTCTTAATGATGGATACGATATAACAACTTCGTCGTTTAGTTTATGTGCTTCATCAACCTGTTCGACGCTTTCGTTGTATCCATAGTCACTAGTCTTAAATGAGTCGTAATATGCGTAGATATCTTTAAACCCATTCATGCGAGATGCCTTGTCTAATACTTCACCTATATGGTAATCTTCAATGCCTGATTTTTTCAACCAAGGAGCAAGCCAGTCAATAGGATCTCCATCTGGGAAAATATTGCTGACTACATCTTCAATCTTATGCCATACTTTGCTGTAATCTTCTTTGGTAAATCCATTGCTGTCGCGACGTGCACTTGCTGGGGCACGTGGCGTTGCTACCTTAGGCGGTCTAATAGATCCAGGAATCTCTTCACCAGTCCTAGGATGTAACTTTGCACCAGTTTTTGCATTGATGGTGTATCTGCCTTCATCAAGATCTCCTGCATTACTAGTCTGATCATTGTGTGCCATCTTATCGTAAAACCACTCAGCACTCGCTACTTTATATCCTCGCTCACTCCACTTACTTTGGAATGAGCATGCTGATTTATAAGTAGGAAATTTTTTAAAATCTGTAGCACTACGATATACAATCCAGCTACCTGCTGATTCGGTTGTCTTCTTTTTACCAATCTGCTCTGCTTCTTTCGCCTTCTTGTCTGCGGCTACCATTGCTCTATATGCTTTGCCCGCTTCAACATGCTGCGCCATAGTTTTGTACGGACGCTTTTGTTTTTCCTTAGAACTTGACCCCTCAGCAAGTTTGGCGTCGTTTAACTCCGCTTTCTTTTTGCTAATATAACTTTCGCAATCAGACTTAGTGCCTGAAGTTACCTCGACTCCTTTTTCATCAAGTACTACTACGAGCGCATCGCCTTTTTTAACTACACGATATTCTTTCTTTGAATCGGGAACTGCTTTATTTTTAACATAATCTTCAAACTGAGCAGATAAATCTTCTGGAGATTTGGACTTGGGTTTGTCTCTACGGTGGTAAGGACTACCCAAGAACTTTCCATCAGACTTGGGTTTTTCAATCTTGCTACCAGTTTTAACAGGGTTTCCGTCGACAATAGTGTCGAGACTTTCAAGTAGTTTACGCATTTTTTACTTTCTTTTTAGTAGTTGTAGTAGTTCTTTTGATTGGAGCGAACAAACTCCCAGCTGGACCCGCGGCAATAGATGATGAACAACTTGCACCGCCAGTGGAATCTTCTGAAGTGATTGGCTTATTTGCCTTATCTTTCTGATAGTTTAAAAATTCTGTTGATTTCATGTGTTACCCCGCTATATTCTGTATTTAGTCAATTTTAAAAGTTGAAGTTGATTCCGAACCGTTGATTCTAACATTGCTTAGTTTAAAGAAGCTTGATGGGGTAACATATATACTATACTCACCAGGCGGAACGGTAATAGACATATGCTCAGTTATGAGCTGTTCGCCTACCTCCCACTTAAAAGTTCTCTCAGTCATCAACACATTGTTGATATAGAGTCTGTAGTTTTCGCCCTGCTTGCTTCCAGTTACATCAGCAGTAATGTCTAAGGTAGTTGTAACGGTCAGCAATGATTCAGACATGTTAAATTTTCTTTAATGATTCTGACACTACTTGTTTCTGTGATTCGTTTAACTTGTTGAATAGTGGTTTCAACTGAGTCAAACATTCAGCAACTGCAACACGATCACCGTTAGCGTTATGCTGTTTGAGGTTTGCAACTAACGATTCTGTCTTAGTGAGTACTGTATTTGAATCTGCTTTGTTGTATGCCCGTATTGCAAAATCAGCACGACGATTCATCTTGTCAACTATTCTTGGATCATACTTGCCTTGCTGCTGGGTAACTTTTGTGCGATGTTGATTTGCAGCTAATGCGTACTTTTTAAGTGAGTCAGTGCTAAGTTCATTTACTTGCTCTTCGTCAAGCGATTTTACTCTGTAGTTAGATCCGCCAACTAACTTACGCATTATAGATTCCGCTTCCTTCTCTGAGTTAGCTTTGATTTTTCTTGTTTTTGTATACAATGGGGTGTCACGGTTACTTCCGTAAATGTCATAGGTAACTTCATAGTTGCATTTTTCACCATTTAATGCGCTACTCTCTTCAACTGGAGGTTTTGTAACTACCGCATTGCCGCTGTGGTAAGTTTCCCCGCGTTTGGATCGCTGCTGGCTAAGTGATTTTTCATATTCCATACGCTTACGGGCGATTTCTTTCTGATGAGCAGAAGTAGGCTTCTGCGGTGATCCCCAAGGCACCCCACCTATCTGTTTGTCAGCACGACCTTCACCTAACGAATCGTTGTTGCCCATGTATTCATGATCACCGCTGGCATCAATCCATCCCTCACCAGTGTGCTCGTCCCATCGGCCAATACTGTCACCGTTGATGTCATGAGCAGAGTAGTAACCGCCACCACTATGCTCGTAGTCGCCACCAAACCGGAAAACATCTTTTTTCCATTTCTCAAACGAGTTATAATATTCAGCATCGTTTGCATATTCTCTTAGATTTTTTGTCATAGTTTTACCTTGGGTTGATTCACTGGTGCGTGGGCGTAGTCTTCCATTTGCGTCAGTCATTTTATATAAAAATTCTTTTTCTTTTTTTGTTGCTTTAAGTAAGCCCACGCTGTCTAAATAGCGGGCACGCTCTTCATTACCATTAAACATACTATGCAGTTTTTTCAAATCTGCTATGCGTTGAGCTTCGGCAGTATTGGCAATTGGATCGGTAGTTGAATAGGTATAGCCATCTTCAGTTAAATCTGATTCTGACAGTTGATTATTTATTTCCCAACCACTACCTTCCATACTTGCTGCCATCATCCACATTTCAGTGTATGCTTTAGCAGATTCATTCTCGCTATCAAAAAATATTGTGTTAGTAATATCTACACCCATTACATTAGTAAGTTCGTTGCGCTCTGGAAATTGAGATCCATCGTCAAACTCGATTACATCTATCGATCCATCACTATTTGTGTTGATTGCTGCTATTTTTTTGGGGGCAACAAACCCGCGTATCTCGACGGATTTTTTATCTAAATCCAATATTGATGATAGCACACTTATCGAGTTGCCTTTTTTAATGATTACTTCGTCACGATGATCTAGTTTCTTAAATCTAATAGAAAACTGCCGAGCAAGCGAACGATCATTTTTTGTGATTTTAGATTCCGACAACATCTCACTTTTACTTGGAGATAGTAACTTGGCAACCCCAGTGGGCCAACTCCAAACAGTGTCTCGTTTAGATGACTTTGGGCTAGACAAGAATCTAGTGTAATCAGCCCATGACTCAAACCGTGCTATTTTAAAATCGGCTACAGCAAACTCATCTTTAATAAGTTTACTCTCAGTAACTGGTGACGATGTAAGCTCACTAAGTTTTTTTCGAATTAGGTTAATGAATATACGATGTGTCTTAGACAACTTTCGATTACTTTCAATGTGATCTAATATGTGTAATGTTTCATTTTTATATTTTTCACGCCATGCTGGTGTTTTGGCAGTGGCAATATCTTTTACATTATCTAATCTGTCTGCTAGTTTAATTACCAACGCATAACTGCTCATATTCGCCATTTTATGTGCTAAGTAATTTGCCTTGCCCATTTTTTGTATCTGCTCTGAATCACTTGTTAGTTCTTTAACTAAAGAAGCAACTAAGCCGCCAAACAATGTTTCCAAATCTTCATATGTAGTGTTTGTATCTTCAATCGTATCATGTAATAATGCTGCTTGGATCAACGCATCTAGTTTCTGTGATCTTTTATATTTTTTAACTGAATCTGCTACGCTGACTGGATGTGTTATATAAGGGTCGCCACCCGACCTTGTTTGCCCAGAGTGGGCGGTTGTAGCAAAATGTAAGGCATCGTCGGCATTCTCGATGACAGTATTTTGCCCCAACTTGGAACGCATAATAGAGTAAACGCTGCTGTCAAACTTTCCAAACAAATCAGTTACGATTTTTTTCTGTGTGTTTTCATCAGCAGCCGCAAACTGAGCACGAATTTGTGACGCACTAGTTGCTGGTTTGCCCAGTACGGTGAACTCGAAGGTCGGGACGGTTATCATGTATGCTGCTTTGTCTAATCCTTGACAAGACGCAAGATTCTTGAAGGGTTGGAAATAGCTAGGCGAGCCATCTTTCTTTGGAGCAAAACTAAAGCGAGGGTCTTCAGCCATATCCTTAGCACTAACTGCGAACAGTAGAACAGTGTCAGGGGATAAAGTTGAAACAATCTCCATTGCTCGATATGGTTGAGTTGATTGAACTACTTTGGACGCATTTATCCCAGTTAGCACCATCATCTGTCTCTTCTCATCAAACGAGAATGGAGATCTGTCAGAGTCTGTTTTGTTGCTAGTCACAATAAACACATTGTCAGAGCCATAGTTCTTGACAAGGTGCTGATAGACAGCGGCGTGTCCTTTGTGAAACGGCTGAAACCGTCCAGGATAGATCACTTTAACCGGACGCTGGGGGTTACTCTCAAATAAACTGCCTAAAAACATAAAACTCCATGGACATTAGGTATTTATGATTTTTTAATCAAACCAAGATGTTGGCCTTGATCCAAGTTTTTAGCTGGGGAATTTAGCACTGACAAGTCGCCTTTAAATGTGTGAGTCCCAGTGTGATTTAGCAAAACTCGACCGTCTGCCCAAATGTCATATCCCATCCCTGTGATCCATACCAAGTTACTGGGATTGGTTTTGCATTTTTGAGCCAATATTTGGCCCAATCTTCGTTAGTCTTACCAGGATTGTCTTCCAACCACCAACGCAAACTTTGTTTCTGATCAACAAATTCTTTCCCAGATGGAACAATCATACGTGAGTTTAAGAACTTAATCATAGGAATAACTCCGTCAAATGTTTCTTCTGACTCAATTAAAAATTCAGTTACTTTCCTCTTGTTCCTGTTGGGCCGCTGTATAATGGGTCAGTGATGACAAGTTGCGGACCAGTCGACGTGCGTCGAATCATCATGTTACCTGTGTGTAGGTCTGCCAAGTTCTTGACTCCGCCTTTTGGATCAACTTTGTTTGCTACTGCGCGAATAATCTGCGCCGCTTGCTTGAGTAATGGGTCAGCGCCTTGCTGCGCATTGTTCACAACCAAGTATCTAATAGAAGTGGCGATCATTAGTGAGGTAACTTCTTCGTCAAAATCTGTCATTCCATACATCTTGTTAAGCATTGCTTCAGCATCAGTTGATGAACTCTCCCGCATTTCTTCAAGAGCCTCCATTGTAATGGTGTACAATGTTCTTCCTTCATGCACTGAGGTGTTTATAGATTCCACTCGCGGCAAGTATGGGTTTTGGTTTGCATATTTCTTGCACGCCAGCAAATACTGTAAGTGAGCGCATTGCGCCAGAGTTGCGTCAGTACCAAGTATTTTACATACCTCGTGGCTTGCGTCATACTTAATAACAATTGCCTCTAGCCCAGCGCCGATCCTGGTTGCTTGCTTTTTCTTTAGCAGTCGTTTACTTGCGGCCTTGCTATCGTATTCAGTGGCTGGATCAAAGTCTGTTTCGTAATGCGCCTCATCACGATAGATGCCAGGCTTGTAATATTCGTGGCCCCATATTTTGCCGTGAGTTTTAGCCAGTGCTGCATCTTGCTCCGCCGGCAATGGTGTTTCGGCAATAAAGTCTTTGGCTCTCATTTAATATTCACAATTTTAATACATTTAGGGTCAAGCACTGCAATCTGTAACTCGTCTTAACCGGACGCTAGGGGTTACTCTCAAATAAACTGCCTAAAAACATAAAACTCCATGGACATTAGGTATTTATGATTTTTTAATCAAACCAAGATGTTGGCCTTGATCCAAAGTAAATAGATTCACCCACTACCTGTATTCTATTTCATTTACGCTAAGTAGGCTGACCCAAGTTTTTAACTGGGGAATTTAGCACTGACAAGTCGCCTTTAAATGTGTGAGTTCCAGTGTGATTTAGCAAAACTCGACCGTCTGCCCAAATGTCATATCCCAACGCCGCCGCCCGCCTGCAAAAAGCCCAATCTTCACTTAAGTAGTGGCCATTTTCGTCAATATAACAGTCAAATATGGCATACATAAAAGGCTCGTATTGCTTACCAAGTCCAACATCGTCCACATATTTAGTAGTTGGATGAGCCTCGATTAGCTTTTCGTATACTTCACGCTTGAACATCAAAAAACCAGTAGCTGCAGTATCAACAGTAAATAGAGGTCCTTGAATTTTGGTCTGCTGTTTAAGATTTATATTATATGACAACGGATACGCTTTTTTACAATACAATCCCGCAATGATCGGCTTATCAGCAGCCATCATTTGGAATATAGACTCTGGCTGAAACTCAATATCCGCGTCAATAAACATAAAATGTGTTGCTGCGGTATTGGTCATAAGTTTGGCCATCAAGTTGTTTCTACCACGAGTAATAAGAGACTCGTTTGTCATAGTGTCAAGAGACCAACTTAGTCCAACCTTACCGCACATTAGAATAAACTTGATGAAACTGGTCATTGTTGATTCTAGAATTAATCCGCCGTAGCAAGGTAGGCCGATGTGTAGATGAACTTTGGAAAAATCGTATGCTACCCCTTGTGCCTGGGGATTATCTTTAGCCTGTTGAGCTTGAATCTCTTGTATTTGCTTGATAACATCGGTATGCGTTTTAGCATTACCGTCAAATTGAATATTTGTGACAGGTTTTTCAGCCGCGGCTGTTTTTTTAGCAAAGTTATGTTTTTTAGCCATTATAAGTTTTGATTTAGATTTGAAATAACACTCGGTTGAGATCGCCTGCTGTGAACTGGGTAATAACCGCTCTTACCCAAACAAAGTTGCCTTTGAAGTTAATGATCAACGCTTGATCAGGAACTGCTGTTACACTGTCCCCTACTACGCTGCCGTCAACATCAAACCAATCTGTTTCAGTTGGTTTTGCGGCAAGGGTTGCTTGGAGTTTTATACTTCCAATGAATCCGTTTGAAGTTGATATTTGAACAGCGTGCATTCCGCCTGTGCTGTAGTAACCCCTTCCTTTAACCGCATCACTGACATACGGGTAAACCCGTGTAGGTGACACTGCTAATGACGGAAATACAATTGATGAGATCATTATTCTTCTGGATTTACTTCTACTACTACACTGCTACCAAGTAACTCTTGGGCAACAGATTCAAGTGTTGTTACTAGCTCGTTAGTAACGAGGGTATCCTGGTTACTCTCACCGTTCTTAGCCAATCGACTAAGTTTGATCACAATATCTTCTTGAATGATTTTAGCCATACTCTTACAATCCTATTACTATGTAGAGTATTTAGCCTTTCATTTCAACTAAGTCAAAAATTTTGTTGACAAATGAAGGTGATATCAGTGTTATGAAAGTAATGATGGACAGATCATTTAAATAGAAATACCCGTCAGAATAATGATTTGACCGCTGTAGTGATTGGGACATTGTCCTAGTCAGTTTAACCTCGGATTCAGGAAAGTTAGTCAAATATTTAAATACTGCTTCTTTTTCTTCAATGCTGAATTTTGTATAACTCTTCACTGTTGCTTTGTAAAGGAACTTCGGAGTTCCTTTAACCAGTATGATACCTTTTTCTATGGTAGCCGTTGGTTTCCAAATCGATTTTACTGTCACGGCGGAGGTTAACTTGATTAAACTCTTAGTGACTTCACATAGTTCAGCTTCAGTTTCAGTATAAATATCAAGAGTATTCCCTTCTGCTCGTGATTTAAACTTTCTGTTGTCAGAGTTCACAAATTCGAGTAAATCGTAAGTGTCTGCTATTACTTCATCTATACGGATACCATCCATGCATTTGAGTTTAAAATCATACCAACATTTAACTTTCTCTACAAACTCAGTCTGAGACTTGCTCCTTTTAAACACCCAGCGATATCCTATAACCGGTAATAGAGTGATACACCTCACTTTAAAAGGATACTTGTCGTAAAATAGTTTAGTAGTAGGGAGGATTTTACCCTCACTTTCGTATTTTTTAAACACGAATAACTCCATCCGCGCCAACTCCAGCATCAACGCCCAACGCAAAAGTTTCAGGAACTACAATCAGCGTCGACACTGTGAAAGTAATCTTATCGTCTACTAGATCAGCAGTGATAACCGAGTTGGCAGGAATATTTTCAAACAAAATCTTCTTGCTCAGCGGCACTTTGATTAAGCTACTAATAGTTCGTGCCATTGGACGGGCGCCCATTTTAGAGTCGAACCCTTCCTTAGCCAACTTGTCTACTACAGAATCCGTCAACTTGAGAGTAATCTTCTTGTCAAGCAGTAACTCATCAACTTCGTTCATGAACTTGAACACGACTTTTCTAATGCTTTCTGGTGACAAGCTATTAAACTTACAGATTCCGTCGAGTCGGTTTCTAAACTCTGGCTTGAAGAACTCTTTGATAGCCTTGTCGTCCTCGCCAGATTTTTGTAAGTCACGGCCAAACCCAATCGTATTACGCTCGTTGTCAGCAGCACCCAAGTTGGATGTTAAAATAACAATAGTGTTTCGCGCATCAGCCTTTTTACCATTGCTTGAGGTAACTACCCCCTCGTCCATCAACGACAGCAAGATGTTAGTAACATCGGGATGAGCCTTTTCAATCTCATCAAACAAGATGATTGAGTTGGGGTGTTTTTCAAGCTCACTAATAAGTATGCCGCCACCCAAGTTACCATCCTCATAACCCACATAGCCAGGAGGCGCACCAATGAGTTTTGCGATGCTATGCTTTTCTTGATACTCTGACATGTCAAACTTGATAAGTTTCATGCTCAGGTTGCTTGCCAACAGTTTTGCCAGTTCCGTGTTATGATGAACAATACCATTTGCGGTTTGATATAGATGAGACGATGTTTCTACTGAAAGATCATAAAATATTTCGTCGTCTATAGGTTCATAACTCTTTACAAATATTACTTCGTCGTTGGCCTTTGTTACTGGGTCCGACACGAGCAAGTCTTTAGCGAACATTTGACGATTCTTCCCGTCAATTATAATCTTATGATCGTGGGCGCATTTAAGCGAATCACCATTGCTAAACTGAATGGCTCTCCCTGTTGTTTTCTTTGTAATGCCAGCATTCACTTTGACCCAATTCCCAAATTGATCTTGTATTTTAACATCAGTATTAAGAAATTGCTCGGAGTCTGGCTGAAACTTAATCTTTTCGTAAGCCTCGAGAATTTCAAACAGTTTTCCAATTTGTAGTGTAGTAGTAATCATAGTGGTCCTTAATTAATTTTAATTGTGATCTACTCCCCTTAGGCGTAGTAGTTCACACATTGGCTCCAGAGTTTTCGATAGAAGTGCTCAATAAGTTATGCGCCTTGGCAAACTCAAATAACTCTGCTGGGATCTGAACTGTAATTTCTTGATCATAAGCCAAACACTTCCCCGTTCCGCTCGGCCCACTAAACAAGAAGCAACCCATTGGACGATTTACTGATTTTAACCCTGCTCTGGCGACATAAATCTTTTCCAACACCTCGTCAACTGCTTTATCCTGCCCAAACAAGTGAGTCTTGATATTACCGTCTAACGCAGATAGCGATGATGAAGTTTGCTCAGCCCCAATCTGATCTGTCGGGATTTTGGTAAACTTACTTAAAGTGTCAATAATGTGATTACGAGTAATAGTGTATGTATTGCCTAAGATTTTCTGTTTGGCGCAGGCAGTGTCAATCAAGTCAATTGCCTTGTCTGGCAAACGCTTGTCAGACTGATACCTTACACTCAACATAACTGCTGCCTCAATAGCTGACTCATCAATCTTGCCTTTATGAAACTTTTCAAAATGTGGTTTTAACCCAGATAAGATCTCAATTGCTACCTCAGGTGTAGGTTCATTTACTGTCATCCTATAAAAACGACGCATAAGAGCACGGTCTTTTTCAAACGATGTTGAATACTCTTCCCAGGTAGTTGATGCAATAACTTTAATGCTACCCTTGGTCAATGCAGGCTTGATCATGTTGGCAAAATCTACTGCTGATCCACTAGAACCAGATCCAGCACCTCGCATCTGATGAGCTTCGTCAATAAACAAAATAGTGTTGCCTTTAAGGGTCAATGCTTCAATAACATTTTTAAGTTTTTCTTCAAACTCACCACGATACTTACTACCCG
>Ga0210041_1004166_pt1 | contig 10837 bp, 9 predicted proteins | sample CryGeymeta201503_FD_183973 | JGI IMG/M metagenome (GOLD analysis project Ga0210041, IMG submission 183973) | Groundwater microbial communities from Crystal Geyser aquifers in Utah, USA - Crystal Geyser metaG 2015-03 (SPAdes) (version 2) | ecosystem: Environmental > Aquatic > Deep subsurface >... | reverse complement strand
CAGGTAGCCATGCAAAAAGATTGGGACAAATCAATGAAAGCTCGAAAATATTTGGCTGTAACTCAAGGAACTATTGAAAAGGATGAAAATACCATCTCAAATTTTTTGAGAGAAAATAAGGCATTAGTAATGTATATAACTACAAATCCAAAAGATGCTAAAAATGCAATAACACACTACAATGTTATTAAGAAAAATGAATTTTATTCACTTGTTGAAGTTTGGCAAGAAACCGAGCGTAAAAATCAAGCACGAGTACATCTTAAAAGCATAGGGCATCCTATTATTGGCGATAAAAAATATGAAGCAACAGAAAATCCAATAGGCAGAATGGCATTGCATTTAAAAGTGTTGACTTTTATTCATCCTACCACCAAAAAAGAAGTGAGTTTTGAAACCAAAGTACCAGATGATTTTTTAAAAATATTTAGAAGTAAGTATTATCAGTAGGGTTAATTTTTTGTCCGTTGTTTTGTGTAAACTTATTTCAGGACGAGACAAAATGCTTCTCATTTTATTATTATTTTGTCCAACCCAATTACTTGGTTGTTTTTTATTAATTGAACAAAATAAAGTCCGCTTGGTAGTCCGTTCTTTTCAATCTGAACTTTATTGTCAGTAATGTTGTTAATTTGTAATACAGATTGTCCAAGTGGATTTAATATTTGTAATTTTAATTTTTCTCTTTTTGTATTCTCAAATTTAACAACTGTATAATTATCAAAAGGGTTAGGAGCAATAAATAATTTTATTCTGTTGTTTTTAAGTTCATTTATTCCTGTGAATATAGGAATACTATCGCAATATGTATCTGTTCCGCAGTCATTCGTTACTGTCAAACAAACATAATATACATCATCATTCCACCAACAATAATTCGGGCTTTCAACTGTAGAAGTATCGCCATTGCCAAAATCCCAATACCAAGATGTTGCCCAAGTTGAATAATTCCACATTTGTCCACAAGCATGAGTCATATAGGCTTGAAAATTCGCAATAGGAGGTACACAAACACAGGGCTTGTAGCTTGTAGTATCGGGATTGCCAAAAACAATGATGTTTGATTTAACAGTATTTCCACTATTTTCCGTTCCTCCAGTTCCTTGAATCCATGGTAAAAGAGTTTTAAAAGTTATTGCCGTGTCCTGTTTGCAGCTATCATTTCCTAAACTGTCGACTTTAATTAAGTAAACATCTTTAAGTCCTTTGCTAAAATTTCTTGTTTCGCCAACAATGATATAATTATTGCCGTGTTGTATAACATCTTTTCCTTGTTCTGTTGAAGCACCTCCAAAATTAGTTGACCACAAAACATTTCCTAATGAATCTGTTTTAAGCAAATAAACATCTTCTTGTCCTGCTCCTGAACTGCTTGTATAACCAGTTGCAACAAATCCTCCGTCAGAAGTTTGTTTGACAGAAGTTCCTATCTCATTTGAATCTCCTCCGTATGTATTTGCCCAAATGCTATTACCTGCAGAATCTGTTTTCATCAGAAATAAGTCATTATCATAAATTACTCCTGTTCCATAGCCAGAAGTTACTCCAGTTAAAATAAATCCTCCGTCATTTGTAATTTCTATATGATTTGCATAGTCGTAACGATTTCCTCCGTATGTTTTTGTCCAAAGTAAATTACCTGTTGAATTTACTTTTAACAAATAAACATCCCAACCGCCTTGACCAAAACTATTAGTGTAGCCTGCAATGATATAGCCTCCATCAGAAGTTTGTTTTAATGAATATCCCTCGTCATTATTTGTTCCACCATAGTATTTTGACCATTGTAAATTCCCACTGTTGTCTGTCTTGATGAGAAACACATTTTTATTTGTACTTCCAATTTCTGTTCCGACTATTGCATAACCATTGTCAGAAGTGTTGATGATTTCGTAAGCAATTGCTTTGTAATATCCAGGATTTGGTCCTGCATAAAATTTTGTCCATAAGGTGTCGCCTGATGAATTAGTTTTGATTAAGCAAATATCTATTCCGCTTCCATTTGTGTAATAAACACTTCCTGCAATTATAAATCCGCTGTCTTGTGTTTGCTTAAAACTATAATCATAATGGAAATACAGCATATTGGGTGGGTTAAAAGTTTTCTGCCAAATGGAATTGCCTATTGAATCCGCTTTTATTAAATAAATTCCTCCTGTTGTCCCGTAAGTACCGATGATTGCATAATTATTGTCAAAAGTCAAAAGTATTTTACTCCCTTGGTCATCAGATGTAGAACCGTATGTCCTTTGGAATGTCTGTCCTATCACTTGGTTGGCAAGTGTCAAGAAGATAATAGCAACTATAATAATGTTTGTATGTTTCATTGTAAGTTTCCCTTCAATTAGTACTAACCAAAAATAGTACTTTAAATTTACAAATTATCACTTGCTATCGTGAGTTTTTAAAATAGTTTATTTATTATTGGGATGAGTTAAACTTTATTAAATTGGTATCAGCTTGAGTGATAAGTACACTTAATGGAGTGAGAGGTGCACTCCGTCAGTTTGTCTGGCGGAGCCATCTACTCGATTATAGCTCGTTTATTTTTCTGTCAAGATGTCAAGTTTAGTTGTTTTTTTGTCTGGGTCAAGCCAATAAAATGAATAAGCTGTTGGTTCGTTAATTTTATACTTACTAAGTTCAAGTGTAAAGGTTTCCTTATAGTCTTTAGCTAATGCCTGGTCTGCTGATAAATAAACTTCTTTTTTATTTTGGTCTACCGAAATGTTAATCTTATAAATTAATAAAGCAGAATTCTTAATTGAATTTGATGTCTTAACAGTCAATAGGTTCTTACTTAATTTTAGCGAGGGTTGTATAGGCATTTCACTAAAATAAACACCTTGTTAACCAATCGCACAACCAACAATGGTCAATAAAAGTAATTTCATAATTGTCTTCATAGTTGTTTTCTTAAATGAGCCTATAACTTATATATATGTACGATTTTTTCATACATATACGTCCAAATTAGATAGATATGTATGAAAGTCATCATACTTTATTCCCCCCAAATATATAAAAAATAGTTTAGAAATCAACCCAATGGTTTTTTTTACAACCCAACAGCAATTCCAATTCGAATAACAGGATTAGGCTGAATAAAAAAGGAATCTTGGGTTTCATTCAAATTCCATAAGCCTAAAATGAAGACGTAAGAATTATCTCCTAATTGTTGTTTTAATCCACCTCCTACATAAAAATTATAAATATTTAGTCGGGCATTGTTATAATCTGGAACATTAATTAATTCAGCTTCTACGTGTCCTAAAAGAGGCAATTCTGAAAATATATATTGTCCAAAAACTCTACCTCCATAGATGCTGGTACTGAAATTAGCTGCTTTCTCTTCATAATACATATAGTTGGCTCCTACACCAACCATTATATTTTCAGTTAAAAAGTACCCAATTTGAGGAGAAACTTCTATAAATACAATATCACCAAAGGTGGCACCAATATTTCCGCCTATAGTAACCCTATCCCAACTAAAACCTTGAGGTGTTTTATTGTTTTGGGTAACACCAACATCACCATAAACATAGGTGTCATCTTGTGAAAAAGCAATTGAAGCAAATAAAACACTTATTACAATTAAAATTGATTTAAAAAAGGAGGAAACATTCATAGATAATAAATAATAAAGAAATTACAATTGCTATAACTCAAAATTACATTTTTTAGTTTATTGCTCACTATAAATTTTGTTTTAGTTTATTCTTAGCTTTACTAAAGCTATTTGTCTATCACTCTGTTGGTATTTTGAATCTCATTTTTTAATTCATAAGTTAGCATTTTAACTTCATTAGGTTAATTTTTAATGTAATACGTTATATTTTATTTTTGATATATTAAAAATTAGTTGTAATATTGTTTCTTCAATTTTTTAAATAAAAAAACTTATGCGAAAAATTATTTTAAGCCTTGCGTTATATTTTGTAATAACATTAGTACAAGCTCAATCTTTTGAAAAAGGAAACATTAACATAGACTTAGGAATAGGAATAGGTGTTTATGGTACTAGCCAAACAACTACACAAACAATAACAGTAAATAATATAGATAGTATCACAAAAAGAGATACCACCGATGGAGCTGTAAGTTTTATTTTACCAATTCGATTTGAATATGGTATCTCAGACAAAATAGGATTAGGAGTAGATTTAACATTTAGTAATTATTTAATTGATGAAGAAGATAAAATAAATATAAATAGTGTAAAAGCATTTGACTTTGGTTTACGTTTTAATTACCATCTTATTAGTTCGGATAAAAATGATTTAGTTGTAGGTTTAGGCTTGGGAATTTCGTCTATAAAATGGGATTTTATAACTTCACCTCAAAATCAAACAGCTGAATTTAGTGGGTCTGGAGTTACTTGGGCAATAGAGCTGAAGGATAGAATCTACTTTTCAGAACATTTTGGCATATTTTTTAGTTTAGGTTACAAAGGATATAGTTATAATCTTGATACTGAATTTTCTCCAGAATTAGAAAGCTTTTTAAATAGTGTAGGAATAAAACTTAAGCAAGAAATTGATTTTACTTTTAATGGGGTAAATTTGGGTTTAGGAGCGGCTATTAAATTTTAAATACTTTTCTCTAATCATAACACATTACTTTTAATTACCATTAATTTTTCTCTTGTCATTTCATGCATAGAGTAAGGGATTCCTCCCATACCAATACCCGAATTGTCTCGCCCACCAAAAGGCATCCAATCTACTCTAAAAGCAGTGTGATCATTTACCATTACTGCCGTTGCGTTGAGTTTTTTCACGGTATCTAAAGCAATATCTATATTTTTAGTGAACACTGCTGCCTGAAAATGAACATCTAAACTGTTAGCAATTTTAATGGCTTCATTTCTATCCGTGTAAGGATATATACATACTACAGGTCCAAATATTTCGTGTGTAGAAACTTTTACATCAAGAGGTGGGTTAAACAACACAGTTGGTTCAAAGCAAGTTGCTGAAATACGTTTCCCACCACATAACACCTTAGTTCCTTTTGATATGGCTTCATTTACCCAATTTTCTACTCGGGTTACTTCGTTTGGTGTGATTAATGGTCCAACTTCTGTTTTTTCATCTAAGGGATCACCCACCACTAATTTTTTTGCCAATTCAGCCAATTGCAGAGCTACTTCATCACAAATAGAGGCATGAATAAAAATCTTTTGTACCGATACACAAACTTGACCAGCATGGTAAAATCCACCTTTAGCTAAAGAAGGAATTAATTCCGTTAAATCCGCATCTTTTTCAACAATAACAGGAGCAACGCCACCATGTTCTAACGCACAGCGTGTTCCTGGTGATAGTTGTGATTTTAGTTTCCAACCTACTTCTGATGAACCAATGAATGAAAAGTAGTTAACTCGTTTATCAGTAACCAAAAAAGTAGCACTTTCTCTATCGCAAATACATACTTGGCACCAACCTTCAGGTAAACCAGCTTCTTTTAAAATTTCAATAAAATTTAAACAAGAAAGTGGAGTAGTGGAGGCAGGTTTAATAATTACAGGACAACCAGCAGCTATGGCAGTAACCGTTTGGTGGATGGTTAAATTTAAGGGATGGTTAAACGCACTTATAGAAACCACAACACCTATTGGTTCACGAGTTACAAATGCCAATCTATTTTCGGAAGCTTTGGTTAATCCCATAGGAATTTCTTCGCCTTTGATTTGAGAAATATGTTCAGCAGCTAATTTAACTCCGTTGATTGCTCGCAATACCTCCACTTTTGAATCAACATAAGGTTTCCCACCTTCTTGAGCAGCAATTTTGGTTAACTCTTCCACACGTCCTTTCATAATTTCTGCTGTTCTTTCCAGAATTTCTATGCGTTGGTGGGCAGGCAACCAATTGGTTGGGTTTTCAAATAAGGCATACGCTGTTTGTAATTGCTTTTCAACTTCTTGTTTCCCAATTAATGGAATTTCTTTAATTAAGCTTTGATCAAATGGAGAAAATATTTTTAGCATAATACAATGATTTGAATTGATTTTTTTACAGGTTATATGCAAAAATCAACATTCTAATCCATTTAGAAAACAAAATTTGATTATCTATTTAATAATTTTTTTTTTAAAGATTAATTCAACTTTCGCAAGTAAATTAACTTGCTGATTTATAATAAAAAAAGCAATATATTACTTTGTCAAATACCTTATAATCAGTATTTTTATGGTGTAAAACAAAAACATCATAATATGATGCTAAGCAAAGATACAACAATACTTTCAGAAAAAAACAACTTTTTTACCTGACCCAAAAATTTTCTTTAGTAAAACCTCTAAAATAGCCAAGTGGCATGGATTGCTTACTACAGATGCCGCACTTAATTTTGACAAAGCTTATAAAACGTATGCTTCATGTTGGACAATAGAAGTTTTTTTTTAAAGAAAGTAGGCAATTTTTAGGATTAGGAAAATGTGAATCGCAAGACTTTGATGCACAAATTGCTCACACCACACTTTGTATGCTTCAATACAATGTTTTAGCCACCGTTAAACGTTTTGATAAATATGAAACTTTTGGAGAACTTTTCAGGCAATTCCAAAAAGAAAGTTTGGAAAAAACAATAAACGAACGAATTTGGCTCATAATCTTAGATATAGTGGTGGAGTTGGCAATTATTTTTGAAGCAGACACCGAAATCATTATGGAAAAATTAATTGTTGATAATCAAATCATTAAATAGACATAAACATGAGAATCTCCTATGGTTGTAAAAATTATATTTTTACAGTAATATGCCCACCTTAAATAATGTAATGTTTAATGTTACCTTAAAATCAATTTTTAGAAAATTTATTATTACTTTTCGGACATGAAACGAGCCATGCTAAAAAGTTTAACACACAGGAGAATGATTATAGGCGACTTCCATGTGTCCGATAAAAAACAATAAATATAAACACATGAAAATGAGACTATTATTTTTTCTTTTATTTATAGTTCAATTTGCTTTTTCTCAAAAGCTACATTACGAATTACCTGAAAATGCAAGTAAAATGTATAACAATGGTAATTTCTTAAAAGCAAAAGAATTATACAGAGAATTATACAAAAAAAATCAAAAAAATTTAGAATATAAATTCCGATTTGGAGTGAGTTTAATCAATACCTATGAATGGGATGATGGAGTAACGATGTTAGAACAAGTTTCTAAAAAAGTGGAAGCTCCAAAGGAAGTTTGGTTCCATTTAGGAAGAGGTTATCACCTAACCAATAGGTATGATTTAGCTATAAAAACATTAAAAAAATACATACAATTCAAAGATAATTCTTCTTTAATAGAGCAAAGCAACAAAATAATTGAAATGTGTGAAAATGCTAAAGAATTGGTTAAAAAACCATTGAATGTATCTTTTGAAAACCTTGGTAAAAGCGTAAATTCAAAAGGAAAAGAATATTTGCCCTTTATTTCACCAAATGAAGATCAGGTTATTTTTTCAACACGAAGAGAAGGCACCACAGGAAAAATTTATGATTTAGAAGGGTATTACACCGCAGATATTTATGTTTCATCTTTTAAAAGTACAAAATGGAGCAAAACGAGAAGTTATGGTTATCCCAATTCTTATGGAAATGAGCAAGTAGCTGGTTATTCCGAAAATGGAAAATATATTTTCTTTTATTTAGATAATCCTAAAGATAAAAACCAATTACACTTGGCTGAAAGAGGAAAAAAATCCTTTGGAAAATCACAGAAAATAGAAAACAAACACATTAATGAAAAAAGTTCAAAACAACCAACAGCAACAATTTCTAATGATGGTATGGCTATGATTTTTACAAGCGACAGAAGTGGAGGTAGAGGAGGCTTTGATTTATTCCTCGTAAAAAAGCTACCTAATGGGAAATGGGGAGAGCCTACTAATTTAGGTGAAGAAATTAATACTTCAGAAGATGAAAACTATCCTTACCTTACTGATGAAGGAAGTACACTTTATTTTGCATCAAAAGGGCATAAAAGCATTGGTGGATATGATATTTTTAAATCAGAATGGAATGAAGATAATCAAAAATGGTCAACACCCAAAAACTTAGGCTACCCAATAAATACTCCAGATGATAATATGAGTATATGCTTCACCGACAACAAAAAAATAGCTTATGTTTCTGCTTATAGAAAAGATTCTGAAGGAGATTTAGACATTTATAGAGTGCATTTTAAAGATGATGATGAACAACTAACTACTGTGAAAGGAATTGTTTTTAACAAAGACTCAACAGCTGTAACTTTTTCATTAACAATTGAAGCATTCAATGAAACATCAGGTGATTTACAAGGAATTTTTGAAGTTAATAAAACAAAAGGCTCTTTTATCATGATATTACCACCAAATAAGTATGTGTTAAAAATTGCAACACCAACAGGAGAAACCATTGAAAGAAAAATATGGATAAAAGATGGTAAAGGCTATAAAAATGAAATTGAACAAAATTTTATAATTGATAACTGATAACTTGATAACTGAAAACTGAAGATTGAAGATTGAAAACTGAAGATTGAAAACTGAAGATTGAAAACTGAGATTTGAAAAACTGAAACTACTAAATGAAAAATAACGCACCCCAACATATAGAAATCCTATTTGAAGACAACCACATTATAGCCGTTAATAAAAAATCGGGAGATATTGTTCAAGGAGATAAAACAGGAGACAAACCATTGAGTGATTATGTGAAAGCATACATCAAAGAAGTTTACAATAAACCCAGTGAAGTATTTTTGGGGACAGTTCATAGAATTGACAGACCAACAAGTGGTATTGTGCTTTTTGCGAAAACAAGCAAAGCGTTAGCTCGATTAAATCAACTGTTTCAGGATAAAGAAGTGCAGAAAACCTATTGGGCAATAGTTAAAAACAAACCAGCAAAAAATGAAGATACTCTTGTTCATTTTTTAATTAAAAATGAACAAAAAAATAAAGCAACAGCTAAATTAACTGATTTTAATGGAGCAAAAAGGGCTGAATTAACCTATAAAGTGATTCATCAATTTGAAAATTATTTTTTATTAGAAATTCATCCAAAAACGGGCAGACATCATCAAATTAGAGTGCAATTAGCATCAATAGGATGCCCAATTAAAGGAGATTTAAAATATGGTTCTCCTCGTTCAAACCCCGATGCATCCATAAGTTTACACGCTCGAAAAATAAATTTCATTCATCCAGTTAAAAATGAACCAGTAGAAATTATTGCTCCTGCTCCAAATGCCGATGGATTATGGCGAGAAGCTAATGAACTATTTGCTATAAAATAATTCATCTTAGGAAATCAATTTTAAATAGTATTATTTTATTAAAATTTTATTGTATTAATAGTATTTATTGTATCTTTAAGCCTAATTATTAATTAAAAAATTATTTCATGAAAAAAATTTACCTTCTTTTAGGCTTGATATCCCTAATATCTATTCAGTTAGTGGCTCAATGCAACAGCCGATATCAAACAAATATTTTTACTAATGTTGATGTAACTACCGTTCAATACGGAAGTAATATGGACTTAAATAATGCAAATATTGATTTGTATATGGATATTTATCAACCTCAAGGTGATGTTGAAACCAATCGTCCATTAGTTATTTTTGCACATGGAGGTTCTTTTTCTGGAGGCTCAAGAAATTCACCAGAAATTGTTTTTATAGCAACCGAATTAGCCAAAAAGGGATATGTATGTGCATCAATTTCTTATCGATTGGCTCCAAGTGCTTTTTCATTGATAGCAGAAGAAACCACCATTAAAGTTGTTTTTATGGCAATTCAAGATGGTAAAGCTGCAATTCGATTTTTTAAACAAGATGCCGCTAATGCAAACACGTATAAAATTAATCCTGACCAAATTTTTATGGGAGGAACTTCTGCAGGAGGTATTTTAGCTTATAATTTAGCCTATGGAGATACAATTACTAAATTAAGTTCACAATGGCAAACATGGGTAAACCAAGTTGGTGGAATTGAAGGCAATAGTGGTAATTCAGGATATTGTTCAAGAGTCAATGGGACTTTTGGATTTGCTGGAGGCGTTGCAGACACAGTTTGGATAAATGACAACGATGTACCTTTATATGCCACTCATTCTTATGATGATCAAACTGTTAAATTTGGATATGGAAAACCATTAAATGGATTTACTCCTGTTTTTCTTTATGGAAGTGGTCCTATTAATATTCGTATGGACAACATAAATACGTATAATGAATTAGATGATTATGCTGGTTCAGACCATCCTCCTTTTGCTAATTCTACTCCAATTCTTAATACAACTAACGATAATTTAACAACCTTTCTTTTTAATATTTTAGATTGTAATCCATCCAATTTAAAAAAACCGAATCAAAAAGATTGCAGCACATTTACAATAGGAATAGCTGAAAATAAATTAACTTCTACTTTTTCTGCTTATCCAAATCCAGCAGAAGATTTTATAACGATTGATTTATCAGAAAACCCAACAGAAATTGTAAAGATTTCAGTAATTAATTCTGTTGGTCAGCTTGTTATTTCAGAGCAAACTCAAAACCGTTTTCATAAGTTAGACTTGCTTCATCTTCCAAAAGGAGCTTATGTTGTTCATGTAATAGGTTCAAAAAACTACACAAACAAATTGATTATTAAGAAATAAAAGTGTGCTAATCTTTTTAAATCACAATCGGTATAATAGTATGCTATCTTTTTAACAAAAAAAAGCGTTATCATTTATTGATAACGCTTTTTTTTGTTGTCATAATACTGAGAAATAGTTGGCAAAAATCTTAGTAACCCATCCAACTTTTAATTCGCTTACTTTATCGTACCAAAGTTACTGTT
>Ga0210041_1004159_pt1 | contig 10859 bp, 15 predicted proteins | sample CryGeymeta201503_FD_183973 | JGI IMG/M metagenome (GOLD analysis project Ga0210041, IMG submission 183973) | Groundwater microbial communities from Crystal Geyser aquifers in Utah, USA - Crystal Geyser metaG 2015-03 (SPAdes) (version 2) | ecosystem: Environmental > Aquatic > Deep subsurface >... | reverse complement strand
GCTGAATTGCGGGCTGCCGGTCTCGTTGCCAAGATGTTTGACCTTGGCTGCTATGAGGACGGCAGACCCAAGTGTCTGGTCTGCCTATCCCGTCCCCTATCCACCCAATTCTTACAGGAGGTCACCATGTCCCACAAAACGAGAGCGGCGATGGTAGTCGCCGCTCAGTCCTGCGCTTGCCATGGCGCAAATAACTATGGGGATAATAGCACGACTTTTCTAACAATGCAAGAGGGAAACAGCAAGAAGACAGTGAGAAATGACAAGGGAAGCGGCGAGAGGTGACGAAAGACACCTGGTGAATACCCCCTTTGTCAAACCGATACAATAGACGGGATGCGCGGAGCATTCGTTGTCACCCGAAACCCTTCGGGGCGCAGCGGATGTGTGATCATGTCCCGTCTTCTGAATCATTTAATCCAACCAAAGGAAGGAGGCATGACATGGAACGCACATTGGCATTTCTCTTGCTTCTCTTTGCCCTGGCCGGCAGCCAGCCGGCGGAACTGTTGCGGCTTCTGGCCAAGGCAGTCAATGCCCTGGCGTGGCTGCTAGCAGGAGGCTGATGATGAACAACAATATTGATATTCTGGCCCAGGCAGAGGAACTGCTTGGGCCCGCTGTCAGCGTAGACCATCGGGGATGGGCAACTTGGTGGTGTCCCTTCCATCCCGATTCCGATCGGCGTGGACGCCGGGGAAAGCCCAACTTTGGCGTCCACCTTGATGAGGGAAACTGGAAGTGCCTGCGCTGTGGAGCGAGTGGAGGGTCATTAACCTCCCTGAGCCGCAAGCTGGGTGTCATTGACTGGCACCCACGCTCAGCGACATCGCTGCCGCCGCGACCAACTATTCATCCGTCACAGGTCTCAGCGCTGGACGAGGCCATCTCAGCGACCAGGGCCGGCTTTATGAAATCGCCAGCAGCGGAGTACGCCCACAAGGTGCGGCATCTTTCGCCGTATATTTCCCTGGTCTACGGCCTCGGCTACGGTCTGCCGAGGCCGCCGGTCAGTCGGGAAAGCCAGCAGGCGGCGCGGGACTCACGGCTGATCCTCCGCGACGGGACGTGGATGTGGGCCGGCAGCGTGGTTTACGCCGACCCACCAACCCAACCAAGCGTGATCAACGTTCGCTACGTCCCGGACGAGATGCTTCCGCCTGGGGAGCGGACTTTCACGCCCCAGGAGAACCACCACACCTGGGGCAACCGTATCCAGCCGCTGGGTGCGTGGCGGATCACGGCGGCCACAAAGACTGTGGTCGTAGTGGAGGGCATGTTCGACATGTTCGCAGCGGCGGATCAAATCCGCCAGCGCGGTGCGGAGCGTGAGATGGTCGCCGTTTATACCAACGGCGCTGCCCCCGCACGTCCGGTCCTCGACTGGTTCGGGAAACATAACAGCTACGAGTACGTGGTCGTTCCCGACCCGGACAAGGCCGGCGAGAAGTGGACAAAAGCCATCACTCAAACGATCCGCCGGGGCGAGGGCAAGTGTCAAGTCGCCCGCCCGCCGGACGGACGACACGACCCGGACGAGGCTTTCTTGTCCGGATGGTGGCCTCTTTGAGGCCACATTCACAATTCATAAAAGGACAAGGAGTATAGTCATGACTACACTGACACTGCATGTTGTTGACCACATTGGGCAGTACGCCTGCTTTGTAACACGAGGGGGCAAGAAGCTTTGCCTCCCCATCACCCCGGCCAGTCTCCAGCGCATTACTGCGCTGAGGCAAATAAGCTGGGAGCGGAGAGAGAGGGAAATCACTACTGCCACTTACGCTTCCGCTGAGATCGGGGACCTGCTGAGCGGCGAAATTGTGCCCTATGTAGAGGGCGGGGAGGCAAGATGAAAAAATTTGTTGCCGTTGCAGGAAACATTGGCGTGGGCAAATCCACGCTGGTGGAAATGTTGTCCCAAGAATTGGGTTGGACACCGTTCTTCGAGCCGGTGGCCGAGAACCCCTACCTGGCCGACTTCTACCGCGACATGCAGACCTGGGCTTTTCACTCGCAGATTTTCTTCCTGGCCCACCGCCTGCGTGCCCATCATCAACTGGCCCTTTACCCGTCCTCGGCCATCCAGGACCGCTGCGTGTACGAAGACGCCGAGATCTTTGCCCAGAACCTCTTTTTGCAGGGACACATCGGCCAGCGCGATTACGGGACTTATCAGGAACTATACCGTACCCTGATCGAGTTCCTGCCCCCGCCCGACCTGATCATTTACCTGCGCGCTTCCGTTCCCACCCTGGTTCAACGCATTGCCCGGCGTGGACGCGAGTACGAGCGCAATATCCCAACCGATTATCTTGCGAGCCTGAACTACCTGTACGAATCCTGGGCAGACAATTTCACCCTCTGTCCGGTGCTGAGCGTCCCATCCGACGATTTGGATTACGTTGCCCACCCCGAACACCTGCGTCTCATCGCCGATAAGGTACAGGAGAAGTTGACTGGCAAGAACGAGATTGTCTTCGAGCCTGGCCTGCCTGCCCTGGCCGGCAGGCCAGGGAGCATAGAAACGCGCCATTCGCAGCAGGCTGGTGCTACCAAATTCTAGTTACAGATGAAAGGAACAAATCATGTTCAAAAAAAAGCTGGCTGTTTTGAGCCGCTGCCTTCATAAGGCAGCAATGGTAATTTTTACGGTGGGGATGGCCCTAGGCATGTTGTTTCTACTGTTCTGGGCATCCCGTACAACAATCCAATTGGCTGCCCGCAACGGTCATTCCTGGATTGGGTGGGTGGCTGTGGTTGTGTTCTGGCTCATCCTTCTCGCTGCTGGATCCTATTCCTATCCCTGGGAGAAGAAGGGGAAGGAGGGATAACTGAACAAAAGCTGCAACTTCACCTTTTTCTGAACGGGCAAGGCGTCTATCGCGCTTTGCCCGTTTATTCTTTTCAAAGGAGAATATGAAAATGAAAACTACCGTTTTGCAAGAAAACCTGGCTCATGGATTGAGCATTGTTTCGCGAGCGGTCTCGCCGCGCGCGAACCTGCCCGTGCTGGCAAACGTACTGGTCGCAGCCGAGACAACGAATGCTTCGCGCGAAGGCCGGCTGCGTCTCTCGGCCACCAACCTGGAACTGGGCATCACTTGCTGGATCGGAGCCAAGATCGAGGAAGAAGGCTCGACCACCGTCCCGGCGCACACCTTCGCAGACCTGGTAGGGACGCTACCGGCAGAGCAGGTGAGCCTGAACCTGAACGCCACCAACCAGACCCTCAACGTGCGCTGCGGGGCATCCAACACGGACATCAAGTGCATTGACGCCCAGGAGTTCCCGCCGCTGCCGGTTCCGGAAATGGAAGGCGCCATCCAGATCAACGTGGCCGATTTAAAGGAGATGATCCAACAGGTGGTCCTCGCCGCCTCGGTGGACGAGGCCCGCCCGGTGCTGATGGGCGTGTTGGTGACCGTGGACAAGGACACCATCACGATGGCGGCCGCGGATGGCTTCCGGCTCTCGGTGCGCAAGTCCACGCTCTCCCAGGCGGAGCATTCGTTGTCACCCGCGCCGCAGCCAGTGACGATCATCATCCCAGGGCGCGCCTTGAGCGAGCTGGCGCGCGTCACTTCGACTTCGCTCAGTGCAGGCGCCGCGGATGGGAACGAGACGATCGCGATGGTGCTGCCTAAAGCCCGCGGCCAGGTCATCTTCCGCGTCAAGGACGTTGAACTGGTCTCGCAGTTGATAGACGGCGCCTTCCCGGATTACCAGCAGATCATCCCCCCTTCGTACAAGTCACGAACATTGATCTCCACCCAGGCATTGCTCAAGGCTTGCAAGCAGGCCGAGATCTTCGCCCGCGAAGGCTCCAATGTGGCGCGGCTGAACATCAAGTCCGCCGGGGAACCGGGGCCCGGAACGGTCAAGATCTCTGCCCAGTCCGAAGAGACCGGCTCGAACGAGACCGTGGTCGAGGCGACCATCGAAGGTGTCGGCCTGCTGATTGGCTTCAACGTCAAGTACCTGCGCGAGGTGCTGGAGGTGATCAAGACCCCCAATGTGGCTCTGGAGACCTCCACTCCGAATGCACCCGGCGTGATCCGCCCGGTGGGTGACGACAATTTCTTGCACGTCATCATGCCAATGACTTCGGCATGATGACCAACAATAACCCAAAATAATAGAAAGGAGAAAATCAAAATGTACCACACCATCATCATCGTTGGCAATTTAGGCCGTGACCCGGAGGTGCGTTATACGCCCTCCGGCCAGCCAGTGACTTCCTTCTCGGTTGCCACCAACCGGCAATACACCAACAACGCCGGTGAAACCATCAAAGAGACCCTCTGGTTCCGCGTCTCGGCCTGGGGCAAGACCGCCGAGGTCTGCAACCAGTACCTGAAGAAGGGCAGCAAAGTGCTGGTCGAAGGCCGCCTGATGGCCGACCCGGCCACTGGCGGCCCGCGCATATGGACAGGGCAGGACGGCACAGCACGCGCCTCGTTCGAGGTCACTGCAAACACCGTGCGCTTCCTGAGCTCACGCGGCGAGGCCGCAGTCGAGGAAGAAGCGTCTTCTGCTGGTATGAATGCCACAGACACAGCCCCCGCTGGCAAGCCGGTCGAGGAAGATAATATTCCGTTCTAAGCCGCATAGGAGGCTACTAATCCGGTATCTTCATCCACCCCGCCGAGATGTTCCTTGCATGGAACACCCACTGGCGGGGAATTTCTATCTGATCTGGCCCGTCTATCCGCCGGGCCAGATCTCATTTCGAAGGAAAGGAGAAAAATCATGCCAAAACTTCTCAACCTCGGACGTGTCGTAGCGACGCGCGGCGCATTGGGTCTGGACGTGGACTTCCGTCCCTACCTGCACCGCCACCATTCCGGTGATTGGGGAGACCTGAGGGATGAAGATAAGACAACAAACGACCTCTCCCTGATAAGTGGGATGCGTATTTTCTCGTCCTACCACACCCCCGCCGGCGTCAAGTTCTGGATCATCACCGAGGCGGACAGGTCGCTGACGACCATCCTGCTCCCGGAAGAATATTAGGAGGAGAAAGGAGAACGTCTGTTCTAACTGCACACATAGTTGCTTTCCAAACGAGGAAGCGTTCGCATCCTCGGTTTATTGTTCAAACGGCCAAAGGCGTCTCTGTTGACGCCTTTGGCCGTTGTTATTTTTTCGCAAGGAGGAACGAACCCATGAAAAACCTTATGTTTGCCGGTTTCGCTGGCCTGTTTTTCGCAGCGGTACTTGCCATCCTGCCGGTCATTGCGGCAGCGATTGCCATGCTGACGAAGGTCATCCCGGCCCTGGGAGGTTAGCCATGGCCGATAGGATGACTACCGATCAGGTGCAACGGACAATTCTAAAAAACCGTCCTGGCGGTCAACCAGGGGCGGTTTTATTTTCCAGCCAAAAGGAGGCGACATGATAGATAACCTCTCACCCGCCGAGGCGCGGCGCTTGGTTCGTACTCGTCGGTGCTCCGATTGTTGGGAGATCTTGTAGGAGCATTACGATGCAACGACACGCACCAGCACCGTTTCCTGTGCCACGCCCGGCTGCCCTTGCCGAGGACACGTATCTCTCGAATTCGTCGAGAATGCCCTCGCAGAGAGCCGCCTGAAGCGCAGGGAGGTCGAGCGCACCCTGGGGGAAAGCGGCGCTGTGACGTGGGTACCGAAACCCGTTCGTCGTTCCGAGCAGGCCATCCTGGCCGAACTTGGATACTAACCATTATGGTAGCTGGAACAGCTACCATTACCAACAAAAAGAAAGGAGACCGCCGTGACCACTACTGTGCGTCAATCAGCAGCTTTTCCCACCGTTGCGATCTTGCGCAAAGGTGGGCCGAAGGTCGTGAGAGAAGGCAAGGAAGTCTTTGGGCCGGATCTCAACGACCGTTTCCGTGTGGACTGGCTCCCAGGTGTAGACCCGGCCATAAGGAAGATGTTTGAAGATATCTACAAAACGGACCAGCCTCACAGCCTGCGAGCTATGATAGCCTTCCCGAACGTGTTCCAGGCGTGGGACACGACGAATGAGGCATATTGGGGCACATCGCGTTTTGCCCAGGCCGATAGCGAATGCTACAAGTCCCTGTACGACCCTTTTACCTGGCAGCCAATCATCGTGCACGGAGAGCCTTTCAAGCCGTTTATTGCTGGCGAGGTCTTGACGTTCAAGAACAAGCAGGGCGAGCCACGGGCATTCAAGCTGAAGCCGACCACCCGCTTCGACCTTTTCCTGCCCGAACTGGTGGGCTGCTTTGTAACCTTCCAGATCAAAACGAAGGCATCTGGGGATCTGATCAACCTGCGGCGCAACCTGGCTGCAATCCAGGCCGCAGCCGATGCTCTTGGTCAGCGCACAGGCGCAGCGGGTATCCCAATCATCGTCTCCCGCCGTGAGGACACGGTGTTGTGGCATAAAGCCCCTGGCCAGACAGTGCCGGTAAAGAAGTGGCTGATCGACATCCGCCCGGATGCAGCATCGAAGTGGGCACGGACCTTTGCCGAGCGTCTGAGCGCCCTGGCCCTGGCCATGCCTCTCGCAGTCGAGGAAGACCCGTCCGAGGACGAAGACCTGTTCAACGACGGCGAGGGGGATGACAAGAAGCAAGGCCAAGAAGGATTGGCCGCACAATCCCCCGCAACAACCGCTGGTTCAATGGTCTCAGTCGAAGCTCCCAAAGAACCGGAGAGCGCTGCCGACGGACCGGCTCCCGACCCGCTCTTGCCCAAATCGCCGAGGGACTGGACAGCCTTCTGGTCTCTCAGCGTCCCCGGCCTGAATATCCCGCGTGAGAAAGCGCAGGCCGCGCTAAAGTCTGCCAACAACGATGCTTTGGCGGCTTACCGCGCGCTGAAAGCAGGATAGCCGTTCTATTACAACCGCCCCTGGAGGACTTCCGGGGGCGGCCTCTCTTTTGAAAGGAGAATAAAACATGGACAACTTATTATCCACCGAATTGTCTACCGAACGCGCCTGCGGACGGCGCGTCAAAGGCGGGGTGTACGCGGAAACCCGTCTCAGTGGAGACGGCCTTCCGCTGGAATACTTCCTTGTTGACCCGCCGCGCCCCGTTGATCTGGCCGTCCTTGGTCTGACTGCCGTAGGTGTACGGCTGGTCGAGATCGAAGGCATTTGGCATGTCTTCGATGTGGTCGGGCAGGAATACTACCCGTATCCTGCCGATTACGTCGAAGAAACTCGCCTAAAAGGGGCGTCCCGCCGCCTGCCGGCCAACCTGGCTTTCGCAAAACTGGGTTCAGAAAGCCGGCTGCTTCTGATCCACCAGAAGGCGGTGATCAAGAACTTCGACCAATACCCGCAGCCGCCAGTGTTAACCTGTCCGAAAGGGCTGTACGAGCACCTCGCCGCGCCGCTGCCTTCAATGTGTGCAGGGCAGTGGTGGCACGACCTGCCTGAAAACGGCGTGAGATGGCTGCCGGGCGGAGTCGAATACTGTGGCTTTCAGCGTTCGCAGGGCGTTGCGCCGATCTATGAGCATGGTGTTTTTCTCTCTCTGCCGATTACTAACCTGGCGGTGATCAATGGCGGAGAGGATACCGAGAAGAATCACGAGGCGGCCGGCAAGAGTGGGCTGCCGGTCTATCTTGAGGAGGAATAGTGAAATGAACGAGCATAAGAACATTCCAGTTAGTGATTTGATCATCCCGCCCGGCACGAAAGTCCGGGCGGGGCTGATTAAGTCGGTGAAGGCGCACGGCATCCTGGAGCCGATCCTCGTGTCTCCGCACAACAGCGGTGGCTACCTCGTGCGTGATGGCCGCCGGCGGGTGAAGGCAGCCATCGAAGCCGGGCTGGAAATCGTGCCGGCTGTTGTCCTGGAAGACGGCGGCCCGGAAATCACCATTCTTGCGCACGCCACCCGCAGCGAGAACCCGGTTGCCGAGCTGGAGGCCATCCGGGAGTTGCAGCGCAGCGGCATGAGTGAGAAAGAGATCGCCGCCGCTGGCTTCGCGCCCGTGTCCCACATCCGCCGCCTGGCGCGGTTGAACCACCTCGTGCCAGAGATGGCGGAGAAAGCGGACGAGGGGGAGATCTCGGCGAATCTGGCATTCGAGATCGCCAGCCTTCCGCCGGGAACTCAGCGTGCCCTGCTGGACGAAGAAAAAACGATCACCGCCGAAACGGTGCGCCAAGCTAAGTACGCCCGCCGTCAGGAGGCCATTCCTGACCTGGCCGACCTGGTGGGGGATGCCCAGCCGCTGGCCACGTTCGAGAGCATGATCGGCCAGTTGTCTGCCGGCACGCTGAAGGCGGTCTTGGCCGACCTGCCCGATGAAGCCCGCTTTGCAACCTGGCGGGCGAAGTTCAAGCGCGCTCTCGGCGAACTTGAGTTTGCTCAATCCATCAAGGTTCATCAGGCTCTGGAAGTGTCCTGAGCTTGAACTATCTTTCTTCAGAAAGGAGCGTATCGCGATGATCCAAACCAATGTGCGGCCCCCGGTCGCGGATACCGTGCGCAGCACCTACTCGGTGACCGTGATCCAATCAGGCCTTTCGCAGGACATCATCGAATCGCTGCGCCAGGATGCCATCGTAACCATTTCCGGTTACTTCTACGCTGTGGACTTCGGCCCTGACGTGCGCCCGCAGCACCATCGCGTGGGCAAGGATAAACGCTGCACCTGTTCCCTGGGCGAGGACTGCCCGGCAGTCCTCGCTGTTGCGGACTATCTGAAAGCCGGTGGCGAACGCGCACCCGAACCGCGTGCCGGATATTACCCGGTCGCGCCGCAATCTTGCCCCATCTGCGGCGCGGAGACGTACTATTACCCCGAACTGAACAGCAAGCGCCGGGGCGTGGGCTGGGCCTGCGTGAAAGGCAGAGGAACGCACTACTGGCTGGCTCACGTGGCCGTTCTCAGTAAGGCGTTTGCAAACAACCCATGGGTTTACCCGCCGGTGTACGCCGCGGGCGGTACGGTGCTCTACCCCGGGCTGAAGCGGGAGGACGTCACACCCGCGACGGCCAAACCCAACTGGCCGGAAGGGTATAACCCAAATCTGTAACAGAAATTCATCTCCCCAACGCAGGGGACTGCACTCGACCCCTGCAAGGGGCGGAGTCTGTCCCCTGCTCATTCTACCGACCGAGTAGGCGCTGCCCTGAGTTCATCGAAGGGTGCTGCGCAAGGCCTAATCGGCAGAACGGAGGACTGACATGCAAACACAAACACTTTTCACCCCCCAAACTCCATACAAGCTCCCCAAACTAAAAACGTTACCGCTGCGAGACCAGCCCGCCTATCGGGTCACGTCCAATGCGGCTGCCTGTAGCCTGGCCGAACTCCTGGCTGCGGTGATCGGTGGAGGGCAGCAGATCGAAATCGCCGAAGGCGTCCTGGCTCGCTTTGGCAGGGACGTTCAACGCATCTACAAGGCCCACGTCGCCGAACTGGCTTCAGTGCGCGGCGTCGGCCAGCAGACAGCAGTGCGCATCAAGGCCGCGCTGGCCCTGGGGCTGAAGCTCCATGAGCCTGCCGGTGAACGGCCGGCAATCAACAGCCCTGCGGATGCCGCCGCCCTGGTCCAGTACGAGATGAGCCTGCTGGAACAGGAGTATCTCAAGGTGATGCTTCTGGACACGCGCAACCGCGTCCTGGAGATCGTTGAGGTGTACCACGGCAACGTGAGCGCAACGCAGGTGAGTGTGGGCGAGTTATTCAAGCCAGCCGTGCAGCGTATGGCTCCGGCGATCATCGCGATCCACAACCACCCCAGCGGCGACCCGACGCCCAGCCCTGACGACGTTGCCGTAACGCGTGCCATCGTCCAGGCCGGAAAGCTTTTGGATATTAGCCTGCTCGACCACCTGATCATTGGTGGAGAGGGGCGCTGGGTTTCCTTGAAAGAACGCGGACTGGGATTTAGTTAGTTCCTAGTCTCGCGCGCTGTAACTTATTAGCCCCTGCACACTTCCGTGCAGGGGACTTTCTTTTCACGAGGAGCAAATAAAATGGACGTAACAACTTTCAATTGTGTGAACATCCTTGACACATCCATGCCCGAAAACTGGCCGGATGAAGACCATCCGGCCTACTGGCTGGCGCAACTCCGCAAGGAAGACTGGCGGCAGTTGTTGTTGGCCCACCTGCAGCCGGTGCGTATCCCACTTGCCACCAAGAAACAAACCCTGGCGCAGGCTGCACTCGACCGATTCGAGTTCACGGTCTGCCCCTCGCTCGACGCAGCCTGGCAAGCCTGGATGGAGTTGCTGGGCCATGCGCCGGGGGTGATCATCCAGTTTCGCCATTCTGAGACGGACTGGACGCGTGGCGTCCCAGAGTTTGTTCGCCCCGACAAGGGCGAGCCGCTTGGCTTCGTGAACATCGCCGGACGGCTGGTCTGCAAGCCCATTGTCGATGTTCAACCCGACCGCTGGCAGGATTTCATCTACCTGGCAACCGATACCCGCTGCCCGTCTTGCGAAGGCGCGGGGCGGGTAGATCGCCAGCGCTGCCGCGCTTGCGGCGGCCGGGGCGAGATCGGGGGTTGAGATGCAACTGCGACTCTTTGACGACAGTTCGACACCTGCTGCGCACAGCGCCTACTCGGTGCAGGTAGCGCCGCCAGAAGAGGAATCCATCTTTGGTCCTGTCATTTGCGCGTACTCCCGCGCTCAAGCCATCGAAGACGGCGTGTTGGTGGACGTGAGCGAGACGGCCAAAGAGGTCGGCTTCCGCTGGCCGGTAGTGATCACCGCAGCCCTGCACGACCGGCTGACACCATCGCAGCACGACGTAAGCATCGGCCAGGACTACGATGGCCGCCTGTGGGATGCGCTCTGGCTGGCAGCCTACACAATCAAGCTGGCAGACCCAGGGACGGATACCGTCACCTATACGGTCGTCCTCCAG
>Ga0210041_1004158_pt1 | contig 10860 bp, 10 predicted proteins | sample CryGeymeta201503_FD_183973 | JGI IMG/M metagenome (GOLD analysis project Ga0210041, IMG submission 183973) | Groundwater microbial communities from Crystal Geyser aquifers in Utah, USA - Crystal Geyser metaG 2015-03 (SPAdes) (version 2) | ecosystem: Environmental > Aquatic > Deep subsurface >... | reverse complement strand
TAAATCGTAAATTATAAATCGTAAATCAAAAATCATAAATCAAAAATCATTAAACCTCTTTATTATGGAAAGAATAAATGTACTCTATATAGATGATCAAATACTGAATTTAAAAGCTTTTCAGGCTTCTTTTCGAAGAATATTTAAAATTTATACAGCAAGAACAGCAGCCGAAGCAAAGCAAATTTTAAATAAACATGAAGTTGAAGTTATTTTATCAGACCAACGAATGCCAGAGGCAAGTGGTGTTGATTTCTTTGAGTCTATTTTAGAAACCCATCCCAATCCAATCCGAATTTTAGTTACCGCTTATTCCGATATTAATTCAGTAATTGATGCTATCAATAAAGGTCAGGTTTATAGATACATCACTAAACCATGGCATGATTTTGACTTGAAATTAACCATAGAAAATGCCTATCAACTTTATTTGTTGAAAGAACAAAACAATAAGTTGAATTTGAAATACCAACGAATTTTTACAGAATCATCAGACCCAATTCTAATATTTGATTTAAAAGGAAGAATTATTGATTATAACAAGGCAACCCTAGATTTTGTAAAAACAAATAAAGAAAATAATTTACACCACAGAAGTTTTAATTCGCTTTTAAAAGATAAGTCAAGCACAATTTACATCATTCAAAAATTAGAAAGTAATGACTCTATTAAAGATTTTCAATGTCAAGTATTAGGTAAAAATAATACGACTAAAGATTGTTTAATTACTATTAATGCTATCAAGGATAATTATGGAAATATTTTAAGTTTTCAGGCAATTATTAAAGATTTTACAGAACGAAACAAGCTTAATCAACTTTTGTTGAAAACAACCATAGAAGCTCAAGAAAAAGAAAGAGAGCGAATTTCTAGGGATTTACATGATGGAATAGGTCAACAATTAGCAGCCCTTCAAATGCATTTAGATGTGTTTACCGAGTCAACCACAAAAGATGATTCTGATTTAGTAAAGATTTCGTCTATACTTTCAGGTACAATTAAAGATTTGAGAAAAATATGCTATAACACCCTCCCATTAGTATTATTTGATAATGGGTTGATAAATGCTATTGATGATTTAACTAAAAAAACAAGAACTACTGCGTTGGATGTGAAACTTAGTTATTCAAATCATTTTCCAGCCCTTACAAAATCGTTAGAAATAGCCATATTTAGAATTATTCAAGAGTTTGTTGCTAACTCTATTAAACATGGAGGAAATTTATCAGAAATTAATATTGACTTAATTTATAATGAAGAAACCATTACACTTAAACTCAAAGACAATGGTATCGGTTTTGAAGTAAATTCACTTTCTCTTCAAAAAGGACATGGCTTAAATAACATAAGAACTCGGGTAGAATCTTTTAATGGAAAACTAACAATGGAAAGCATTCCAAAAAAACAAACTAATTTTAATATTGTTTTTCCTTTTAAACTAGATGAAGAGAGAGTTTAATTAGAGTTTGTCTTTTTAGTCGAGAGGCTGATTTTTAAAACGAGAATAACGAAGAAGTTGGACTTTAAAGACAGACTCTAAGCTACTAAATTGTTTTTTATGGCATAACTCACAAGCTCTGCAGTGTTTCTAACACTTATTTTTTTCATAACACTTCTTCGATGAGCTTCTATAGTTCTATTACTTGTTTGTAACATTTCAGCAATTTCAGTACTTGTTAATCCTTGAACAACTAAAGTTAAAATTTCAAGCTCTTTTGGAGTGAGTTCTAATACTTCCTCTTTTTTTGTAGTTTCGTTTTTATGTAACAACCGATTAAGCATCATGCTAGAAACCTCATTACTATAGAATTTTTTTCCCTCATGAACTGTTTTTAATGCAATAATAAGTTCTGCATGCGTGGTGTCTTTCAAAATGTACCCATGAATACCCAAAGAAATCATTTTAAAAATATAAGGTTCGTCATTGTGCATGGTTAGAACTAAAATTTTAATTGATGGGTATTTCTCAGTTATTATTTTTGCTAGTTCAAAACCATCCATATCTGGCATAGTAATATCTAATAAAACGACATCAACATTAGTGTTGGTTTCAAGAAATTCTAACGCTTCTATACCATTAGATGCTTCACCTACAAGATTAATTTCGGTTTTATATTTTTTTAAAATCAATTTATAACCTTCCCTGATTAAAGAATGGTCATCAACAATAAATACATTTATATGTTCCATAATATCAAAGTTATTTTTCTAGCAAATATAAAGAATTAAACTACGATTTTAATAAGTATAAATACGTATAGATTGTGCAAAAAATACTATGTATGAGTGTTTTGTTTAAATTAATATAGCTTTTAATAATTAAGCAAAATTTAATTGTTATTTTTGAAATTACATTTGATTTGAATATAGTATTAATAATCAATAAATAACTAACTAAATGAAAACACTTACAACTACTATTCTTTTAACACTATTTTTTATTAGTAATTTTTCTTTCGGACAAGTAACAATTGCAAAAAACAACATAGAAAGCACAACAATTACTAACACATTAGAAAAAACCAACAATGTTATTTTCTATGCGTATGAACAAACACAAAAAGGTAAAGTTTATACAGAAAGTTTGTCTAAAGCAGTGAAACACCAACAAATTGCAAAGCAACTTCTAACTGAAAATAATTATTTCAGAGCCTTACATCATTCTCGATTGGCTAGAATTTATGCTTTTAAAGCTATTAGATATAACAAAGGAGTTATCAATTCAGATTGGAATTTCACTGATGAAGAACAAAAATTATTTGGCGAAGGAATTGCTGATGTTGAATTAAATGAAGAAATGCTAAAAAAATATCCAAACGATAAATTTTTAGATGAAAAAGTAAATAATAATGATTTGGAAAACAATGAATTAAACTGAAATACATTGTTTTTATATTTTTTTGTAAAAGGATAGCTTTGTATCAAAAAGCATCCTTTTTTTATTTTAAGTTAAGATGTTAAAATATCGTTTATTAACCAGCGAAGAGCTTCGTGAACTAGAGGAAGAATTTAAACATTTCCTTATAATTAATCAAATTTACGATGATGAATGGAAGTTGTTGAACCAACAAAAAAGCCAAAAAGTAGAAGAGTTAATTGTGCTTTTTAGCAATTTAGTTATCGAAAAAGCACTCAAAAAGATTGCTTTTTTAGAAATAATTACCAACAACGGAATTAATGCCTTTTATTGTAAAGAAAACGAAATGGAGCTAATAGGCATTAGTACAGAAAATAAACAATTTGATTTTACTTTAGTCAAAGAATCCTCAGATATAAGAAATCAAAGTTTATCTATTTTCAAAACATCAAAACCTTACTTCAAAACTAGAGAAATAGAAGTATTTAATCTAATTAATAGTGGTTGTAGTATTATTTCGTCAGAACGATATAAAAAACTAGAACTTGCTTATAATCTTTCCATAAAACAATTTAAAAACTAATGATTAAAGCATTCAAATTTATTTTTACCATACTTCCATTTAGCTTATTAGGACAACAAACACCATTGCAAAATGAACTAAAAGCATTAGTTTCTGATGTGGATTTAAAAAATGCTTCCATTAGTTTTTATGCGTTTGATATAGAAAACAATTTGCCAGTAGCGTTCTATGATGAAAACAGAGCGTTGATTCCAGCTTCAACTCTAAAACTTCTCACAACAGCTACAGCCTTCGAAATTTTAGGTAAAGAAACTCGTTTTAAAACATCAATTTTATATCAAGGGGAAATTGATACAATTAACAAAGTCCTCAATGGCAATATAATTATTAATGGAGGTGGCGATCCTGCATTAGGCTCGCACCGTTTTCAAAATCACTATGGAGCTATTTTTCGAAAATGGGCAATAGAAATTAAAAACTTAGGCATAGATTCAATTAACGGAGCTATAATTACCGATGCAACAATTTTTAATAATCAACTTCCTTCAACATGGATTTGGGGCGATATTGGTAACTATTATGGTGCTGGAGCCAATGGACTTAGTGTTTATGAAAATTTCTATACCCTTTCATTAAAATCAGCTAGCGAAGTAGGAGGTAAGGTCGAAATTAATTCAGTTACACCTAAAATTCCTAATTTAGATTTAACAAACAATATAGTTAGTAATAGTGTTGGAAAAGATTTAGCCTACATCTATGGTGGGCCAAATCAGTTTAACCGTTTAATTTCAGGAAGTATTCCAAAAAATAGAAATGAATTTAATATAAAAGGCTCAATTCCTAATCCAGAATCACTTGCGGCATTTCTGTTGAATAGTAGATTAAATGAAACAGGCGTGAAAACAAAAATCAAATTTTTGTCAGCAAACACGGAGGATAGTTTGTATAATCCCAAAGAAACTAAAGAAATAACGTACACAGAATCGCCTACACTTTTTGAGCTTATTAAATTAACAAATCTACATAGTATAAATTTATATGCCGAACACTTAATTAATCACATAGGATTAAAACAAAACGGAGTGGGATCAACAATTTCAGGGACAGAAGCAATGCTTTCTTTTTGGAGAAAGAGTGGAATTGATGTAGAAGGTATGAGCATTTTTGATGGAAGTGGCTTATCGAGGTTTAATGCATTAACTTCAAAACAATTGGTTGATGTGCTAATTTATATGCATCAAAAAAGTAAGAATAAAACAGATTTCTACAACACACTTAGTGTTGCTGGAAAATCAGGAACATTAATTAACATCGGTAAAAATACAGCTGCACAAGGAAATATATACGCAAAAAGTGGGTATATGAACCGAGTGAGAAGCTATGCTGGATATGCTAAAACAAAGAGCGGTAGAACAATTGCATTTGCTATAATAGTTAATAACTACAATTGCTCTGCTGCTGCGATGAAAATTAAGTTAGAAAGAATAATGATTCAAATAGCCGAAAGCAATTAACCTATTAGAGTATGTCTATAAAGTTCAACAAGGGGTCATGACCCTTTGTCAAAACAATGACATTCTGGACAAACTCAATTATACTGCTTTTATTTTGCCATTTTTTGATTCACCAAGAACGACTACATCTTTCACTCTTTCATATTCTTTAATAGCTGATAACATAGCTTCTTTGGAATCTCTTCTTATTTTGATGCCAGATTTGGCACCTTTATTTCTTATTTCTAAATAAAATCCGTCTTTTAATTTGGTTGGTTTTGTTGCTGGTCTGCCCATTTCGTTTAATTAAGTTCAATATTAAAATTACAATACTCTAAATTAGACTTTTTTTATTAAAAAACAAGTAAAAAGCTATTTTATTTAACATTATTTAACGGAATCCTATTTTTGAAAATAGTCGCTGCTTTTTTAAATAATAAGAAACAAGGATGTTTTTGTTATAATATCCTTTTAGATTTAGACAAGGAATGTTTTTACTTGGGTAAGCGTGTCGTAATTTATAAAATGCAAAATGAGCTTTAATTACTGCTAAGGCATGTTTTGGTTTTCCTTCAACCAAAAATTTAATTCCTGCAATGCCGTCCAAAAGTAATCGAATCAAAATAATTGAGAATCGTTTTTGTTTGGGTAAATTTTTATAAAGCATCAGTAAATTATTTCTGAAATTAAGGAAAGTTTTTCTTGGATTTGTTTTGTTTAATGTTCCGCCACCCACATGATAAACAGTTGATAGGTGTGTAAACATCACTTTGTAGCCTAAATGTTGCATTCGCCAACAAAGATCTATTTCTTCCATGTGTGCGAAGAATGTAGCATCAAAACCACCTAATTGGCTAAAAACTGATGATTTAACAAACAAACAAGCTCCCGATGCCCAAAAAACTTCTGTTTCATTATCATATTGGCTGGTATCTTTTTCTAGGGTATCAAAAATTCTTCCTCTGCAAAATGGATATCCGTATTTATCAATAAAACCACCTGCTGCTCCGGCATATTCAAAATATTCTTTATTGTGATAGGCTTTTATTTTTGGTTGGCAAGCACCAATAAATGCATCGCTTTCAAGTAATTTAATGCATGGATTTAACCAATTTTCGGTTACTTCCACATCCGAATTCAGTAAAACAAAATAAGTAGCATTAACTTCTTTTAATGCTTCATTATAGCCTTTTGCAAACCCGTAGTTTTCTTTTAATTTAATAATGCGAATTTCAGGATAGTTTGCTATTAAAAAATCGATGGAATTGTCTGTAGAACAATTATCTGCAATAATAATTTCAGCATTTTGACTGAATTTTATTACGGATGGGAGAAACTTTTCAAGAAAGCCTTTTCCATTCCAATTAAGAATTACAATAGCTATCTTATTCACGTTAAACGATTATCGTGGATTATTAAAAAAATCATCAGATTGTCCTCCCCAATGTTCATTATTGTTTTTTTCTTCCATATCCTTAGGTTGGTTGGTTCTTTTGTGTAATTGAACTTTCCATTGAGGATTGTTAAGTTCACCAGGTAAATTGGAGTGAAGCATAGGAAAATCGTTACTCACTAAATCTGGATTGTAAAATACAAATCGAATATTACTAAAATTAGTTACTTTGTAATAGTGCCAAATTTCATAAGGATAGGCACTTGGTTCGCTGTATCTCTGAACAATGGTGTTAGGTTTTCCATGTTTAAGATATACTCTGCCTCTGTCGGTTTCATAACCTTTTTTAATAGCCGTGCTAAACTCTTTATTCACAATATCAACCTCTTTTTTATATGTTATCCATGCTTCTTTTGGATTTTCTGGGTTTCGTGTAAACCAAAAATTATAAAAATATTTCTGCATGAGTTCCGTGTTGTTTCCTTTCAATTGGTTTCTAGCATAATTGAGTTCTATAGCAGATGAAATAGGTTCTACGCTTTTTATATAATCAGTTAATTCATTATTACTCATTTCTGCTACAAAAGAGGAAGAAATATCTGTTGGAGAATGAGTAGATATTACTTTTGGATTGCTGCGTTGAAAAAATATCTTTTTTTGCAACAGGAGTTCATTGTTTTTATCTCGAGCTTCGATGTTGATATTATAATTTCCAGAAGGTAAATCAACAATAGAAAAAGATTTTAAGATGATAGAAACGGGTTTTGCTTTTTCCCTACTGAAACCTTTTAAATTGCCAATTACTTCTTTGGTTTCATAAGACTCTATAGCGTACGTAATCAGATAACTATCTTCATCGCCAATTATATTATTAGCATTATAAATTTCTGCATAAAATGCAATTTTTTCATAATTTTCAGGAAAAAAATCAGAAGTATAAGGAATTATATCATACCCATTTTTAGAAATAATAGATTTTTCAGTTGTTTTACTCAATGATTCAATTAATTCAATATCAGAGATGGCCATTTTTTTATCATTATAATTGATATTGATTATTTGATTGTTTTTAAATGGAGGATGAGAGGAATTTAAGTCTTTCATTAAAATTTCAAATTCATAACTTCCAGCAGGCAAAGAAATACGTTGTTGATCAATAAAATTAACCTTTTCGGATGAAGTGTCTGCTAATTCAGGGCTAAGTAGGTTGTATTTTTTAAATTGTTTAATTTCTTCACCTTGCTTAAAAAGATAAGTGATTTCAATACTCCCTTGGAAAGTATTGTTTTCATTTTTAACGTAATTGATAGAATTTCCTACAATTGATAAATAGGTTTCAATGTAAGGGCCACTTAATGGAGAATAGAAAGTACAATGCGTAAAATAAGCTTTTAAATTTTGTGCGTAAGAACTTATTGTTAATACAAAAAGTAATAGAAGTAAAGAGCTAATTTTTTTCATTTAATTTCAAAGTTAATAAAATTCAGTTTAGAAAATTAATAAAAATTATACCATTTTTCTAACAAGAGGTTGATTTATAATAATCGAAAAATCAATACTAGGTAGCAAAAATAATTAATAAATGCTCAACACACATAGGTTTTCGGGAATTTTGAAGAATTTATTTTTTTCTTTATCAAGGCACGGCAAATAGCCAGTGGCTGTTTGAGCGAGTTTGTGTGTAAGCCAAGTATAGCCGTAGCTATGGTTTAAAATTTTAAAGCAGAGAAAGAGAAAAAGAAAGAGTGAAAAATAGAAAATCTATGTGCGTTGAGTATAGTATGATGCTAAGGGGTTTAAATATATTTTTTCAAAAAAAGCAGAAAACTATTTCATATTTAAAATCAATTGTTACTTTTGCAGCGGAGAAATGGCAGAGCGGTCGAATGCGGCAGTCTTGAAAACTGTTGTACCGCAAGGTACCGGGGGTTCGAATCCCTCTTTCTCCGCCAATAAACAATTAAATCCCTTATTACTATTAAGTTTTAAGGGATTTTTTTTGCATAATTGTATTATTTTTGTTCTTTAATGAAATTACTTAATGTATAAACTTATACAACTTTCGCTTTTTATAAGCATTATTTTTTCAAGTTGTTCAACTTCGAAAAAAATTGCAGCGTTGAAACCCGAACCCGATGATGCCGAATCTTTGGTTTATGACCATACTTCTTCATTTATTAGTTTGCCTGTTACCATAAAACTCAAAGATGTTGAAAATCAAATCAACAAAACCTTGAATGGGTTAATTTATGAAGACAACAACATAGAAGACGATAACTTAACAATTAAAGTATGGAAGTTAGCACCAATTATATTACTAAATAATCAAGAAGGAAAAATTAACACCATTTTACCTTTAAAAGCGGTTATACAGTACCGTTTTGGCATCAGTAAATTTGGTATTTCGATGTACGATACACGCGAAATTAATTTAAATGGTAAAGTAAACTTAGTGAGTAATGTTGGTTTAACCAACTGGAAAATAAATACCCAAACCGAATTAAAATCGTTGGATTGGAATGAAAGCCCAAGTATTGTTATTGCAGGAAAAGACATTTCCATCACTTATTTAATAAATCCAGCCCTTAAGTATTTTAAATCGGATATAGAAAAAAGCATTGATGATGCTATAAAAAAATCGTTGGATTTTAAACCCAATGTATTGGATGCTTTAGAAAAAATTTCTGTTCCCAAAGAAATGAGTGCGGAATATGAAAGTTGGTTACGAATAGTACCTATAGAATTGTACGTTACGGATGCTTTGCTTAAAAACGGATTTATTAAAATGGACATGGGATTGAAATGTTACATAGAAACCTTGATAGGACAAAAACCTGAAAGCAAATTTGATAAAGATAAAATAGTGTTGAAACCAGTGGCAAAAATGCCCGATAAAATAACTGCAAATATTGTGGCAGTTTCTACTTACAAAGATGCAACACGAATAATGCTAAAGAATTTTCAAGGGCAAGAATTTAGTAGTGGAAAGAAAAAAGTAACGGTTAAAAACCTCGACTTATGGCATAAAGACGGAAAAATGGTAATTGCTTTAGATTTAATGGGCAGCATTAATGGAATGGTTTATTTAACAGGTTATCCGCAATATAACGAAACCACCAAAGAAATTTATTTTGACCGATTAAATTATGTGTTAGATACTAAAGACAGGTTGGTAAAATCTGCCAGTTGGCTGCTCTCCGCAGTGGTTTTATTGAAAATTCAAGAAAGCTGCCGTTATTCTATACAACCCAATTTAGAAGAAGGAAAACAACAAATGGTGAAGTACACACATAATTATTCGCCCATGCCAGGTGTATTTATTAATGGAAACATTGGCGAAATTGAATTTAAAAAAATTCAGTTAACCAACAAGGCGATTGTTGCTTTTCTTACCATTAACGGTAAACTAAGTGTTGCTATTGATGGGTTGTGATGGATTTAACCCAGAAAATTCATGAATTTTCTACGATATAAGTAATACCAACAAATTTAGCTATTTTCAATAACCCAAATTTGGGTATTACTAAATCGGGATTAACCGCTTTGCTTCCCACAGCCCTTCGCACATTCATACAATTCGCTTCGCTTTTGCATGAATAAAGCGGGTTAATTAGATTATTTTGAAATTTTAACGCAGATAACGGCAAAAAGAGTAAGTCAAAAATTCGGAAAGCTAGGTGATTTGAGTATATAATTGGTATTAATCTTGTTTCGATATGATTTCCCATATTTTATCAGTGGCTCCAATTCCATCTTCAATGTATTTTTTTGATGCGTTACAAGTATTTTCTAGTTGATTTTCAACACTTAAATGATTTACAATTGCAATAAAATCATCCAACGAATCAATAGAAAATGCACCTTTCGCACTAATTAATTCTGCGGCTTCATGAAATTTTTTATGTTTAGGACCAAACAAAATGGCATTTCCAAAACTTGCAGGTTCTAAAATATTGTGCAATGAACCAGAAAAACCACCACCAACAAAGGCAATATCTGTATATTGATAAACAGATGCCAATATTCCGATGTTGTCAATTATCAGGATATTGAATTTTTGCACATTTTCTAATGTAGCGTTTGAATATAATACATAATTATTTTTCAATAAGGATTCAATTTTTTTGATGTGTGCTTTGCTAATATCATGAGGAGCAATAATGTAGTTAAACGCTTTGTTTGTAGATGAAATGTAATTGGAAATAATTTCTTCTTCGTTTTGCCATGAACTTCCTAGTACGATAGTTTTTTTATTGGCTGTAAATTTTTTAATAAGTGGTATTTTTTTTGGATTTAAGGAGTTTTTAAAAACATTATCTATCCGAGTATCTCCCGAAACAGTTGTATTTTCTATATTAATTTGGTGTAACAATTTTTCTGATGTTGTATTTTGAAGAAAAAAGTGTGTGAAGCAACGCAACATTTTTCGATGAAAACAACCATAAGGCTTAAAAAAAAGTTGTGAAGATCTGAAAACTCCAGAAATTAGATAAGTTGGAATTTGTTGTTGTTTTAATTCTTGTAAATAAAAGTTCCAAAATTCATATTTAATAAAAAATACTTTTTTGGGTTGAACTTTATGAATAAATTGAAT
>Ga0210041_1004131_pt1 | contig 10898 bp, 9 predicted proteins | sample CryGeymeta201503_FD_183973 | JGI IMG/M metagenome (GOLD analysis project Ga0210041, IMG submission 183973) | Groundwater microbial communities from Crystal Geyser aquifers in Utah, USA - Crystal Geyser metaG 2015-03 (SPAdes) (version 2) | ecosystem: Environmental > Aquatic > Deep subsurface >... | reverse complement strand
CATAGCAGAGCTATGCGCATTCATCCCCACACTGCGAGGTTTTGTAACGTAAGCGTATGAAATTCTCTCTCTTCACCTCCTTACGTTACAAAACATCTGCTAATCTTGTGTGGGGTTTCCTGCTTAATACAAAAACCCAGCAGCATAATGCGCTACTGGGTTCTATACTGTGTTACTCTTCACGTTTAACCGAAACAACATCTCCACCATGTGGTGTAGCTGTCGTTACTTCTAACACCCTTTTTCTACTGTAGTTTGTAGGAGGAGGTGTTTGGCTGGGGTCGTACAATGCGTCAATGGTATTCATCCTTCGATTTTTTGCAAATCGAAGAAGTTTGGTCCAGAAAGCACCTAACTCGTTTTCTAAGCTCGAGTGCTTGGTAATGAAGGCAACTATTTTCTGCCATCCAGCAGAGTTTTCTGTTGGAAATCCAGGTGCAGTTTGACCATCTTCGATGCAGTGATTCACAAGCCATCTTGTGATCTGAGCTGCCTCCTTAATGGCAGCCTGAATACGATCTACCGACCAGTCCTTTGAGCCTGTTGCCTCGATTAGAGCTGGAATGTAGTCATGAAGAAGTCCACTTTGCTGAGCGTCTAACTCTTGAAGAACGGTAAGCCATGCCATGGCGTCGGCTGACGGTTCTGGAAACGCCTGTGGATCACGTTCCTTAACCTCAGGAACGGGTGCAATGGGCATCCCTTCGGGTACACCATTCCACGGACGGAAGTGATCGACTGTAAGAGTTTGCCCTTCGAAGAAGGTAAAAACGCGTGTCCAGAAATCGACTACATCCTTTTGTTCTTTCGCAACTGAAGTTAGGAACCAGATAATTCCCAGGTGATCAAGGCCAGGAAGTGGTTCTGTTACATCAATTCCCAAACCTTTATATACATGGGTTACTTTAATCAATGCTCCCTTAGAAGTTTCAGTGGGGTTGTTAGATTTGATGAGTCTCCCCCACTCAGCCCCAATGCTGGAATTGAAGGTTCCGTTAACAATTTCAGCAATGAGGCGTCCCGCCGCATTATCAAACCGAACAGCTTTTAAAAAGTGCGAATCTGGTTTTGACATGCCGGCAGGTAGATCATTATCTGCCCCATCAGTGAATAGTCCGCTTTGTTTTCTTAAGCTTGTCTTTGCTTTGTGCGGTTTCACGGTTGATTTGGGAGGTTTGTTCCACGGTTGAAATAGTGCGGTTGTAAATGGTCTTTGGGACATGACCGCAAAAACATGTTCCCATGCCTGGCGCAACGTATCGTTTGCAAGAGTGTCATCCAAGAACCACCTGATGCCCGGATCCTTTTCGATGGATGGGTACACTAGCAAGAGCTCTGGATTGATTCCAAGTAACTTGAGAAGTGTACAAGTCCGCTTAAACAGATCTCTGGCAACGGTTTGCCGCCTAGTATATCCAAGCGCTGAGCTGATTTTGCCTCCACTTATCTTGGTGTTGAGTGCATAAAGTAACACTGTTGGAGCGCCTACAGGTGCAATTGTTCTTACATCAGTCACAAGCATTGTCACACCATCAGGTTTGTTCCCAAATGCACTCATGTTCAAAAACTGTTCCACCTTACCACCTGTGTGATACATAGGGTGGTCAAGTGGATCAAGTCCAAGCTTGCTGAGCATTTCAACTGCTGGATGCAGTTTAAGATCTGTCAGGGTTTGAGGTGCCGCGACATTGACAGTAGTCGGAATCTGTAATGGCTTTGCATGCGGCATTGTAGGCTCCGTTGCCATAAACGGTTTGTATGCCGTGAGTAATTCATCAATGTATGCTTGTAGATCCTCAAATTTTAGGAGTGCAGGATCCAGGTTCTCTTCTAAGGCCCCAATTAGTCTTGCCATTTGGTCAAGCCTAAATGTTCCCTCAACTGTTGTCCTACCGTCTTTAAGGGCACTGAAGTTATCAAGTAGCCTTCTTAATGTGACAATCGCTACCGCCACTTCGTGCTGATTGGGAGGAAGTGAGCTGTTTGTCATTCTATGCTCCTTTGGTGAATCGAATACAATCTACGGTGAATAAAGATATCCAACCTTAGTTCTCCTTTCGTGATGTTAACGTACTTAAAAACGTTAGTAAAACTACACCTTATGTGCAAAAGAGATTATAGCATATGTAGGAGGTCTTTAGGATATATTTCGGGGTAACCCCGGTTTAAACCGTATAGTAATCATAAGAGAATAAACCACACAGGATTGTTCTTGTCATCTCCGACCGGCATCGAAATTTAGATTTAGGTAATTTTCTCTACACTATTGACAATTTACTATATAATGGGTATACGCATTAAATATGTTGGTTCCTGACACAATAAGAGTCTTATAGTATAATTTGCTCAGTTTAGTAAGAAGTTAAGGTTTTGGTACCTCGCACTTACAAAATAACGTTTCTCCTTACATTAAAGCCTTATTGAGGGCAACCACAGGTGGGTAATACATTGTATTACACGTCTCTGGTTTCCGCCCTTAACCGGGCATTTTTATCAATATGGTTGCGAATTTTCGCAACCACCAGTTCCTAAGGAGGAACCAACCATGGCCAAACAGAGTCAAAATTCGAACGCCACCGCCGTCCGGCGGGAACCTGGGGGATCGGGCCCTAGCGGCTCGATCTTTTTTACAAATGTGTCTCCCCGGCGTGACTGGGGACGGCGCAAAAAGCGGCAGTATGGGACGCGCCGTCCCGCAACGGCCTACGCTTCGTAGGCCGAAACTGCCCAGCAAAAAAGAGCCGACACAATTGTGTCGGCTCTTTTCTTGTTCTGGACACTTAATTTTCCACTACTATTTGTTTTATATCTGGAATTCCTGGATGCTCAATCGAGTTGTGCATGACAATGTTTATTTATCCATACTTACAATTTTTGTCATTCCCGACCTGATCGGGAATCCATAACCGCAAAACCCCCACCCTCACCTTTTACATTTCTCTTTACATGCTATACTCTGTAGCTGGTTGCACATGCAATTAATTTAACAACGTAGCACTACATTGAAAGGAAGGAAGGTATGTGATTATGATGCCGAATTTGGAGTACCTATGGGATATGGCGGTGCACTGGGTAAAAGTTGTTTTTGTGATTGTCCCAGTCAGCGCGTGGTACTCTTTTTTTGGCTTTGTTGCACTACTCAAAACGGTAGACAAGCAAGAGGCTTTTTCGAGAGCCTTTGCAGAGTTTAAGGGTAAGGTGGCATACGCCAAAGAAGATGACCAGAGGTTTGTGTATGAAAACTATGTACAAAGTAACATGTACCAAGAGGGTTTTGGGTCGGATCAAGAAACGTGGTTTTACACCTTTTTGTACTGCGCCAGTGTGTGCAGTAGGCACCACTGGTTTGACGATCAGTGGCTTTCCCTACGTGTTGTTTCTGTGTGTAGAGCAAATGATGTTGCCATTGGTTTTGATGATGTACTTGAAGTTTTGAGTGAAAGAAAGGATTTAAGTAAAGAGTTTGAGTTTAGACTTGATGAGCTTGAACTCAATGGGAATAATACCCCAAAATAACGAAGGGGAAGGGTACACACATGCGTACTCTTTCCCAACTTTTTACCTGAATACCGCAGAGACGTGTGCCCCAATATCGGTGCCACCTGGCATATTCCACCCGCAATTCACCCCAGGATGGGGCAGGCTGTAGTCATCGGACTTAAGGTAGGCCAGACGATGCCGCAACCCATCAATCCTGAAATCAAGGGATTTCTGTTGTCGAATGGTTGTGGCCTCTCGAGACTGGGCTTGGAGGGCAGCGATTTGTCCAGGGATCCGTTGTTCCTCAGACAGTAGCTGGCCAAATACGGCTGCTGTGATTTCCGCGGCTGTTGAGAACTGTTTGACTACTTCATCATATGTGGGTTCTAACGGCGGAAAGACAAAAACCTTTTCTTTGGTGCGTTTACCTACAGTTGGTTTTCTACTCATTGAAATAATCCTTTCAAATGTGCGAGTAACTACAAATACTACAAGAAACGGTATTATACCTAACTGCGGGCAAAAAAGAAAGGTAGACCCCAACGGGAGCCTACCTTTTACATATAACCTACAAGCACAGTTTTGTTGCCCATGTACTATCTCCTGGTGTGATGGCGCCCTCCACGGCGAGATCTTTGTCCAATTCCAGTGGAAGGCTGGTGCGGAATGCAAAATCTAGTATCGGGTTTTGCAACAAGACGCGGGACGGGAATGGTGTGAGAACCGCCTGAGGTGTGTTCACACACAATCATTACGTCTCGCTGTTCTTGAACTGCTGTTTGAGTGGCTGTGAGCCTCTTTTTCAACAACTCAAGTGTAGCGACCTCTTCGGGTGAAAGAGATCCTTTGTTTTCTAAAACCGCAATTTCCCTACCGAGTTCACGTAGTAAACCCAGTGTGGTGTATTGCTTTTCGGTTGATATAGCTGCTCCCCCATGTGTAGCCTTGCCTTTACCCGAAGGCTTGACTACGGGGGCAAGCTGGGTAGACTTTTGCATACGGCTCTCCTTTTGAATGGAACGAAAAATTGTAGACGTGCGTGCTTAAGGGCAACATCATTATTTTAGCAGTTTGTCCCGTAGTGGCAATGTATACCTAGTATGTAAGCAGGCTTACATACCATTGAGTTTAAAGTATCAAATTTAGCTTAACTCATCTTGTGAACCTACCTTCTTCACGGTATGACCTGCTACAATGAATCGCATGGAAACGGTAAGCGGCATAGTTGCCAGGGTAACCTACCAAAATTCAGAAAACGGCTACAGTGTAATGAGAGTTGAGCCAACCTCAAGTACACAATCAAATCTGTTTGATAAAGAACATGACAGTGAAGAACGTATAACGGTAACCGGAAACTTAGCCCTTCTTAAAGCAGGAGATGTTGTTGATTTCACCGGAGAATGGACCAATCACGCAAAATATGGAACACAGTTTACCGTAGATTCTTTTCATATCCACTCCCCTACTACCAAAATTGGGTTAACTAAATTTTTGGCTTCAGATCATTTTAAAGGCATTGGTGAAAAACTAGCTCAAGAGCTCATTGATACATTTGGTGAATCGTTACCTCAAGTTATTGAGCATGATCATCACAAACTTACCGCAATAAGAGGGATTACCCGTCAAAAATCTGAAATAATTAAGGAGGCATGGGAAAAAGCAAAAGATACCCGTGAACAAAATATATTGCTTCAGGGAATGGGTTTAACGCCAAACTTAACGCACAAAGTAATTGATATGTACGGAGCAAAGGCGGCTGAGAAAATTACAGAAAATCCCTACCAACTCGCACAAGATGTATGGGGTGTTGGGTTTAAACGTGCCGATGAGATAGGGAAAAATATTGGATTTACGCATGATCATGCGTACCGAATTAGCGCAGGCATTTCATATTCTCTTATAAAAGCTCTTGATGATGGCCATATGTTTTTGCCTTTTGAGGAGCTTACAAATCAGGCTCAGCAGATTCTTAGTGTTGATCTTGTAAAGGTTGAGGGCCAGATTCAGGCTATGCTTACCAATGGTGTTTTGGTTTTGGATCGTGACGTTTCTTATAACGCAATTTATTTGAAAGCGTTTCATAAGGCAGAAGATGAGTTGGCTACCTTACTTCAAAAACTGGATGAACCACATGACGATGATCCATTTGCGAAAGTCCCTCTCAAAGAAATTTCTGGTTTACTTGAGTCTGCAGTTACCGACACCGCATTATCAAGTGAACAGGCAATGGCGGTTAAAACAGCTCTTACCAATCCGGTAAGTATTCTTACTGGTGGCCCCGGTACCGGTAAAAGTACAACTCTTAATACACTCATAAAAATTCTCGAAGAAGTTGGTAAATCGTATGTGTTGACTGCTCCAACAGGTAGAGCTGCAAAACGTCTGGCTGAAATTAGCGACAGGACTTCATACACCGTTCACAGATTACTAAAACTACAACCTGGTGAAGTGGCAGCATTTAATGCTGAAGATCCGCTTAAATACGACATAGTAATTGTGGACGAGGTCTCAATGCTTGATACGTTTGTAATGAAAGCTCTTATTGCGGCGGTTAAGCCAGGTTCTCATATATTTCTCGTGGGTGATGCTGACCAGTTGCCAAGTGTGCAGGCTGGAAACGTATTGTCAGATATTATTCATTCTAAAAGGTTCCCCGTTGTAACCCTTACTCAGGTGTTCAGGCAAGCACAAGAGAGCGATATTATTATGAACGCCCACCGCATTAAAGAAGGTATGGGGCCTGAGTTTAAAACGGAGAACACAGATTTTTACTTTATTGAAGTTGATACGGTAGAAGATGCAAGAGCGTCAATTGTAGATTTGGTTTCGAATCGTATTCCTACAGAGTTTGGATTTAATCCGTACGAAGATATTCAAGTGTTGGCGCCACTCTATAAAACTCCGGCTGGTGTTTCACAACTTAATATTGATTTACAGCAAACATTAAATCCTAAAAAGCGTGGCAAGAATGAAATTCCGTTTGGGTACACTATGTTTCGAGAAGGTGATCGAGTTATGCAACTTAAGAATAATTATGAGAAGGATGTGTTTAATGGTGACGTGGGGATTGTGCGCGATATATCAGTGTTTGACGGTTCACCTGAGGTGAGTGTTTCATTTGGTTCTGGATATCAGGTTCACACTGTTAAGTATGCTAGGGAAGAATTGATGGAGTTAACGTTAGCGTATGCCGCGAGTGTTCATAAGAGCCAAGGTTCAGAATACCCTGTTGTCGTAATGCCAATGGTTACTAGTCACTACATTATGTTACAGAGAAATCTGTTATACACCGGAATTACTCGAGCAAAAAATTTAGTAATGTTAGTTGGACAAAAAAAGGCTTTATATATGGCGCTTAAAAACGATACTCCTATGAAAAGATATTCTGGGTTAAAGAAGAGATTGGAGAGGTAACTGAAGACATTTGCATTCCCACTCAAGTTAGAAATGACAAGGTGTAAATAGTAATTACTAATTTGCAAGTTTATGGTAAAGGCTACAGTTGGAATCTTTCCGTCATTCCGAACATGTTTCGGAATCTGCATATTATGATTCATGTTTCCAGAATGAAGTGAGATCTTGAATCAAGTTTAGGATGACAAGTAGGGACAGATGGGGTTATGAAAATGTTGGATTCAACATCATGATAAATGTGAATATATTTTGTTCACATCATTTCTGTTTAGTTCTTTTTTTAAAGCTTTGAAGGATACACCTCCTTTACTCTAAACGTTCTGGTGAGGTGTTACACAAAGAATTTGTTAAGTGATTTTATTAGTTAAATCTTAAAACCCCGAGTCTTCTTTTGTGTAATCGGAAGGAGTTGTGAGTAGGCTGTCTATGTTTTCAATTTTCTCGTAAACAAATGTTCCTTCTTGCCACTGATCGGACCCTTCAAACTTCATATATAGTGTTGTTATTAGCCCTGTTTCGGAATCGAGTGATACTTTGACCTGAACGTTTATATCGGTAAGATCAAATGGTGTTTTCCATGCCCAATCTGCTTGCCACTCGTTATTACTGTTTTTTTGCCATGTGACTATTCCTTGTTGGGTATCTTCTAGCAAAGGTATAAGTGGGTATGATGCTACAAAGATGGAATCAAAAAAACTGTATATACTGTTGGATGATTCTAAAATGGAGTATGTTTTCTGGTCAGGACTAATAACATAAAGATCAGTACCATTTCGATAAACGGTTGTGTTCATATCTGCATCATTGTTTTCAATTTTAACGACAGCACCTTTTTTCAGGTAGATTGTTCCATTGTTAAGATCCAAGCTTGAGGTCACGGTACTAGAATCATCTTGTTTTATGACGTCAAACTTTCCAGAGGACGTAACTTTATAGTCTGAAGCAAACAGAGCTGTAGCAAAGCTTTCCATAGGGTTTGTAGTTATTTTAGGGGAAGGTGTTTCGTTTGTAAGTTCAGCTACAGGTGAAGATTCATTGTTTGACGTTAGTGACGAGCTTGGCTTATAAAAAAAGTACCATACCCCTAGTCCAATAGATAAAAGAAGAAGCATCAGTCCTAATAATATGAAAACTATTTTTTTAGAAGGTTTTTTCTTTTATTCTTTAGATAAACCTGTGTCTGTTTCATGATCCGAATTTTGCAGAGCCGACGATTCTGTTGAGGGTTTATCTATCTTTTCAATGGCAACATTAAATTCTTCAGCTGTGTAGCCTGCTTTTAAGGATGCTGATTCTAATTGATTAAGAGAATATTGAGAATTTTCTGTAATGTAGGTAACTAATTTTTGAACGTTTTGATCAGACATACTTTAATTCTTAACTATTAGATTATCACAACTACCACAAATCAAGAAGATGTCTTGCGAGGAGCACCATTCTTCAGCCCAAATTTTCTATGGCTGCTGTTGAGTTTACTAGGTGTAGTTTTGTGCCCAAACACTACCAAGAATGTATTCATTCTGTGGTGCCGCAAGCGAGAGTCGAACTCGCACGTTTATTTCTAAACACTAGGTTCTGAGCCTAGCCTGTCTACCAATTCCAGCACTGCGGCCTATAAAACGAGTACGTTTTTTTGAGTTTATGTTGAAACATAAACTCGACTGTTGCCCCAAAGGGTTTCTTCAAGGAGGATTCCATCACATTATTGATTATAGTCCAAGTCGATTCGTGATGGAAAATATCCACTTGACGATGTTTAGTTGTCATATTAATGACAACTTTAAAGCTACTCTATCAGTAGCTAAATGTATACATTGTGTATCATCTATATAATAGATGTTGAATACGAAAAAACCCGCAATCTAGCTATTCTAAACAAACTAATTTACCCTAGGAGTTAAAATGAGTCTGTCTTTATAAGAATAGCTTAAAAGTTACACAAAAGTAAAAAATTGGTGTAACTAAGCGGGTCTTCTCTTGACCGTGCACCACCGGCGGTTTATCAGACAAAGGTGCTAAATTGCCGGTAATGCACAACCACTTATATTACATATTTGCCTGCCATAACGCAATGAGTAAGGGATGTGTCATTTGTAAGCTTTACGTAAGATACGATTTAATAATGTATTGTTGTGCCATTCTGTTTGTGTTAAAAAAACTTCCGTGAAGAGCTATTGCATTACGTTGAACTTTTGCAAATTGTCTGGGCGCATTGTAAAACATGGGGAGTATGGGTTCTTCAAGTTTACGGTACAGATCTTCACTATCGTCACAATCAACACATTGAATTTCTTGTTCTTCTCCTATTTTTGGTTTCGGTCCAATTGACCACCCGGTAACACCCTCGATTGCACCTTCAATCCACCAGCCATCGAGAATACTTACGTTAGGAACACCATTTAAGCTTGCTTTCATACCACTTGTTCCTGAAGCTTCGAGTGGACGCATTGGTGTGTTTAGCCATATATCAACACCAGGAATAATTATTTTTGCTAGTTCAATACTGTATTCTGGAATATAGATAAGTGAGATGTTTTTATTGAGTTTACTTTTAATGGTCATTATTTCATGAATGATACTTTTTCCTACGTTATCTTCAGGGTGTGCTTTGCCTGCAAAAACCAATTGAAACGGGTATCTTTCGGCAATGGCATTGAGTCTTTCAAGATCATAGAAAATAAGGTCTGCTCGTTTATATTTGGCCATACGCCTTGCGTACCCAATTGTCATAATATCAGGCTTAAACTGTTCGTTAAAATTATTATTAATGAAATTAATGAGTTTAATTTTGTTGTGGTGGTGTGCCTGCATAATCTCATTGCGTGGAATATTTAACACACTTAAAAGTGAAAAAGGATCTATTTTCCAGCCAGGTAAGTATGTATTAAATACATTTTGGACGCTTTCAGATGCCCAAAACACATGATGGACCCCATTGGTAATACTATCGAATCGATAATGAGGAAACATATTCCTGGACACTTGAGTATGTTTTTTGCCTACGCCGTTGACTTTTCCGCACATAACCAGAGCAAGACTGGTCATATTTATACTTCCATTTTTTTCACTTACATCGTGAAGACTATCTAAATGATGTGCCAGGTATAGTTTTTCACGCACCAGGTCTCGTGGGAATTTATCATGGCCGGCAGGTACCGGTGTGTGGGTTGTAAACACGCATTTATTGCGAACCTCCTTAACAGGATCGGTACAATTTTGGGATTTTGCCTCGTCATACAGTGCCAATGTTAGGAACGCCGAATGTCCTTCATTGAGATGATAAACAGATGGTTTGTAGTCGAGTTTTTTTAGTGCAAAATAACCACCAACACCAAGAAGTATTTCTTGTAATAACCGATATTCATGATTTGCTGGATAAAGTCGTTGGGTTAATCTTTTGAGCTCTGGAGGGTTGTTTTGATGGTTAGCGTCAAGAAAAATAATGGGTAACGTGTGGCCTGTTATTCCGGTAAGGGTATACTGCCATAATTTAACATGGAGTTGATGAGGTCCAACGGGAATTTTAATTTCAACATTAAGATTTTTTAAATGTTCTTCAATCGGCCAGCGAGGATATTTTTCTATTTGTCTGTTTTCATCAAATTCTTGAGTAAAGTATCCATATTCTGAAATGAGTGTGACTGCTACGGTAGGAACACTTAAGTCTGCTAGAGAGTGAAGAGTATCTCCGGCAAGTACACCCAGTCCCCCACTGTAGGTCTTCATCTTAGTATCAATGCCAATTTCCATAGAAAAATATGCGACTAAATTGTCTGAGGCGTTCATTCGTAACATGGGCAGTACGTTTATAGTAAAGGGTAAAGGGTAAAAGGTAAAGGGTGAGGCTAGGTATTAAGTCAAACACTGAGTTTCAAGTTGTCAAGTACCCCAAAATTTAGACACCTTGTCTCTGTCTAAATACGACGGGTGGAACCCGAAGAGCTGAATGTATACGTTTATTGTTGTAATAATGTATCTGTTGGTAAACGTATTCAATCAACTCT
>Ga0210041_1004112_pt1 | contig 10927 bp, 9 predicted proteins | sample CryGeymeta201503_FD_183973 | JGI IMG/M metagenome (GOLD analysis project Ga0210041, IMG submission 183973) | Groundwater microbial communities from Crystal Geyser aquifers in Utah, USA - Crystal Geyser metaG 2015-03 (SPAdes) (version 2) | ecosystem: Environmental > Aquatic > Deep subsurface >... | reverse complement strand
AACGCCTGCACCGTCGCCTGTATCGCCGAGAACAAACTGCCGCCGGGAGTGGTCTACCGCCCGGTGATGGCGGAAGAAGTGGGAACGTATCCGCATGTGACGATGAAATTCCTGCCCAAGCCGTGTATGCAATGTGACAACCCGCCCTGCACGCCGGTCTGCCCGGTTAACGCCACCTACAAAAACGAGGAGGGTGTGGTGGTGATTGACTACGATCAATGCATCGGCTGCCGCGCCTGCATGGCGGCCTGCCCTTACGCCTCTCGAACCTTCGATTTCGGCCTGACCTACACTCAGGCAACGCCCGATGGTTTCGACTTCGTGCTTGGGCAATCCAATGCCGGTGATTACGAGCGCATTGCCAACGTAGAATACGGTGAAAACCGCGCGCGCAAGGGAAATACCTCCCCGATCGGCAACGTGCGCAAGTGTCACTTCTGCCTGCATCGCATCAAGGACGGTATGCTGCCGGCTTGCACAACTACGTGCATCGGCCGCGCCACCTACTTTGGCGACGCCAACGATCCCGACTCACTGGTCAGCGAGTTGGTCGCCAGTTCCAACGTCATGCGGCTCAAGGAAGAACTTGGCACTGAACCGCGCGTCTATTATCTGGCTTAGGAGGCCGCCATGCTTAAGAAACTTACTTATGCCTTTGGAGCGCTCACCCTGTTGTTTGGGTTGTGGGGCTTCTATGACCGTTTCGCCTTTGGGCATCAGGATGCCAACTATGGCTCCTACGTGGTGTGGGGACTGTGGGTGGCTATGTACCTGTTCTTCGCCGGCATCGCCGCGGGCGGATTCATGATCGCCACGCTCGACTTGCTGTTCGACATCCCCATCTTCAAGGGTACCGGCAAGATAGCGCTGTGGGGATCGCTGGTCAGCCTGGCCGCCGCGCTGCTTTCCATCTGGCTCGACCTCGGCCACCTGGAGCGCATCTGGAAGGTGTACCTGCAGGGCAATCCCTCCTCGCTCCTGTTCCAGATGGTCTGGGGTTACACTCTCTTCGGCCTGCTGACGCTGGCTGCCCTCATCCTGCAAATCCGCAAACCCGGCAGCCGCGCGTTGAAAATCATCATGTGGATCGGGCTGCCGCTTTCGCTGTTCATCTCCGGCGCGGTGGGCGCCTTGCTCGGCGTCAATGCCTCGCGTCCCTTCTGGCACATCGGGCTGTTCCCGGTGCAGTTCCCGGTCTTCTCGCTGGCTTCGGGGGCGGCGATGATGCTCGTGGCGCTGGGCCTGTTCGGTCCGCGCGACGATCCGCATCGTCCCCAGCAGTTGTGGACGTTGAGCCTGCTGACCGTCATCCTGATGGTGGTCAAACTGTACTTCATCTGGGCCGACTACTCGCAGAGCATGTACGGCAACGTGCCGATGAACGTGGAAGCCATCCGCCAGGTCATGTTTGGGCAATACTGGTGGGCTTTCTGGATCGCGCAGCTGCTGATCGGCTCGCTCATCCCAATCATTTTCCTCTCACAGCCCAAGTTTGCCAAACACAATAGCTGGGCTGGCTGGATGGGCTTGCTGGTGTTGATCGGCTACGCCTTTGCGCGCGGCCTGATCATCTTCCCGGCTCTCACCGTTCCCGAACTGGGCGCGCTGACCTCTGCCTTTAGCGGCCCGCATCTTTCATTCGATTACTTCCCCAGCCTGATGGAATGGGCGGTAACGTCTGGCACGATTGGGATTGCCGTGCTTGGCTTCCTGCTCGGAAGCGACTTCCTGCCGCTCGTTACGAAATCTCAAAAGGAGGCCTAACATGACTGAGCCTACTTCCAAAAAACAAGAACTTTCCCGCCGTGACTTTCTCAAACTTTCCGGTGTGACCGGCGCGACGGTGGCCCTGCTGGGCAACATGGGCGAAGTGTTCGCCAAAACGCAAAAGTCTCTGGCCGCCGCCGGGGAAGGCAGTTACTTCCAAGCCAGCCCGGAGAACGTCATCTACGGCGAGTGCCTGCAGTGCAACACCCAATGCACCGTCAAAGGCAAAATCCAGGACGGCGTGCTGGTCAAAGTGGACGGCAACCCGTACAGCCCGAACAACATGCTGACGCCGCTGGCGTACGATACCCCGCTGGCTGAGTCCGCTCTCGTGGACGGCAAACTCTGCCCGAAGGGACAGGCCACCATCCAGACGCAGTATGACCCGTACCGCATCGTCAAGGTCTTGAAGCGCGCCGGCAAACGCGGCGAAAACAAGTGGCAGGCCATCCCGTTCGAGCAAGCCATTGCTGAAATCGTCAACGGCGGCAAACTCTTTGCCGAGGCTGGGGAGGACCGCGTCGTGCCGGGCTTCAAGGATGTGCTGGCGACCAAAGACGCCAAGGTCATCTCCGGCCTGAGCGCGGACGCTTCCGCTGTTGCTGGCGGCAAGATGAAATTGGACGAGTTCAAGACCAAACACGCCGCCGAACTCGACCTGTTGATTGACCCCGAACACCCCGACCTGGGCGTCAAGAACAATCAGTTTGTCTTCCTGGCTGGGCGCATCGAACCGGGGCGCAACAACTTTGCGCAACGCTTCACGCTCAATTCCTTCGGCTCGAAGAACTGGTACGACCACACCACCATCTGCGAACAGTCGCATCACATCGCTTATACAAACGCGACCGCGCAATACAAGGATGGCAAATGGGCGACCGGGCCGAATCACATGAAGCCCGATACCATCAATTCCGAGTTCGTCATCTTCTGGGGCACCAGTCCCTTTGAAGCCAACTTCGGCCCCACCATGATGTCCGAAGCCATCACCAAGGCGGTTGTCGAGCATAACTTCAAGTACGCCGTCGTTGACCCGCGCATGTCGAAGACTGCCGCCAAAGGTTGGTGGGTGCCCGTCCAGCAGGGCGGCGACCTGCCGCTGGCGCTGGCGATGATCCGCTGGATTTTCGAGAACGAACGCTACGACGCCAAATTCCTGGCTTCCGCCAACAAAGGCGCTGCGCTTGCCGCAGGTGAAAAAACCTGGACAAACGCCACCTGGCTGGTCAAGTTGGATGACAAGGGTCATGCAGGTGCATTCTTGCGCGGCAGTGACTTGCAACTGGTCGAGAAAAAAGAAGAAACCGCCGCGGATGGCAAAGTGACCGTCACCTGGGTCACGCCCGAGGGCGTGGTTTTCACCCTCGACCCCTTCGTCACGCTGACCGCTGGCGCGCCCGTTCTGGTTGACCCGGCGGACGACAAAAACCCGGTCACCGGCGACCTGCTGGTGGATACCATCGTCAAAGGCATCAAGGTCAAGAGCAGTTTGCAACTTCTGCTCAAAGAAGCCTCCGCCCAAACGATGGAAGACTGGGCGAAGCTGGCTGGCGTGGATTTGGCGACCATCACCCGCCTGGCGGACGAGTACACCTCGCATGGCAAGAAAGCCGCAGTCGAGTTCTATCGCGGCGCGGTCCAGCACACCAACGGTTATTACATTGCCCAGGCGCTGGTGGCGCTCAACCTGCTGGTCGGCAACATTGACTGGAAAGGCGGCTTGAGCAAAGGCGGCGGCGCATGGAATGCCATTGGCAATGCGGATAAGCCCTTCGATCTCGGCGCAGACCACCCCGGCAAACTGGGCGCGTTCGGCGTCAAGGTGACGCGCGAAGGAAGTGTGTACGAGAAGACAACCCTCTTCACCGATTATCCCGCGCCGCGTCCGTTCTATCCGTACACCAGCAACGTCTACCAGGAAGTCATCCCCGCCGCGTACGCGCAGTATCCGTACCCGGTCAAAATCCTGTGGCTGCACATGGGCACGCCGGCCCTGGCCGCGCCCGCGGGCGTCGAACAAATCAAAATGTTACAGGATACCGAGAAGTTCCCGCTCTTCATCGCCGATGATATTGTCATTGCGGAGACCTCGATGTACGCCGACTACCTGTTCCCCGACTTGAGTTACGCCGAACGCTGGGCGTTCCTCGGCTCGCCGCCACCCGAACCGATCAAGAACATCCGCGTGCGCCAGCCGATGGCCGCGCCCGTCCCGGAGATTGTCAGCGTGGACGGCGAAGAAATGCCCATCTCGATGGAAGCGATGATGATCGCCATTGGCAAGGCGCTCGAACTGCCCGGCTTTGGCAAAGGCGGATTCGACAAACACGGCGACTTCAACCGCCCCGAAGATTACTACCTGCGCGGCATTGCGGACATCGCCTTTGGCGACAAGAAAGACGCCGAAGACGCCGTCCCGGATGCGGACGACGCCGAACTGGACATCTTCCGCAAGGCGCGCCGTCACCTACCCAAGGCTGTTTTCGACGAGCAAAAGTGGATCGCTGCTGTCGGCGAATCGCTCTGGCGCAAAGTCGTCTACGTGCTAAATCGCGGCGGGCGTTTCGACTCCCCCGACAAGAGTTACTCCGGCGCGTTCCTGGCGCACGTTTTCGGCTCGCAGATGAACATCTTCGTCGAGCCGGTTGCCGCTGGCAAAGACAGCATCACCGGCCAACCCTTTAGCGGCGTGCCGCACTACGAACCCGCCCAGAACAGCACCGGCGCGCCCGTGGACAATCAGGACTATCCGTTCTCGGTCGTCACCTACAAGGAAGTCACCGGCGGACAGAGCCGCACCATCAGCAACTACTGGACGCAGGGCGGCATGGGCGTCAAACCGACCAACTACGTGTTGATCAATCCTGTGGACGCTGGCCCGCTCGGACTGAAAGATGGCGACACCGTCAAACTGACCTCGCACACCAACCCGAAAGGGATGCTTGACCTCGGCAACGGTCACACCGAACCCGTGCAGGGTCTGGTCAAACTGACGCAGACTGCCCGCCCCGGCTCCATCCTCGTCTCGTGGTCGTACGGTCACTGGGCTTACGGCGCGCGCGACGTGGTCATCAACGGTCAAACCGTCAAAGGCGACCCGCGCCGCAATGTTGGTATCTGCTCGAACCCCGTCCTTCTCCTCGACGAAGGCACGCAGACCACCTGCCTCACTGACCCCATCGGCGGCAGCGCCAGTTTCTATGATACGAAAGTGAAATTGGTTAAGGCGTAAACAGGTAAACAGGTAAAAACGTATACAAGTACACAGGTCTCGATAAGTCTGTGTACTTGTGTACCTGTCTACTCGTCTACCTGTGTACCTGTCTACCAGCCCCGTGATTTTTGTCACTGGCGAACCAGCAACAAATACGATATACTGAAATCATCTCTCCGAAGCCTGACTGCCCAACGTACCGCAAAATTTATTTTGCGTGACCATGGCGGCAGGACTGTGGCGCAAATCTCTGATTTGCGCCGCCAGGTAAAAGTGGAAACGCTTTTATCCCCCGTTTGGAAAGGAGACCAGACTCACGCTTTCTATGAGGCTGTCTCTTTTCCATGAGACAGCCTTTTTGTTTTGGACTCCAAAGTCTCCTGACTTTGGAACGAAAGTCTGGCCCTTACAGGGTGCTTCGCGAAGACTTTCGACTCCGAAAGGAAATAGCCCATGAACCTCCAACTCATCCTCAACCTCTCCTCCCGCGACCACGACCACCTCTGTCCGCGCCAGATTCTCGGCGTGCGGCTGGGACTGGCTGGCATGAACGCCCTTGGCTTTGATGTGCCGCCCGCTAAAAAACGCCTGCTGGTCATTGTCGAGACCGACGGCTGTTTCGCCGATGGACTCTCCGCCGCGACAAATTGCACTGTCGGTCATCGCACCCTGCGCGTGGAAGACTACGGCAAAACCGCCGCGACCTTCGTTGACACACAAACAGGTCATGCCGTCCGCGTTGCGCCCGCGCTGGATGTTCGTCAGCGCGCGTATGCTTATGCCCCCGATGAACCGCGTCACTATTTTGCGCAAATGCAGGCTTATCAAACCATGCCTGATGAAGAAATGTTCACCATCACCGAAGTGACGTTGACCACGCCCATCGAAGCCATCATTTCCCGCCCTGGCGTGCGCGTCAATTGCGATGTGTGCGGCGAAGAGATCATGAACGAGCGTGAAGTGCGCCAAAACGGACTCACGCTCTGCCGTACCTGTGCTGGACAAGCCTACTACATACCATGTGGACACTATGTCGAAAACTTCAATCTTGTCATCGCCATCTAAATTTTTAGATGAATGGAAGCAAATCACCGCTCCCAAGTTATTCCTATTAACCGCTCCCAGCGGAGCGGGCAAAACGACCTGGTGCCTGCAACTGGCAAAAGACGCGGCGGATGTAGGCATCCCCGTCAGCGGACTTTGCTCGCCCGCCATCTTTGAGATGGAACATAAAATTGCCATTGATCTGCTCGACTTGCGTACATCCACTAGAAAGCGGCTGGCAACTCTCAAACCAGAGACCAGCATCGGACTGGCGACCGAGCATTGGCTGTTCGATGAAACCACCGTGCAATGGGGAAATTCGCTCCTAAAACGTCCCGAAGGTTTTATAGATCAAGCCCGTTCTGAAAACAATCCTTCGGGGCGGGACGAGCTTTTCATTCTGGATGAATTAGGGCCGCTGGAATTGGAACGCAATCTGGGGTTCACCGCCGCCTTCCCCATTCTGGACGCGCGTCAGCATCATCTGGCTTGCGTCGTCGTGCGCCCGTCGCTTTTATCCCTGGCGCAGACGCGCTGGCATTGGGCAGAAGTTCTCAACCTCACCTCGTAATGCGGAATTTATTCCGCAAATTAAGGGCGACATGAATGTCGCGCTACAGAATCTCCGCATGATTTCATCCTTCATCAATCACCAACGGAACACGCAACATTGCGAAGCATCCCCGTGGGACGCAATACGTTTCATCCTTCATCCTTCATCCTTCATCCTTGATTAACCATGATCCACGTCCGTAATCTCACCGTCTCTTACGAGTCAACGCCCGCTTTGCAATCCGTTTCCTTTGATGTCGCCGCGGGCGAATGTCTGGTTGTGACGGGACTCTCAGGCTGCGGCAAATCCACGCTGGCGCGCGTGCTGACGGGGCTGATTCCCCAGACCATCCCCGCTTCCGCACAGGGACAGGTCGAAATCGCGGGCATGGATGTTTTGCGCAGCAGCACGCCAGACATCGCCCAGCATGTCGGAGCCGTTTTTCAAAATCCGCGCGCCCATCTTTTCCATTTGCGCGTGGATGAAGAAATCGCTTTCGGACCGCGCAACCTCGGCTTGCCCGAAGATGAAGTTGCGGAGCGCGCCGCCTGGGCGATGGACGCGCTTGGTTTGACCGACTTGCGCGACCAGATTCCCGCCAACCTGTCGGGCGGACAAATCCAACGTGTGGCGATTGCCGCCGCCCTCGCCATGCGTCCCAGCGTGCTCGTGCTGGATGAACCCACCGCCTCGCTGGATGTCTCAGGCACACAGAGCGTCATCCGCGCATTGGAATCCCTGCGTCAAAATTTCGGGCTGACCATCGTGCTGATCGAGCATCGCCTCGCTGAAGTCCGCCGTCTGGCAGATCAGGCGCTGGTGTTGGATGAAGGTCAGATCGTCGCGGCGGGCGAATTTAGTCAGGCGCTCGGCGACCATCGCTTCTTGCGCCAATACGGACTGCGCCGTCCAACCGTCGAAGCCCTGACGCCCTGGGACGAATTGCTCATCCCAAACGGACATCGCCCCGAAGCGCAAAATCCCCTGCTCGAAATCCAAAATCTCTCGGCGGGCTATGACGGACAAGCCGCCCTGCGTGACATTAACCTGCAAATCTACCCTGGCGAATTTGTGGCGCTGGTCGGCGATAACGGCGCGGGCAAGTCCACGCTGGCGCTGGCAGCCTGCGGATTGCTCAAACCGCTGACGGGCAAAGTGACCGTCAACCGCCTCGCCCGTCCGCGCCCCGGGCTGGACATCGCCCTGCTTTTTCAGAATCCCGCCGACCAGTTGTTCACCGACTCAGTGGACGAAGAACTCGCCTTCGGCCCGCGCAACTACCAGCGTTTCGACCCCGCCCTGCACGAAGAAACCCTCGCCAACGCCGACCTGCTGCCCCTGCGCCAGCGCCGCCCCTTCTCGCTTTCCATCGGCCAGCAGCAGCGCACCGCCCTCGCCTCCTGCCTGGCACTGCGCCCGTCGCTGGTCATCCTCGACGAACCCACGCTTGGGCAGGATTGGCGTCACCTCCAGCAGTTGATGGATTTCATCACGCGCCTCAATCAAAACGGGACCGCCATCCTGCTGATTTCGCACGACTACAAATTGATTCATCATTACGCCCAGCGCGTCATTCTGATGGATTCAGGGCGCATCCTTCTGGACGGGAAAATGGATCCCGCTTCGAGGGGTCTGGTTCTGGCTGTGGAGGAAATTCATGCCGCATCCTGACGCTTTGCTATGGAATGCGCGTTACGCCGCGCATGATTTTCAATTCCGACAAGAGCCGCGTCCGCTCCTGACCTCGAAGTTGGCTCTGCTGCCCAAAACGGGACTCGCCCTCGACGTTGCCTGCGGCACGACTCCCACGGGCATCTTCCTCGCCGCGCGCGGCTGGCGGGTCATCGGCTTGGATGTGGCCGAAACTGCCTTGCGGCGCGCCCAGCTTCGGGCGCGGAAAGAAGCGTTACCCGTCTCGCTGGCAGTCGTTGATTTGACGAGAGTCCATCTGCCCGCCGACCGCTTCGATCTCATCCTGAATTTTTATTATCTCGAACGCTCGTTGTGGTCATCGTATCAACAAGCCCTCCAGCCTGGCGGACTGCTGTTCTTTGAAACCTTCCTCTGGCATCCAGAAGTTGAAGAGCATCCCGAATATTATTTGCAACCCGACGAATTGCGCCAAGCCTTTGCGGGCTGGGACGTTCTGCACTATGACGAAATCAATCGTCCGCGCCGCAGTGAGCATGGAACAAGGCGCGTTGCCCAACTGGTGGCGCGGAAACCGTAACGCGGAATTTATTCCGCAACTCAAAAGGCGACATCGCGAAGCATGTCGCGGTACATGAAGGAGACAAAATGAAATTTTCAACACGTGAACTCGTGACGCTGGCGGTCTTTGGCGCGCTTTGGGGGTTGGTGGAAATCAGCCTGGGATCGGTGCTGCACGCCATCAATCTTCCGCTGTCTGGCATGACGCTGGCGATTGTCGGCGTGATGGTGGCTTCGATGGGGCGGCTGTTCGTGCCGCGCCGCGGCTCGACGCTCTTCATCGGCGTGCTGGCAATGATCCTCAAACTGTTCAGCATCGGCAGTGTCGTGCTGGGACCGATGGTCGGTATTCTGGCGGAAGCGCTGGTCGCCGAATTAATTCTGTCCGCCTTTGCGCACCCGTCCCTGCCCGCCTTCATGCTGGCTGGCATGGGCGGCTCGCTCTGGACGTTGATTCACCCCTTCTTCACAGGCTTGGTTTTCTTCGGGCGCGATATGTTCGCCGTCTGGCTCGACCTGCTCGATTCGGGCAGCCGCATCTTCCGCCTGCCCGCGCAAGCCGCCGTGTGGATCGTGCTGATTCTGGCCGCCGTCCACCTGCTGGCGGGCGGCGTAGGCGGCTGGCTTGCCTGGAAACTCGGACACATCATACAAACCCGCTTGGGCAGGAATACGCCTGTCTCGTCGGGTTCGTAAGCCCTCACCCTGCCCCTCTCCCTTTGGGAGAGGGGACGACTCCCTTCCCCTTCGGGGGAAGGGTCGGGGATGAGGGAGAATTCTGTAAAAACCATAATTTCTTAGGAGACACACCATGAAACGCTTTTCCCTGTTCGTTCTGCTCTTCGCGCTGACGCTTGCCGCCTGCGCCCCGCAAGCGGCTCCCGCTACAACGGGTCCCACCCTGAAAGTTTCAGATGGCACAACCACAAAAACTTACACAGCGGATGACCTCAAGGCGCTCGGCGCAGTGGAAGTGACATCCAAAGATGTGATCTATGTCGGTGTGACATTGACCGCCCTGCTTCAAGACGCGGGCATTGACCCGACCGCGCTGAAAGCCGTCAAAGCCGTCGCCTCGGACGGATTCAGCGCCAACTATGAACCCGCGCTCTTCACGCTCGCAGATACCATCCTGGCTTACGCCACCACAACGGGCGACTTGAGTGCGGAAGAAGCGCCGTTCCGCATGGTTCTGCCTGCCGAAGGCGGCAAACTCAATCCGCGCATGATCGTCGAGATCCTGGCAATTCCGTAATGCTCAAGCCAGCCCCTCCTGTCCGTGCATCAGTCAATACCCAGTTGCCGATTGGAAGTCTGGGGCATCTGACAATCTTTGTCTGGGCGCTGGTGATGGCTTTGCTCCCAGCCCAGGAGCGCGGATTGTTTGCCGCGCTCCTGGCGCTGGTTGTATTGGGGACGCTGTACCCGTTTACCATTCAGCGTCTATTCAAGCCGCGCTGGCTGTTAATTCTGGGCAGTCTGTTTCTGGTCAGTCTATTTTTCGGCAGGGTTGAAAGTGAGCCAGACTGGATGTTGTGGGGATTTCCGATTTCATCCATCAACCTGTTGAATAGCGCGCGGATGCTTTTACGCGCGGTCATCATTCTCATGGCGGCGGACGGGTTATCCGCTTCGGTCAATATCACCGAGATGGCGGGCATGTTGGAGCGTGGCGGCTTGCGCGGGCTGGGGTTTTCGCTCGGCGTCGCCTTCAATCTCCTGCCCGACCTGCGCCGTTCCAGCGCTGCCACATGGCACAGCCTGCGGATGCGCGGCGGCTTGCGCGCCCAATGGCCGCGCGGCTTGCAACTTCTGCTCGTCACCATTTTGACAAACTCCCTGCGCCATGCCGAAGAAATTGTGCTTGCCGCCGAAGTCCGCGCCTTTCGACCCGAGCGCAGCCGCGTCATCCCCATCAAAACAGGGAAGTTGGATGGATGGCTGGTTGTGATTGGCGCGCTGGTACTGGTGGGGATATTGCTGTTCCCAAAATTATCCTTTTGAATTGAAATCCCAAAGGTTCTACAAATCGGTGACCTTCATCACTGGACAGTTCTTCTCCAATTTGCTACATTCAAGCCAGAAGGTGATTTCCATGAAGAAACTTTTGCTTTTTCTCATTCTGGCCTTGACATCCT
>Ga0210041_1004074_pt1 | contig 11001 bp, 10 predicted proteins | sample CryGeymeta201503_FD_183973 | JGI IMG/M metagenome (GOLD analysis project Ga0210041, IMG submission 183973) | Groundwater microbial communities from Crystal Geyser aquifers in Utah, USA - Crystal Geyser metaG 2015-03 (SPAdes) (version 2) | ecosystem: Environmental > Aquatic > Deep subsurface >... | reverse complement strand
CAAGTTTACGATATGCGAAAAGAGTATAGGACTTGTGTTGTTGTCTTTCAATTTCTGATAGCATGGGTGGATAAGAAAAAATAACGGGTTTGAAAACAATTTGGGAGTTTTTCCGAGGGAATCATTAGATTTTATTGCGCCACAAGAAGCAGCGCCAATGGTTGAGGTTGCAAATGTATTCGAGACGCGTGCTTTGCTTGATTTGCCGGAGGGGATCGGTTGGGCATGGGATGAGCAATCTCATATGTCCGGAACCGATCGTATGTATGCCGAGATAAAGTCGATTTCTGAATCATATCCTAAAATTGATTTTGTTAATTCGGGTCGAATTCTTAATCGTGAACAATTTGCCCAAAAGTATGCTAACGAAATCGGATTAAATGGAGGGTACATCGAGTACATAACAAAGGTACTTCTTGAGCGTTATCCGAACCTACAGCTTATGCGTGGTGGATCACTGCGAGTTCAAAATGGTGTTGCCGTGCTTGAAGGAGGCTCTTCGGGAACTGATTTCTTGTTAGGGAGTGTTGGCGCCGTGAACTATGCATACAGAGATCACGATGGAAACTCTCGAAAAGGGCCGGTGATGTATTGTGTTCCTTGGTCCACCGTAATCCGTGATAGGAGACTTTTTATGATTGGTTCTCATACGGGGTATGATTTTGGTCTTACACCTCGGGATCATAGCGAGGAATATTATGATTGGTGCAGAGAAAATCTTAAGGTTATTCGATTGCCCGATGATCCTGCACGGTTACCAGATATAAAAAACGTTCTCAGATCCAAGTCAATACAGTAGAGTCTTTATTAAGTGTCATGAGCGTTGATCACTCAAGTGTTTCGGTGGTAAGAAGTTTTACTTCGGAAGGAAGAAGGATTTTAAATTCGCCCTCTGCTAGGTTTCCCAGTTTAAACGATCCAATCTGAACACGAATTAATTTAACGATGGTAAGACTAACGTAATTCGCCATGCGTCGGATTTGGTGTTTTCGTCCTTCTTTTAGCGTGATCGAAAATCGATGTGGATCAAGTACCGAAATTGCAACCGGAAGCGTTGGGCCATCGTCAAGTACAATACCTGATTCGAGTTTTAATAAGGTGTGTGGGTTAATTTCTCCTCGAACCATAACGATGTATCGTTTTCAATAGTATGCTCTGCACTTGTTAGTTGCGCTGTTAGAACGCCGTCGTCGCTTAATATGATCAATCCTTCGCTTGCTTTATCGAGTCTTCCAATGGTGTTCAGGTGAGAAAATTGTGGAAGCAGATCAAATACACTTGTGCCTTCTTCAAAAATTTTTGAGGAACTAATATTGCGAGGTTTGTAATAGGCGACGGTGGTTTTTGAATCTATGACGCCAACGATTTTTACAACATCTGTCTCGGGATTAATTTGTCTGCCTAGATCTGTGACGACTTTGCCATTTACGGTAATCTTACCTTGCGTCATGAGTTTTTCAGTTTCACGGCGGGAAGCAATTTTTTGTTGTGAGAAATATTTTGAAATGCGCATGGATGTGTGTTTAGGTCTGTCTACATAAGTAACGATGCTCCAATAATTGCCAAAACTCCTGCTATCATCTTACGCTTAATGTTGTTGCGTTCGCGTAAAAGTATAATTCCGAGGAGAACGGTAAAAAGGGTAGAGGTTTGAAGTAGGGGTATAACCCGAGTGGCTTCGGTTAGCGCAAGTGCTTTTAGCTGAAGCAGGTATCCAACAACGTTAAGTGCTGCAAGAATTAAGATTTGTTTATAGGCACGACGATATTCAAATGTCAGTTCATGTAATTTTACTGATGGTAAGAAAAGAAGGAGAGCAGGAATTGTCCAGACTAAAACGTTATACCCTTCGGTTGAAAAATATTCGACGCCGCGTTTATCAAGCATCCAGGCGATTCCAATTAAAATACTAATTCCAACGCACAGCAGGATTCCCTTTATCGACGAATTGGTTTTTGTTTTGGTGAACGATACCAATACAAGAGAGATGAGAATTAATCCTGCTCCAACAGCTTTGAACGGTGTTAGTGATTCGGAATATAAAAAAAGAGATCCTGCAAATGCAACTAATACGCTTACGTTTTGAACCGTTGTCATTACAGAAGCATCAAGTAGTTTTGCAACGATAAACCTGCCTCGTTCGTACACTCCGTAACACACTGTTGCGACAAAAAGCAAAACCCACGCATCAATTTGAGTCGGGATTTTAATTGAGTTGTACGATCCGCTCAAGAAAAAATAGCCAATAGAGATCAGTGCACCAAAACTTGTGAAAATGATGGCAATGGCGCGCGGGTATGTTCCGTCAACTGCAAGAACCCGTTGTAACAGATTAAGGCTGGTAAAAAACAGTACTGAACCGATTGCAAAGAATGCCCACGACATCTTTGTATTATATATCCTCGCTCAGTAACCAAACTAAACAAAGTTAGTGGTATGGTCGATTATTTGCTGTTGCGTAGCTAATTGGTTGGCAATGCTTTTGCATGGGAACATGAGAGGGGTTTGTAGTTATGGTCTTTGGCTTATAGGCTAAGCTATTATAGTCCTATAGAGGATGTGCCTGTTGTGTCGGTCTTAAACAGATTTGCAGGTACGTTGTAATAGTGGTAAACAGTACCTACTCTTTTGAAATGAAGCTAATCATCATTGAACTAACAGGGGCAATTTTTCGATACGAATATGTAACAGATTTGCAGAATTTTATGATGAAGGGGGGTGAATATAATGAATAAATTACTAAAGAGTTCAGTTACCGTTGTTGCAGTGTCTTTAATGGTCATCGGAGCTACAAGTGCTTACTTTAGTGACACCGAAGTATCTTCGGGAAATACGTTTACAACAGGACGTATCGACCTTAAGGTTGATAGTCAGTGTACGTATAACGGTGTCCCTTCAACTGAGTGTGGAACCTGGGGCGAAACTGATCTGACCAATGAAAAGTTTTTTAATTTTGTTGATCTAAAGCCAGGTGATTTCGGCGAAAATACCATTAGCCTTCATGTTATTGATAATGATGCATACGTATGTGCAACTATCGACAACATGCTTGAAACGGATCTTGATGTGACTGAACCTGAATCAGTGCTTGACAATATGATGACTGGTCCAGGATACGGTGAGCTTGCACAAGAACTTCACTTTTTTGCATGGGCAGACGATGGGGATAATGTTTGGGAAAGTGGTGAAACGCCATTATTCTCAAATGTTAGTGGCCCAGCAAGTGACGTGTTAGATGGTGTTGTTTACGACATTCATACACCAGCAAATAGTACGGTGATGGCAGGTAATTCTACGGAATATCTTGGGGTTTACTGGTGCTATGGAGCGTTGACTGTTGATTCGAGTGCACACACATTGTCGTGTGATGGATCAAGTGTTTCAAACTTTACACAGTCTGATTCACTAAGTGCAGACATTCGATTCTATGTTGAGCAAGCGCGAAACAATAGCTCGTTTGTTTGTCCTACAAGTGTTCGAACTGTAGCTGTACTTGATAACAAAGACGCAATTTGGAATCCAATTGAGGACGGAATGCGTGGAGTTCTGCGCTTCATGAGCGAAGCCCCTACGTTTGATTTCGATCTTACGGTTTCTGGACTTACAGCAAGTACGTCATACACTCTTTTGTATTACGCTGATCCATGGCCTGGAACAAACGGAGTTGAAATTGATACGTTTGTAACGGATGGAAGCGGAAATGCAATAGTTTCAAATAGTGTTGAACTTGGTATGAACCTTCCCGTTCCTGTGGATGCAAACTATCCAACAGGAGCAAAGATTTGGGTTATCCCTTCAATTGATTGGGATGGTACTCAAATGATTGATTGGAATCCAAGTATGTACTTGTTTGATTTGGGACTCGTATCGTACACAGATTTGCCGTAATTTACTCGGTAGTGTCTTTGCGATATAAGAGTTTGTGACAAAAAGGTCACTCTTTTTTAAGGTTGCCTAAATGCAGAGTTTGGGCAACCGAAAAAGGATGAGAGATGAAATGCAGCTAATGAAATATATAAAAATTACCAAGAATGTTGTGTACGGACTGTTGATCGCAGCTCTTATTGTGATTGTGGGAGGCGTTGTACTTTCAAGGTTTGATACGCCATTTTCGTATCGCCTTTTTTCGGTCGAGTCGGGGTCGATGGAACCAGACATACACGTGGGAAGTGTTGTTGCGGTTATTGCACGAAGTGATTACACGGTTGGAGATGTCATTACCTTTCGTCCTTCTGGCTCTAAGTCGACGGTTACTCACCGAATAGCCGAAGCGCAAACTGATTCAAATACCGAGCAGATACATTACACAACAAAAGGAGATGCAAATAGTGCGAATGATGTATCGACCATTAGCAAGAGTCAGATTATCGGCGCGGTTGTTTTTAGCATTCCGCTTTTGGGTTATCCCGTTATGTTTGCACAAACTCAGATGGGTTTTGTTATGCTTATTATCATACCGTCAACGATTATCGTGTACCATGAAGTTCTTGAAATAAAAAAAGAGATGACCAAGATCATCAAAAAGAAAGTTAAGGAAAATGAAAAAAGTAAACCTGAAGAATTGTAAGCAAACTATGAAGAATAATATAATACAAAGTATAGGAGGAGTTGTTGTTCTCATGTATTTTTTAATGGGAATTCCATCAACACAAGCCCACATGTCTGATATTGAGGATTCTTACGGAAATGTTTTTTCGAGTACAACGCTTGATATTGCATTTACATCAGCACAAACGCAAACAACGCCATCAGTGCTTACTTATCCCGGTGCGCTTAGTACGGTTCGGGTTATTATGGTTGAGGATAAGGGATCTGTTGCGTCTCGGTATGATATGTCATTCAATTTTATTGGGGGAAATCAGGCGCTTTGTGACAATCTAACTCTTCAGTTTATTGATACCAGTGGTATTACATATGATGGTCAACTGTCAAATACATTTGTTTCTGGTTCTCTTCCAGGAGATGGGATTTCTACACATTTATACGTTGTGGAAATGTCACTTGATCAAACGCTTGCTAATACGTATGAAGGCGAACATTGCGCCTTTTCGTATGAAGTAAAAGCGTGGCAAGATGCTTACTATCACGTGGGTGGATGGACGGATTCTGAAGTGCTAACGGATCGAGTTGACATTGCGATGGTACCTCCCGAGGTTCCAACATCACTCACAATTCTTGATCATAATGGGGTTGATTTAGGGTGTGGTGGAGTGACTGACAATCGACTAATAACGGTAGATTGGGGTGATAGTTCCGCACCAGATTTTGATCACTACGATTATCAGAACAAGACCGGTGTAACTATTGCACAGCCGACGGTGTCGAGTCGAACAGGGACCATTGCCGATCAAGACGGATTGTATAGATACAGAGTTAGTGCAGTAGATATAAATGGAACTGCCAGCGATTGGACACCATGGTGTGAGGTAACACTCGATCGATCGTTAATTTCCGAGCCCGGTGATGTGGTAATAAACGAGATTATGTGGATGGGATCGAGCATTTCTTCAGCTGATGAGTGGATTGAACTTAGAAACACTTCGTCACACCCCATTGACCTTTCAAACTTTGTCCTTGCAAATGCAGGCACAAGTGGGACAGATATTACTCTACCGAGTGGAGCAACGATTGGCGTTGATGGCTACTATTTGATTTCAAATTATTCTGATTCCGATGTGAATTCAGCTCTTTCTGTTGTTCCCCAGTTTGTTACGACAAGCATATCTTTTGTAAATACGGGTGAACAGTTAACGCTTACAGATAGTGTTGGAACTGTACTTGATCAGACTCCAGTTGGGGCATGGCCTGCAGGAACGCTGACTACTGAATATCATTCAATGGAACGAAACGCAGTTTTTGGAGATGGTACTGTTAGCACAAATTGGCATTCATGTATTGATGCTGTTTGTAACGACACCACGTATTGGGATGTTGAAGGTAATAATTACGGTACACCAGGTTTGCTCAATCATTCAAGTAATGACGTAAGTGTCGTAGCAAAAACAGATACATCTGATGAAATTCTTTAATATACAAAGACTATTGATAGTTTCGGGATTAACTTTTGGGTCACTATTCTTGTCAACGAATGCTGTTGAGGCTGCGGATCTTACCGTTCAGTGTAATCTGAATTCCTGTACGTCTGCTCCATTGGGACAGCCGTTATTTACAGAGACGAATGTTGTGCCAGGAGACTTGTATTTACGTGAAGTTAACGTTTGTAATAACGCGAATGAATCGTTAACATTTGCTCTTGAGGTGAGTAATTTTGTTGATTCAAGTCCATCCATTGGGCAGGTTATGAACTTTAAGATTATTGATGCACAAAGTTTGATGCTAACCTACGGGCCAGTGTCGCTAGCTAATCTTAGCCAACAAGGATATATTCTTATTTCCGGAATCTCTGCGAATACTTGTAGGGATTATTCATTCGTAGTGTCATTTGAAAATGTTGGCAATGAATATCAGCAAAAAACGTTGGTTTTTGATTTGGGGTTTGGGTTTGATGCTGTGCCTGGAATTACCCCTACACCTACGTCTACACCAGCTCTGACGCCGACACCAGTGCCAGGCTCAGTTTTGGGAGAGCAGGCAACTCCCACCCCCATACCAACAAGTTCACCTGAATCAGGAAATGTACTTGCTGCAACAGGAATTATTCTTATTATTCCGCTATTGGTTGGCTTGTTCTTGATCCTTTCAGCATCAACGGTGTCGGTACCATTTCGTAATCGGTAGATGGTTTGAGTTGTTTACTCTGCCGCGGGTAGACTAAAACTAAACGTTGATCCAACTGCTTCCTGTGATGTTACCCAGATTTTCCCGCCATGTAGTTCAATAATTGCCCGAGTAATGTAAAGACCAAGTCCAGTTCCTTTGGATCCTTGCTCAAGAGTTCCCTGTACGCGGAAGAATTTTTCAAACATATGGGGCATTGCAATTTCTGGAATCCCTTGACCTGTGTCAGTTATGTGGGTAACCACTTCGTTGTTAGTTTTGTCGTAATCAATGGTGATAGTTATTTTTCCCGTTGGGGTGTATTTAACGGCGTTTGAAATAAGATTGTTCAACACTTCATTTATTCGGAGTGGATCAACCGAAACGAGTGGAATTGTGGATGTGGGTTTTTTCCATAAAATTGTAAGGCCTTTTTCTTGTGTAAGGGGTTTAGCGTTTGTAACCGCTTGTTTAACGTTTTCAAGCCAGTTCGTGGGTTGTTTTTGGAGTGCATAAATTCCCTTCTCAATCCGAGATGCAGAAAGCAGATTTTCCATAAGTCCATTAAGTTGCAATGTTGAAATTTCAATACGAGAGATAAACGACTTGTCTTCAGCAGTAAGCTTTTTCCACAAATTTTCTTTTAACATCTCAAGATACCCCCGTATTGAAGTTAATGGAGTTCTTAACTCGTGAGCAGCCATGGAAACAAAATCAAGTTGCATTTCTTGAAGTTGCCGTTCTTCAGTCACATCATGAATGGTAATGATGCACGCAAGGTTTGAGGTGGAACTTTCAGAAATTTTAGATGATATAAGATCAATAAATGCGTTCTCACGGGTTTTAGTTGTGATAGAAAGAGATTTTTCTTTATACACGGTGCCTTCAAAGTCGTCGTTTCGTATAGGTGCATAGGTTCCTTGCGGGATTATTTCTCCGGTAGTGGAGGTCAGAGTTACAAATTTGTCGAGACGTTTTCCGAGTAGTTCTTTTCCAGTATAGCCGGTAAGTTTTACTGCGGCATCGTTAAAAATTGTTACATCCCCATTGAGGTCAACGGCAATGACTGCATCGTTAATTCCTTGTATGGTAACCAGAAATTTATTACGTTCCGCAACTAGGGCGGTACGTTCGGATTCAAGTTTATTGTTAATCGCACGCAAGGTTTCATCTTTTTGCTCAAGAGCTGTTGCATCGTTTTCGAGTTGCTGTTTTTGGTTTTCGAGTAAATTGATTTTTTCTGCAATAAGGTGAACCATTCGATTGAATGCATCTGCGAGTTCTTCAACTTCATCACCGCTTGAAATCGCTACATGCGTTGAAAGATCTCCTTCTTTGAATGAATGTACTGCTTGGCGAAGTTTTCGAATCGATGAAGTAATACTGCTTGAGAGTGCAAGCGCAATTATTGATAATAAAAGAATGGTTATTCCAAGTGTCGTATATACAACATTGATCTGGAGATTAATTTGGGACATTGCTTCTTTTTGGTTTTGCTCAACGATAATCGACCAATCCATTTCGTTTATTTTTACTCCGCTGGCAATGACGGGTTGATCTTGGAAGTTTTTATAAAGAAAATAGTTTTTTGCCTCGTCTTTTGCTTGAGGATTTTTGGAAAGGTTTTCAAATATGGGGAGAGAGTTAATTAATGTTGCTTGCTGGACAATATTCGTATCTGGATGCGCAATTATTCTACCCTCATCGTCTACTACATATGCAAATCCGCTTTGTCCTGCTTTTATTTCAGCAATAAGATCCCACAGGCTTGCAAGTGAAAACTGTGCTTTGATAACTGCGACTGTTTTTGTTGACGTATGAATCGGAAAGTACATGTCAAATTGAGGGGTGTCTAGTTTTGTTGCGGAATAAACTTTACTATACGTAGTAACCCCTTGTGTTGCCGCAGTAAATTCTGAAGTGGGAATGAGATAATTTAGTTCATTGTAAGGGGTAGATTTTTGATAACGGTCAACACGCACCAGTTCTTTTCCGTCAAGGTTGATCACGCTCACTCGATCAAGGTAATTGTTTAAGCTCATAATGTCTCCGATTTGTTTGCTGAAAATATCGAGTTCCGTTGAGGATGGTACAGAATGTATTGTTATGAAATCATCAGATAGCTTTAGAAGCTGAAGTCTGTTTTGAGCATTAAACGCCTGAAGGAGTGAAACACCGTTGTTTGCCTTTTCGCTAAGAAGTTGACCCGTTTTTTCCGTCAAGGATTGAATCAAGTTTTCAAGCGTGATGTACTGAACAACGGCGGTGATGCTAATTACCAGTAAGAAACCTGCCAGAAGTTTTGTTCTGATTTTTAACTTCATTCATTTACTCTAACCATTTTTGCTGAAGAAAGACGAGGAATCCCTGTTGTCGCAGGGAATTAAGTGCTTCATTTATTCGAGTCGTTAGATCAGTCTCGTTAGAACGTATAACGATTCCATAGAAATCATTGGTAAACGGCGAGCTTACAATTTTTAACGTTGGGTTGTCTTGCAGAATTCCTTTTGCGTTTGTAAGGTCAGAAAAGATTGAATCAACCTGACCGTTTACGAGTGCGGTGGTCGCGTCTTCAAAGTTATCATAGCTCATTACGAGGTCTTCAGATGTGTATTTTTTTGCCTCGGTTTCATTGGTTGTTCCTTTTTGAACTGCGATTTTTTTCCCGTTGAGGTCTGTTACGTTACTGATTGTGGTGTTGCTTTTTTGGGTAATAATTACTTGTCCTGCATTGAGATACGCATCAGAAAAGCTATAGAGAAGTTTTCGCTCATCGTTTATTGTTACCGCAGAAATAACCACGTCAACCTCACCATTTTCAAGAGCAGTAAATAGACTATCCCATTCGATGTTTTTAAAAGTTGCGGTCACACCAAGTGTTTCTGCAATTTTTTTACCCAAGTCTATGTCATAGCCTACCAGATTATCGTTATCATCGAGGCTTTCCATGGGTGGATAAGTAGCGTCAGTGCCGATTACGATTGTTCCGTTTGAAATAATTCTATCTACGTTTGGTATCGGTGTAGGAGTAAGGGTCGTTGTGTTGTTTAGGTATTGAGGAAGAAAAATGACAGTCAGTACGAGTAGCGTTATCGCAGTTCCCAAGAATAAAAATGGTTTAATGTTGAGTGCGTGCTTGCGTTGTGGTTCTAGTTCATCGGGAATGGGATCGTATGTATGTAGGGGTGACGATGTAGTTTCATCCATAACAATATCTATAATAGATGAATATTTTGACGAATGCAAGCCCTCAAAATATGTGAGTTTATCGGGTCTTGTCTTTATCCAATAAAAGTAAGTGCGATGCCTTTTTTGTTGGCTCGTCCTGTTCGTCCGATACGGTGAATGTAGGCTTCGTAGCTTTCAGGGAGGTCGTGATTTATTACATGGGAAATATCATTTACGTCGATTCCACGAGATGCAACATCCGTTGCGATGAGAACATTAACCCGTCCTTGTCTAAAAAGGTCAAGCGATTTTTGACGTTGTTTTTGAGTTTTGTTGCCATGAAGAACTGTTGAGTCTAACCCGCTTGTTTGAAGATTTTTTTGAAGTGAATCTGCATTTCGTTTTGTTCGCATGAAAATGAGTGTTTTGGTCACATCGTTCTTTCTAAGAAGCTCACACAAAACATCTGCCTTGTTTCGTCCTTTGAGTTCAATAATTCCTTGAGTGACGTTTGTGTTAAAGTCTGCCGTTTTTACGATAATCATTACAGGGTTTACAATAAATTTACTCATAACACTTCGAACTTTCTCGTCAAGAGTTGCAGAGAAAAACAAGGATTGTCTTGTTGTAGGAATTTTATCAATAATCAACGTTATGTCGTCGATAAAACCCATATCAAGCATTCTGTCAACTTCATCCAAGACGATAGAGTCAAATTTGCGTAGATCAAGCTTTCGTTGGTTTTCCAAATCCAAAAGTCTTCCCGGTGTGCCAATAATAAATTGAGGGTTACGGTGTAGTCTGTCAATTTGATTTCTTACTGAAACACCACCAATGAGGGTTGCTGAGTAAATGCCCATGCCTTGTGCATAATCTTGAAACTCTTTATTGATCTGAACAGCAAGTTCACGTGTTGGTGCAATAATAAGCACGCGCGATGATGGGTTTTTACTTACCTTGTTTATAAGAGGTATAAGAAAGGCCGCGGTTTTTCCTGTTCCAGTATTTGCTACGCCAACAACGTCTTTTCCTGCGAGAATTTCAGGAATTGCTTTGTCTTGAATTGGAGTTGGAGCGGTAAATTTGCGTTGTGCAACATTTTGGGCAAGTCGTTCT
>Ga0210041_1004070_pt1 | contig 11003 bp, 18 predicted proteins | sample CryGeymeta201503_FD_183973 | JGI IMG/M metagenome (GOLD analysis project Ga0210041, IMG submission 183973) | Groundwater microbial communities from Crystal Geyser aquifers in Utah, USA - Crystal Geyser metaG 2015-03 (SPAdes) (version 2) | ecosystem: Environmental > Aquatic > Deep subsurface >... | reverse complement strand
CTTAGAGCATCAGGACATATATATAAAACTGATTACTTTCGTAGATTATATGAAAGACAAGCTTATATGAACATTTCAAATGAGATGCGTGGATTGAGGGCCACATCTCAAGAATGCACAAATCTACACATACCCATAAATAATGACGTCGATAAGCAGATTGACGAGTACTTTGCTACACAGCCTCAGAAGTCCAGTACTAAAGTGTATACAAACCCGAAAATTAATAAGGAGTAGTTATGGTTGAGACGAATTCGATTGACATTGCTGTTAGTTTTGATACTACAGGGTCAATGTATCCCTGTATTACTGAAGTCCGGCGTAAGTTAGTAGCAATGGTTGATACTTTGTTTAGTAACATACCCGCACTACGTATGTCAATCATAGCACATGGAGATTACTGTGATGACGGTGCTCCTTACGTCGTAAGTATTCTAGATTTTACTGATAGAAAAGAAGAACTAGTACAGTTTATCAACAGCGTTAAAAACACTAGCGGTGGTGATTCTGACGAATGCTATGAACTTGTATTAAACAAGGCCCGTTCGTTAAATTGGCAATCAGGACGTTCTAAAGCACTTGTTGTTATTGGTGATGCTAATCCACATTTTGTGGGCTACACATATCGCTCACACCGCAACACTTTCCGCAACACTTTTGACTGGGTGAATGAAAGTACATTACTCGCTGAAATGGGTGTGCAAATTTATAGTTGTCACGCAATGGCGTCCATCCGTAGTTCCAGTTATGACTTTTATAGTAAATTAGCTGAAATCGGCAGAGGGTATTATGTTACGTTAGCACAGTTCTCATCACTTCCGACATTGTTGATGGGTATCATGTACAACCAGAACAGCCCAGAACAATTTATTGAGTTCGCCAAACAAGTAGAGACTAACAATGAAATGACTCGTGACTTGTATACGTCGTTTACAGCTATGGGTGCTACAGAGTTGACTCCTATGAGTGCTCCGGCAAACAGGACATATGTACATAAAACTGGGATGTCAACAATGCGTGATGTTCCTACTGAGCTCACCGCTGTACCTCCAAGCAGATTTCAAGTGTTTAACATTGATGCTAAACAGGACATCAGAGCATTCATTAACAATCAACATGTTATGTTTAAGCCTGGACGCGGCTTCTATCAGCTAAGTAAGTCTGTTAAGGTACAACAGCATAAAGAGATTATTCTTGTTGATAAAGTAACGAGAGACATGTTTACGGGTGCACCTGTACGCAAGTTACTAAAACTCCTTCCACAGACTGTTTCCGGTGGAACTACCCAACGACTGTCATCACACGACATACCCAAAGAATTCGACGTGTTTATCCAGTCAACTTCGTATAACCGTGCGTTACTTCCTGGTACACTATTTATGTATGAAATGGATGATTGGGATAAAGATATTGGTGCAATTCCTGTAGCATCGGCGAAACTCAGTAAAGTTAAAAAAGCCCTTGGCACTACATCAGGTAGGATTTCAAGCGCCACAACAGCGACCTGCAGAACTCCATCTAAACCTGAAATAGCCTTCTTAGGTAAAAGAAGTAAAATAACAAGTCCTAAAGGAAGTGTGTGTGTTGGGATGGATTTCACTGCGATAGAGAGTAGGGTAACTGCACTAATGGCTGAGGAAAAACTGCCTGTAGTGGACGACACCCCAGCCCCTGAAAAGTTTGCAATGGACAAAACTCTATGGTTGTACAGGAAAGCACACCCTAAAACGACATGGGCAGGCATAGCTAAAGTGTTCAACATTAACCCAGTCTCAAGAGTGCGTAACATGATTAGACGCTATGAGAGTCACGTAACGACTGTGGAGAAAGAAAAATTACGCATACAAGGGTTACGGGAGGCTGCGAAAGTACCTACGTTTATGTCACCTCCTTCGAGTGGTATTAGTGTAGTAAAAGACACACCATGCCCTCAGTGGATAGCTCGTGAAAGGGACATACATTTGTACAGGTTAATGAACCCAAAAATGGCGTGGAAGAACATAGCAAAGCATTTTGGATACACATCGGCTTCCGGTGCTAGTAAAGCTGCTCAACGTTACACTGAGTGGTTGTCAAAGAACCGTGCAAAAATAGTGTCAACACCTGTTGAAGTCGTTAAGCATGTACCTCCTCCTGTGTTAAGTCCTCTTGATGGTATACGGTTCAACCCTGTCCCGGAGAACTTAAAGGATGCCAAAGTAATCTATGTGTATAGATTAACACACCCTGAAGTTACGTGGAAAGAAGTAGCTAACGTATTTAGCTACAAGTCAGCTACTGGGGTCTCGCTCGCGGCGAAACGTTTTGCTAAGTGGTTAGCAGAAAACCCTGTAAAAGATATGCCTGAAATTCCAGAGGACCTAAAGCATACGTCTAAGGTAGTTGGTGTAAATAAAACTTTCCCTAGTCTTGAGAAATCAAAAAGAGCGTTTTCATGTAAACAGCACAACCCTACGTACACATGGGATAAAATAGCTGCATGTACTGGTTTCAAATCAGGCGGAGGTGCCCAAAAGGCTGCAAAACGTTATGAGGAGTATTGCAGTAGAACATGAACATCCCATATGATGTAGTCAATGCAATGTTTGAGTTGACTGCTGGTTTTGTACTCATGTTTAACGTCCGTGAGATACTAAGGGAAAAGAGGGTGGTTGGTGTACACATTGCACCAGCTGCCTTCTTCACCCTTTGGGGGATATGGAATGCGTTCTATTATCCAGCAATAGCTCAACAATGGAGTTTCTATGCTGCTATTTTAGTTGTAGTCGTTAACAGTCTCTGGGTAGCGTTAGCACTAATGTATAGGAAACAACGATACGATTCTAAAGAGGACAGCACATGATTTATATAGCTTCACCTTACAGTGATCCTGACATAAAAGTAATGCAGTACAGATATGATGAAGTGCTAAAGTTTATGCGCTTTTTGATGCTGCAAAACACTTCACCCATCGCAGTCATTGCAATGTGTCATCCATTGCAATTGCAAGGAACTACTCAAGAATTCTGGAAGGGTTATTACATGCCTATCTTAGAAGCTTCAAAGAGAATGGCTGTGCTTATGCTTGAAGGGTGGCGTACATCAATAGGATTGCTTGATGAAATCACAATCGCACATGCATTAGGTACGCCCATCGAGTTCTATACTATTGTTGATGGTGTGTACCAAGTGGAACATAATCCCGCAGGTGTAATTTGTACAAGGGAGTGAGACGAACTTGAATACATATGAGTATAGACTTTGGGAAATTGTTGAAGTCAAGTTAGTTAATGGTAAGAAAGATAAAAACACAGTTAAAGGTGAATACAGACTCAACAAAACAGGTATCCATCATACTGTGAATGGTAAAGGATGTATAGGGAAGTTAACTAATAAAAAGTAAGATATTAAAGAATAATATGTCTACAATACATTTTACTGCTGACGAGCACTATTTCCACTTAGCAAGTATCGGACATTCTTCAAGACCCTTTATTGATCTAGAAGAAATGCATGCAAAGTTAATTGAAAATAATAATAAAACAGTTAAACAGAACGATACTGTATATCACTTTGGTGACTTTACATTCTCTAAAAATTTAGACCAGATCCGTGAAAGTTTAATACACAAACTTAATGGACGTCACGTGTTTACTTTAGGTAGCCATGACTACTGGCATGCTCATGTGTGTAAAGAGCTTAAACAACGTACAGTTTTCAAAGACATCCAACAGATTAAATGGAAGGGTGAACATATCGTTGGCTGTCATTATGCTCTAGCTATATGGCCAAGATCGCACTATGGTAGTTGGCACGTTTACGGACATAGTCATGGTAGTTTCCAAAATACCGGAAAGTCTTGGGATGTAGGAGTAGACAATAACAACTACACACCAGTTTCATTTGAACAGTTGATTGAAATCATGAAAGATCGTCCGGCTAACGTAAATTACATTCCACTGGAAAAAAGGAATAAGGGTAAGTAGTTTAGTATTGCGTAATGCGTGGTTATCTAGTATAGTGTATTACTGTAGCAGCTTTCGTTATCGTAGCAATGGTTGTTATTACGGTTATACTTTGGTGAATACCAGTAATTTATTTTATAATGCACATAACACTAGAAAAGCCGGAGTAACATTATGAAAAGCAAAATGTCCATAACAGAGATGGAAAAGGCATTTGCGGAGAGAGTTGAAAAGTATAAGGATACAGTTAAAGATAACTCCATGCTTCCTGCTGGAAGCCCAATACTATGGTGGTGCACTTATTGCGGTGATGTTTCTGATCGCAGGCCCGAAAACTACGATCCAAGAGATTATGGCGCGCCAAGTAGGGTCTGCGGGAATTGTCTACATATGTTTAATGCGGGTGGTAAGTTTGATAGATCCCTCGATGCTTGTAAAAGATGGATTTGGCAATGAAAGTTTGGTGAGGGTGGCGGAATTGGCAGACGTAATACCGCAGGAGGCCATTGAGTTGGCGTAATACCTGAGTTCGGTAGGGGAGGCAAGGAAGATCTACTACCCCGTGCAGGTTCGAATCCTGTCCTTCATCATTTAATAATATTGTGTACAATATGCGCCCGTCTCCTAATGGATATGGGAATTTCGAACCCTTTTAAAACATAAATTAAAAGGGTTCGAAAAATGCTAAAATGCTTAACATGCCTTAAAGAACATGACGGGAGTTACGGATCAGGAATCTACTGTAGTAGAGCTTGTGCTAATACAAGGAGGCACACTGCAAAAGCATACACAACAGCTAGGTGTGTGCAATGTAACAAAGAAGTATCAGCTAGTATCCATACTAGTCCTCAGTACGTAAAATGTAATGATTGTATAAGAGCAAAACAACATTTAAAATCAACACACGCCTGTCCAGTATGTGGTGAGGTCGGATATAGGCATAATAATTGCCCCCGGCCACAAGTCTGCAGGCAGCGACAGACAATACGTAATTCGCTTATTGTGTATTTTGGATTTGATCAATCAGTATTAGGTAGTTTAGCTGCATATAAAGAGTACGATAGAGTAAAAGATGCATTGTTTGTTGACTATTGGGACGACAACATGACACTCCTTTCTATGGGTGAAAAGTACAATTATCCGCAAGGTTCGAACATAGAAAAAATATTAACACGTTTGGGTATGTCATATAGAAATCGTTCTGATGCTGCTAAATTATCAACGTTACTCAGTAGAAGTAGTCCGAAGGGTAACTACAGACATAAAAGAGGGATGCACGCAGGATGGGATGGAACACAGCACTTCTTTAGATCTTCATATGAAGAAGATCTAATGTACGATATGGACGAGTGCATGATACAATACGGAACTGAAACTGTTAGAATAGCCTATTGGGATTCAGTTTTATGCACTGACCGAATTGCTGTTGTTGATTTCCACCTACCAGAGTATAATGTCCTTGTTGAAGTTAAAAGTGAGTACACACTAAATCACATTAACATGCATGATAAATTTATCTCGTACAGGAAACAAGGCTATACTCCTTATGTATTACTTGAGAAAGAACGAGTGCTAGATTATAATGCTATAGCCTTCCTGTCCTCGCAAGAGTCTTCTAAACTCTTGACATTAAATAGCGAGACGGACGTCAAGAGGTTCGATTCCTCCAGGGAGGTCCATATTTGTTAATCTCAATTAATTGGGGGTTCGAGTCCCTCCGGGCGTACTCAAAATATAAAATATCACTATAAAATATAGGACAGTGCTAGTTATGTAGGCTGTTCTAGGGAGGGGTGCGTAGGAGGAATGAGAGTGGACTTCAGAGCCTCGGGCTCTTTACTGACAGGCCTCATAAGCCAAACTGATTACATGCACCAGGTTTTAAATTAAACACCAAGTGTGTTTCCTGAATTTGTAGGTATTGCTTCCTGGGTATATGTAACGTTTTGCATTTTGCTTATTGTCTTTTGTTTATTGTCTTTTGCTTTCTACTACTCACTTTTACAAACCCCTTTTTTAATTTTTTAAGGAGAACACATTGAAGATATCACTACGTAAAGCACATCTTTTACAAACCGAATTACAGGCTCTTATTTCTGGGGTTAGGATTAATTCATCGGTCAATATAAGTGAGTTCGAAAACCCTGAGGGAGTGTTAATGCAAGCTCGTGAAGAAGCACTCACGAACATCGATGTGAAAAAGCACCTGATTACAGTCTTAACTGAGATACGTCAGTTAGTTAATGATGCCAACAATAATACTGATGAAACACTCCTGCCTATTTCTGATCAGCTAGCACATATAGTAAAATATCAAAAAGCGATAGCTATATACGAAACACTTTTAAAAGAAGTGCGTGCTATTGAGGCGCTTGAAATTATAGAAGGGCGTTTGAGTAAACTTAGAGGAGCGACTAGTAGTAACGAATACGGTCAGTCTAACAGTGTTGCCGCGTACGTTTTTAGTAAAGAAGATGTTGAAAGCTTCAAAGACCAGTTAGCTACAATGAAAAGAGAGAAAGCACGTATTCAAGATATGCTTCTTGAAGCTAATATCAGTACTACTATAGAATTGTCTGAACGCATATGTGATCAGCTACGAAAACATAGATTACTATGAAAGGCCTAGCACCGAACGCCAAGGGTCACCTTTCTCATAACCGCTGATGTACACCCACTCATAATCAAGGGACTGTATATCAACTACAGTCTTACATCTATTATCTAGTATGTATCCGTTAGACTCACATACTAGATGATAGGTTTTCTTGTCTTCAGTCCTACAAAAAACAAGTCTACTCTGCAGCCCGTGTAATCTACAAAGCTTTCGACACATTAGTGCGAAATCATCACAATCACCTGTATATTTATCTTCAGTTGGTAGTTCTTCAGGGGCGGGCCAATGCTCAAGCGCACCCCATTTTTTTACATCAGATACATATGTGAACCTTCTTGATGCACTTGTGTGTATACGTACTAGCACGTCTTTAATATCTTTCTGTGTTTCCATTAGCAATCAACTCCTCTTCTTTGTCCCGCTGTACATCCAAGAGGTTTGGAGACTTCCGGGCCTAGTTTAAACTGCGGTTGACTCACAGGGGCTGGTGCAGTATGCATAGCATCAATAGTGGATGCATGTTCTTTGTTTGAACAACCAGCACAGAGTAGGAAAATACATATAAATACAATGTATCTTAACATAATTCTAGCCCTTCATCTAATATAAAGTCTTGCAAAATAACACCATATTTAGTATTATTTCCTCTGAAGTACAAAGTTGTTGTGTTACTGATGTTTTATGGACTGTACGTATAACTAGAGGTCACGATATGGGAAAGTACGTTGATGATGGGTACGTTGATAAAAGAACAACACACGACAAGACATGTATAGCCATACGTTTTGTACGTAACTTGTGTGTACTGCTCGTAACAGGATGCATAGCTTGTAGCTATGTGTTCTCTATAGGAGGCCCCCTATGGTATGAGATAGTAGCAGTGACTTTCATCATATTAGGATCTAGTATGGTGCTATTGGAAGCTACTTCATACCCTATCTATCTAACTGAGGAACGTAAGCGTATTGTACAATTACAGGGTACAATCAACCAGCTACGGGCACAGATTCTGTACATGCAAATAAAGCACGAAAATGATACGCTGTAAACCTGTGTGCAATTAATAAAATGCGTACAAAACTATTGCATATATATACATAATATAGTAGTATGTTCATAAATAAGCCAGTAGTTGTATACACCTCTTCTAGTTAAAGGATCGAACATGAAAACAATGCACAAATTCCTGGTAATTTATGACTTGATGAATCGTAAAGAGTACGCGGTCAGTTTCTTACGCCCAAAAGGAAAAAAGCACAAACTGGAAGTCGTACGAGCAGATGAATTCCAGACATTCACAGATGAAACACACCTATACACATTTATAGAAGGTGTTAAAGGGCGTAATGTGTCGTGCGGGTACCCTCGTATTGTCATTAAACGTATATTTAGTATTGCATCAGAAATGGATGCAACTGAGTTTAATGCTTTTTATGAAGAGCATTCAGCTATATGGTATAGTTCGTATGCAGGAATGGCCGTTACTGGGGATGGTGGGAAACAAGTGTCTGGTGAAATTCTTATAGATCATGCCCAAGTGGAGGCTGACATCCTTTCAAAAGGCACTGATATCAGTGGGAATGCATTTAATTACAGCCTGTAAAATGAAAAGTAGTACCAACATATAAAAGCACTTGTTAAAACACAAAGGAACACTATGGCACTTAATCCTGAAATTGAGAAAATGAAAGAAGTTGTAGCGTGCAGGCGTTGTCAGGGGACAGGACGCGTCCCAAAAGGATTAGACATGGTTGATGATCTGATTGCTGCATTGAGTACAGGCACAGATACCGCTAATGAACTTGACAACATAATTACAGAAGTACTAAAAGTGCATGGTATTAAAAAGAGCAAACAGCCTTTTTTCAGGATCGTATTACTAACGTTTGTTGCTAAGATCAAACATAAAGCTATGTAATGTATGAGGTGTTGAATGCCTATTAAACCTAGTGAAATAGTAGCTGCTAGAAAAAAGTGCATCCCAAAAACTGTTTTTAACGTTATTGATAAACTAATTGTAACTCATTGGAATGGGTTTTCTGCTGTTGTTAAACAGGAAGAGATAATTGATCTACTTGTTAAACGGACTAAGAAGTCTGCACAATATTATTTTGATAATAATTTCTTAGATATTGAAGACATCTATCGAGAACAGGGATGGGACGTTATATATGACAGGCCTAGGTACTTTGAAAGTTATGGAGCTACGTTCACATTTGTTAAAAAAGATGTGGGGCACAAAACAACACTGAAGGGCGCGTAATTATGATATGTATAAAAATAGAGGACCCAACAAGAGAGAGTGTTAGAGTTCTTAGAGGGTACAAGAAATATAAAAAACTGTACATACTCAAAAGTACAAACACTTATGCAGTAAGTCGACACTACCCTATTAAAAATGCAAAAAGTTTCCTTAGTGTTGAGGGTTGTTATATTTTTAGGACACTTAAGACCCTAGTATCAGCATTACACACAGCACAAGATAGAGGTATGTACATATGATGCTAGTAGGACCAACACATTATAGATTTACGTACTATGTGTACTCTGGGAATGATGTGAGCATCAGGGTGCATGAATATGCCGTCGCAGCCGAAACTAAAAACGGATATTGGATTGTACCTATGGATACGTGGTTGGCATGGGGAGGGATAAGCAAGAACACTGACCCTGAAATAGTTAAAACATATAAAGCTATCAGGAAGTGGGTCCCTAAAACTAGTTTTAGGCGTTTCGCATACCCTTCAATCGAAGAGGCCAGGACATCATTTTTAGCTAGGTGTCGAAAGCACATATTAATACTACAAAATAAAATACCTAACGTGCAAAAGGCAGCTGAAAAAGCAAAAGGGTACGTGTACCCTCCTGTCATATACACGTTAAAGACACAGAATCGAGCACTTCAATACAAGAATTAGCATAATGGCATAGAAAACACTTGCAATGTATTTGAGCTATGTTATAATGTATAGCATACAGCAGTTGAGTCGTGCTGCAACATTAGTAGTTATAGAGTAGTATTGGAAAAGGACGTAAGGGAGGGGTGTGTTGTACGAGTCTATCACACCCCTCCCTTACAAAGAACAACCCAAATGTGAGGAGCGTATATGAAAGCTTTTTGGTAGATTAAAAATAAAGGGTCCCCTAGTATTTTATATGTTTATATGAATCACATTCATAGATGTACAACTATAAAATATATGAGGAGCTCAAAATGAAGATGACCTACACAGAACTCAAAGCATTTATAAAAGCAAACGCATTAAAAATTACTAAGTTAAAAAAGACCCGTAAAGAGGTACCGGATGGTTACGTACCAGGACTACAAAACCTGCAATACGAAACCAGACATCTACACATTGCATTCTGTTTAATACGCGGTAGGACTATTGATGAGATAGAAAAACCTGCTGTAGGTAACGAACATAATGCACAGTATGTTAAACGTATCATGGATAACTTTATTTATCCTCCAAAACCTGTAGTTACAGAGGAGGATACTCATGCAGAAACTGTATGTGATTGTCCGTGATGATTTAACAGTGCCACAAAAAGCTGTACAGGCTGGACATGCTATCGCTGCTTTTATGTTGAAGCATAAAGACACACAATGGGATAATGGTACCCTAGTGTATCTAAAAGTGAATAATAAGGTAGCGCTACTCAATGTAATGGCTGGTTTATGGGATACTCCTAATGATAGGATCGCATTCTTTGAACCAGACTTAAACAACGAGATCACAGCTATCGCCTGCCTGGGTAGAAACAAAGTAGTTAAAAAGTTACCGTTGTTGTATAGTTAAGTTGGTTTCAATGTGCTGATTATATAAACTGCACGTAGTCAGCACATTGAACCTAGGAGGGTGTTATGAAGTACGTAACTTCAAAATCAGAAATTCCTGAAGTCGATCACTTTGCTATCATTGAATTCTCTACTATATACATACCCGGCGATGAGCGTAGTCGCACATGTCCTGGACACGGATACCCTGCATCAAACGAAAATATTGCACGCTACATAGCATTTGATAGTCGTGATGAATGGGAATCTGAGGTGTCATCACGAACTTTACGTAGTACTGGTGACAAATTTGTTGCGATTGTCGCTAAACGTGCTAAAATAAATACCAACATTTCAGTACAAATCACGTAATACATAAGAACAACAATGTGCCTGTGTACTCTAGATAGGCGAGAGAATTGATTCTAAACCAATAGCACGGGGGTCCAAGTCCCTCCACAGGCACCATTATATACGGAGTCACAGATGGATACACCGCATAATAAATTATGGGCTGAAATACAGGAACTAGCTGGTAGGATAGATAACCCTTGTATTACAAATACCCAACGCCGGCGTAGTGGAGAATCTAGTGATTGTATAATAGCACTCAATAGTAACCATGTACCTGATAAAGACACTACATATACACACCTTAAAT
>Ga0210041_1004065_pt1 | contig 11011 bp, 10 predicted proteins | sample CryGeymeta201503_FD_183973 | JGI IMG/M metagenome (GOLD analysis project Ga0210041, IMG submission 183973) | Groundwater microbial communities from Crystal Geyser aquifers in Utah, USA - Crystal Geyser metaG 2015-03 (SPAdes) (version 2) | ecosystem: Environmental > Aquatic > Deep subsurface >... | reverse complement strand
GTAAAACCGTCTCTTGCTTTTTCTACATACGATTTCATACTTGCCGAAGCAAGGATATCACCCGATTGAAAAGTTTTCCCGCCGAAATAGAGCGGATTTAAAAAGATTAAAAAGAGGAGAAGAAACACAACCAAAACCACCGGAAGATGAAATTTTTCCGGAAGTACGTTTTCTAATTGAAAATTCGCCAGTAGTCCTGTTTCATGTTTTTCTTTTTTAACAATTCTTTTTGTTTTTGACATTCAGAAACCTGCATTTAAAGTTATTTTTTTGCGACAAATAAAATTCCCGATCCGATTGAATTTTGGGAGAGAAAATCTCCATACATCATCAACAGCGTGAACGGAAAAGTGAGCAAGTAATAAAATGGAAGAAGAAGAATAAAAAATTTAGAAAAATTCAGCAATTGCATCGGATATTTTATACCCAAACGCCAAGCTTTATCTCCCCAAAATCCGTATGTATATTTTGATAAATGAACCGAAAATCCAAGCGGTTCTAACTTTAATTTCAAGTCTTCAAATGAATACCCTTGACGCGCATGTTCTCCGACAAAACTTTCGTCCTCTTCATCATGCACATCACTTCCGCCAAAGATTGACGGGGTGTTTATCAGTACAAAACCGCCATTTTTTAAAGCGCGGAAAAAGTTGGCAAAGACTTTTACATCATCTTCAATATGTTCCATCACATCTACGCAGACTATCAAATCAAATTTATTCTCGTGCTGAATTTCCGTTAGGTCTTCTACAGCGAAAGAGATATTCGGGATATTCTCACTGTTAAAGAACTGGCGGCAGTCGTTTATCCAGTTTTCTTTCACGTCAACTGCGTAGATTGAGTTAGGGAGAAGATTTTTCTTCATGAAGTAAGAATATTGCCCGAAACCGGTTCCGGCGTCGAAGATAGATATTTCATTTTCCCTGAAAAGTTCTCTAAGATTTTTCAGTTCGCGTCGGACATACCATGAACGAAGAAACATTAAATCTAATGTTTTATAAAAAATTTTCCGTGTAAACGGAAAACGTTTTATCGCGGTGGCAAAAACATCTTTTACCGGATCATAGTGCATAATTTTTTTTAAATACTGTTTGTGTGAAGTGCATTGATAAAGCAAATTCCAAAAAGCAAATCCCAAATAACAAAGAAATTTCAAATACCGGGTTTGTGGAAATTTGAATTTGATTTATGAGATCTATTTGTGATTTGGTTATTGCCATTTGTGATTTGGTTATTGTCTTTTGTGATTTGGTTATTGTCATTTGTTATTTCAACATTAAACGTTTCGCTGCTTGATCGTGTATTCTTTATCGCTCTGAGAATTGTGAACCATCATTTCGCCTAAGAGACCGACCGAAAAAAATTGTACACCGACAATTATTAAAAGCATTCCTAAAAATAGCATCGGTCTATTGCTTAACGATTTACCGTTTATCCATTCGAGGGTTAAATACCCGTTCACAATAAATCCGACAAAAAATGAAAACGCCCCAAGAAATCCAAAGAGATGCATCGGGCGCTTGATGTACCGCGTTACAAACGTAACCGTAACAAGATCAATGAATCCTTTAAAGAACCGTGAAATACCAAATTTTGTTTTCCCATAGCGTCTTGGATGATGCTGCACAGGAATTTCCGTTACCGTAAAACCCTGCCAGTGTGCAAGAACCGGCATATATCTGTGAAGTTCACCATAAACCTTCATCTGCCGAATAACTGCACGGCGGTAGGCTTTTAATCCGCAATTAAAATCATGCAGTTTTATTCCGCTCATAACGCGGGTAACAAAATTGAAAAATTTAGAGGACTGCCTTTTTATAAAAGGATCGTATCGAACTTTTTTCCAGCCGGAAACCAGATCGAATCCTTCATTTAATTTCTTTAGCAGATTAGGGATTTCTTTCGGGTCGTCCTGTAGATCCGCATCCATTGTAACGACGTAGCCGCCGGTAACTCTTGCAAAACCCACTTGTAATGCGGCAGCTTTTCCGTAATTTTTCTGAAAGCTTACATATTTATAATGAGGATCATTCCGACAAATATCTTTTATAACTTTTAACGAATTATCCGTACTCCCATCATCAACAAATATCACTTCAAAATCAAGGTGGTTATCAAAACAAACTTTTGTGATTTCATTTGAGAGTGGTTGAAGCGACTCTTCTTCGTTAAAAAGTGGAATTACGATTGAAACTTTTGAGGCAACTATTTTGGTCGGTTTTTTAGCGTACGGTCTGGGTTTTCGGTAGTTTCCCTGCCTTCCGTCTGCTTTTGGCGCTCTGTTCTTCGATTGATCTTGTTCGGGTTCAGCCATGCGTAACTTTCTAAAAGTGTTTTTTTGATTCTCTTTCAAATATAACTTTTAAAGAATTAATTTAATAGTAGATTGCCGCTAAAGTTCGTGTAATAATTGGCAGAATCTTGACGAGTAAATGAAGCTGTAGAATAACTGAATGAAAATGAACGGATGAATGTTTTTCATTCAATCATGCAAAATTCAATCATTCATCCAAAATTATTGTGTATTTGTTTTTTGCAATATTTGTTTATCCTGGTAAGGCAGTGAATTAATTTTTTCCGGTTCCATAAAAGCGGCTCTCTTTTCCCGCTTATCAAATTATTTTGCCGATGATGTAGAAACGATGATGCCTTGCATTGCATTAAACTAATTTTTGACTAAACTTTTTACCAAAGCTTAAATGTTAAATAATCTCTTAAAAAATAGGAACAAAATATATTGGATTTGCCAGATCTCCGGATGGGGCGGATTCTTTATTTTCAATTTCTTAATTTATTTAAGTTTTGGCGGTTTCAATTGGAAACGGGCTGTGACCTTCCCTTACTTTGCTTTTGTAGGAATTTCCGCTACACATGTTCTGCGGGTAATCATTAAAAAGCGCAAATGGATCGAAAAATCTCCGAAAGATCTTTTCCCCCGCGTTTTCCTTTCAACTTTTTTAATTTCGTTTATAATTGTATTCATAATAATGGGAATAAATTACAGCACCGGAATCATCCATCGAGCACAATTTAGCGTTGCCGGATTCTTTGTAATCTTATTCAATACGGGCATTTTGATTTTTCTCTGGTCAATTATTTATTTTCTTGTCCATTACTTTGAGAACTATAAAAAATCGGAGATTGAGCGTTTGGTTTGGGAAGCCGCGGTAAAAGATTTTGAATTGAAGACTTTAAAGTCCCAGCTAAATCCTCATTTTATGTTCAATGCTTTGAACAGCATCCGCGCTTTAATTGAAGAAAATCCTTCAGCTGCAAAAACGGCAATAACACAGCTTTCAAACATTTTCCGTTATTCATTAAAAATTGAAAGAACGGAAACCGTTCCTTTCGAAGAAGAGATAAAAACGGTTGAGGATTATCTCGGGTTGGAAAAAGCCCGTTTTGAAGAAAGACTTAAATATGAAATCGCCTATTCGCCCGACGTAAAAAATATCGAAATTCCTCCGATGATGATTCAAACCTTAGTTGAAAACGGGATAAAACACGGAGTTTCAAAACTACCGGAAGGTGGATTTGTAAATGTAACCGCGGAAAGGGCGAGAAATTTTTTGATTTTAGAAATTGAAAACTCAGGTTTTGTCGCTGATGATGCAATTTCTCATGCTAAGGGATACGGAATTTCGAACACAAAACAACGGCTCCATTTACTTTATGGAGATCAGGCTTCATTTTCTATTTCTAATGTTAATTCACACGTTAAAGTTAAAATTATTTTACCTGCTGGAGGCAGCAACATATGAAAGCAATAATCGTTGATGACGAACGCTTAGCGCGCACCGAACTGCGCCGTTTACTTGCACCATTTAAAGAGATTGAAATTATTGCGGAAGCGGTGAACGCGAAAGATGCGTTAGAAAAAATTACCCGCCTTAATCCCGATCTTATTTTCCTGGATATTCAAATGCCCGGGAAAAACGGTTTTGAATTACTCGAAGAATTGGAAAGCGCCCCCGAAGTTATTTTTACAACCGCTTATGATGAATACGCTTTAAAAGCTTTTGAATTTAATGCCCTCGATTACTTACTTAAACCGATTGAACCCCAGCGGCTTGAAGAATCCATCAAACGTGTAACTGCAAAAACAAAAGCCGAAAAATTCGTCTCAACCGAAAAACAATATCTCATGGCTGATGATCAGGTTTTTGTGAAGGACGGCGACCGCTGCTGGTTTGTTAAATTATCTGAAATTCGTTTATTTGAATCCGAAGGCAACTACGCGCGTCTTTATTTTAACGATTTCAAACCTTTGATCTTGCGGACACTAAATTCTCTTGATGAACGGCTTGATCCGCGGACTTTTTTCCGCGCGAATAGAAAACACATTGTTAATTTAAAATGGATAGATAATATTGAACCGTGGCTTAACGGTGGACTGCTTGTAAAACTTAAAGGCGGACAAAAAGTAGAAGTCTCACGCCGACAGTCTGTTAAATTTAAAGATATGCTGAGCTTATAAATCAAGCACCAAAAAACAAAAATTAAATACCAAATAATAACAAGCTGGAGCTGCTTCCTGTTAGTTCCATTTTTCCGTTTTACGTTTTTGTTTTTTTTGTAAACGAAGATTCAAATAGATAGTTTAATTCCCATTTCTTTTTAAAATAAACATCCTTCATATTTTTCTTTTTTAATTGAAACTCAACTTTCGCTTCATCATAAAGTTGATAATAGACAGAGATATCTCCGATATCTTCATATTTTTCTATTCCCAATGTGAAATCTCCGACCACATTAAGGAAGTGTTGAGCAGCTTCAGAAAGCATAATATATTTGTTTGAAGGAATCGTATTCTTTAATAACCGATGAACAATAATCACATCTTTACCGGAAAGTTCGGTGAACTTCCCCATTTTATATTTCAGAGCAATTCCTTTATGAGCAATTATCTTGAGCCTAAGGAGGTTCATGTTTTTACAGCCTCCGCAAGGGCATGAATTCACCGATACGAGTGCATCCAATTTTTTATCAAATGCAAGCATAAATTTAGGAAGACTTTCTCCGATTAACTTTCCATCGTTTCCCCAACTTATCTCTGATCGCTTCTCACTAAAAAGAAAAATGGCATCGCCTTCAAATTTAGCAATTCTGATTGGAATTTGAACTTGTTTGATAACTGCATTTAGCAATTCACTTATGATTCCTTGGGAATGGGCTAACGCCGATTCATTATCCAACATATATTTTGTGTAACCGCTGATATCGGCAATAATAAAGACCATCTCATTCTGCATAAATACAAACCTTCTAATTTTCTGAGGAAATAAAAAAAAAGCGGGAAATACGTCCCGCTTTTTTCATTCCTAATTCCTAATTCTCAATTCCTAATTTACACAAGTCCTTGATCCATCATCGCATCGGCAACTTTGAGGAAGCCGGCAATGTTAGCGCCGTTGACATAATTGCCCGGCGTACCAAAACGGTCTGCTGTTTCAATACAAGTATTATGAATTCTTTTCATAATTTCGTGTAAACGTTTGTCAACTTCTTCCGCCGACCATGGGAGACGCATACTGTTTTGCGACATTTCCAACCCTGAAGTAGCAACACCTCCGGCATTTGCAGCTTTTCCCGGAGCGAAAAGTATTCCCGCTTCTCTGAAAGTATGATAGCCTTCCAAAGTTGTCGGCATATTTGCAACTTCGCAAACACACTTAACGCCATTCTTAATTAATTCTTTCGCATTGTTGTTGTCAAGTTCATTTTGCGTTGCGCACGGCATTGCGACATCAACTTTAACGCCCCACGGACGCTTGCCTGCGTGGAATTCAGCGCCGAATTTGTCTGCAAAATCTTTCACGGTATCTTTTGCGCTTGCACGCATTTCCAAAAGATAATCAATCTTCTCGCCTGAAATTCCGGCTTTATCATAAATGAAACCGTCAGGACCGGAAATGGTTAAAACTTTTCCGCCAAGCTGATTGATCTTTGTTATTGCGCCCCATGCAACATTTCCAAAACCGGAAACTGCAAAAGTTTTTCCTTCAATATCTTGACCAATAGTTTTCAACATTTCTTTCACAAAATAAACTCCGCCAAATCCGGTAGCTTCGGGACGCACGAGCGAGCCGCCCCAATTGATTCCTTTACCGGTTAACACGCCGGTGAATTCATTTTTCAATCTTTTGTACTGACCAAAAAGGAAACCAATTTCTCTTCCGCCAACTCCAATATCTCCGGCAGGAACATCGGTATCTGCGCCGATATGTCTGAATAATTCCGTCATAAAACTCTGGCAGAAACGCATTACTTCATTATCGCTTTTCCCTTTAGGATCGAAATCGGAACCGCCTTTACCACCGCCCATCGGTAAAGTTGTTAAACTGTTTTTAAATGTCTGCTCGAATCCTAAAAATTTTAATATACCCATCGTTACCGAAGGGTGAAAACGCAAGCCGCCTTTGTAAGGACCGATTGCGCTGTTAAAATTGATGCGATACCCGCGGTTGATTTGGATTTCTCCCTGGTCATCCATCCACGGCACGCGGAAAATGATGGTGCGTTCAGGCTCAACCATGCGCTCTAAAATTTTTGCATGTTTGTATTCGGGGTGTTTTTCTAATACAATTTCAAGCGATTCAGTAATTTCTTGAACTGCTTGATGAAACTCAGGTTCTGCGGGATTCTTTGCTTTTACATCCGCTAATAACCTTTGAAGATACTCTGACATAATAACCTCAATTGATTTGATGCTGGTGATTAAAATAATTTTTATTAGTTAAGACAGATTTTATGGTTTGCAAGAATAATGATTGGGCTAAAGTTTTTCGCTTTACGAATGAGGTGAGGACTGTATTCATCTTTTTATTGATGAAAAGCCCGCCGGTTTGAGAATGTGTTTCCATAAAATCTAAAATGTTAATGAGTAAACTTAAGGGTTATGGAAACAACTAAAAAATTTTTCTTCACCGGGCATTCATATCATAGCACCATTTGACCTCTCCCTGTTTCCCTCTCCTTGGTAAGGAGAGGGACTAAGGGTGAGGTTGTATTACTTTAACAACAGCATTTTCTTTGTTGAAACATATTCATTCACCCGCAACCGGTAAAGGTACATTCCGCTTGCAAGGCTACTTGCATTAAACTCTGCTTTATAACTACCGCCTGGTTTGTATTCGTTTACAAGTGTTCTAATTTCATTGCCAAGGATATCAAACACCGTTAGTGTTACTAATCCTTCTTTGGGTATTTGATAATTTATTGTTGTGACAGGATTAAATGGATTGGGGTAGTTTTGTAACAAAGAAAAAGAGAAATTATTTTCAACTTCTTCGTCTTCTTGTCCAACTGATTTATTCATCCATTCATTCACGGCTTTTGAAACTGAATTTGAAGGAATCGATTCCATTGCTGGATTAGAACCATATATCGCTGTAATATAATAATTGATATAAGTTTTTGTATTGCCTACCGTATAAAGCATTTCAGATTGATCCGTAAATGAAGTTACAGTTGATGATGTTGTACCAACTAAAGAATAATTCCCACCACCTCTTTGTTTATAGATTTTATAAGAATTAACAGTAGAATTACCCATATTATCTGTAAAATTGCCCCAAATCAATTTTGGATGATTATTTATAGAAGAACAAATAAGTGTTTTAGACCAGTCAGTGTATCCGTGAACAGAAACTTGATTTGATGAAAATAAATAATTTGAGCCATTGAATGCTTTTATTTTATATGTTATTGTAGAATGTTCGGTTAAATTATTTGTTTCAAGTTCTTTAACCGCCAGATCATTAAAATATAAATTAGTACCCGTAACATTGGCTATTTCTTGAAAATCAGTTTCATTTGCAAAATCATTTCCTGGAGTATAAGCACGATATATTTTATAACCGGTGATATTTTGATAATCAGGATTTGTTTCCCAGATGAGTTTAGGATTATTGTTTGTCGAGTAAATGCTTAAATTATTTGCATTATAACTTTGAAATCCATTTGTCACATTTATTTCAATCGGAACTTTGTCTTTGATTTCCCAGATTTTTAACACATCACCATTGTTTATTAAATTAGTTTCGGCTTGACTATTCCCATAACTAAACTTATCAGTGCTCCCATTATATTTTAGGTAAAGATCGTAAGTCCTATTAGCATAAGGCACAGAGTTATATTCTCCCCATTCGCAATCTCTATAATCTAAATAAAATACCGAGTTATTTAAGCTATTACTTACTTTATAAAACCCAAATCCAAACACAGGGTAATTATCAGTGGTTCCAGGACTTTGAACAAAATGCCAACCTTTGAGAAAACCCGTATAATTTCCAACTACGGTTTGATCCGAATATTTAAAATCTTGATTATTAGTAATAGAAAGATAACTATCCCACACAGTGCTTCTAGCTTCCAATCTAACGGTAAGACTATTTTCGGTAGAATTAATGGCGTTAAGATATAGTTCGAGAATTCCTCCCATTGTGTTGTTTTGTGCAAAAGTCCAACTAATAAAAAAAAAGTTAACTAAAACAAAATATTTTACTAAAAACTTCATTTTTTGCCTTATCGTTTTACTTAATTAAAAATATTTCTTTACTTCGCCATGATGGAAATATTAGTTTTGAGTTAAGAATTGCAGGCGAACCGCCAACTTCACTCCCATGCGATGTTGGGAAATCGTTTTCCCAAACTAAAGCACCATTTGAATCAAATGTTTTTACAGTAATAAATGATTGAGCATAAATTGTTAATCCGACATACACTATTCCTTCTATGTCACAAACTAACGGACAATCGGCAATACCCATTAGGGGTTGTTTCCACCGTAATTTGCCATGGTAATTAACACTATAAAGAGAATCAAAGGCAAAATAAATATTGCCGTTTTTATCAATTGTTGGTGAATTTGCAAACATCTCATCTTCTAACGTATTGTTATGAAAATAGACCCAACGTTCTTTTCCGTCTGGCTTTAACGAGTACAGTACAGGTTGTTCCCCATCAGTCGAATCAGTTTTGGCCAAAAGGTAAATATTCCCTTGAACATCAACCATTGGGCTTCTCTGATTTAGTTTTTTCCCAAAAGACCATTTAACTTGCCTTTGCGATATATCAATTGCAAGAAGTGAGGGATTTAAACCGGCAGTGTATAATGTTTTACCATCTGGTGAAAAAACTAATGATGAATAAGAACCAACTGAAAAACGAGAATCAGTAAGAGTCCACAACAATTGTCCTTGATTAGATAGAACGGTTAGTGTTGACCCGGCATCGATAAAATAAAGATTTCCAACTTTGTCAATTGCTAAAGATGTCTGCCAAATTCGTTTACTGTTCTTAAATGACCAAACTCTTGTCCCCCCCCCATCATAACAAGAAACTCTACCGGAAAATTCATTAACGACAAAAATATTTCCGTTTGAAGAAACGAGAGGTGTTGAAAAAATTTCATACCCAACGGTATCTATTATGCTTTGCCAGTTTAATTGTCCATCAAGTTTATATGAAAAAATATTTGCCAAAGAAGCAAAATAAATTGATGAATCTTTGCCGATGGAAACCCCACTTTCTTGGTAAGATGTCGGTATAATAAGATAGTTTGCACCTGATTTGGGTCCAACAAAACTACTCCTCCCGGTATTTTGAGGGTCATGATGGTTCATGGGCCATGGAGAATCAGCTAACGAAGGCCAGGGAACCTCTTGTTGATATCCTTCCGGCAACGGATTATCCGGCGGGTTGGTTACTTTTTCTTTGCATGAGATGAAAACAACCATGCTTAAAAACAACCCGGTTAAAATTATATTTTTCAAGAGTTTCTCCTTTTATTTATTTGCTATCTTTAACCGCTCTCGCATTAACCCGCAAATAATTTATACGGCTCCATGTATTAATTATTTTGTTCTAAGGCAAACGTAAAACAAAATTGAATAAATGTCAAGAAATTTTTTCATCACTCATTTTTTAAACTCCTTATGCTTTTATTGTGTGCTTCGTTGAAAAAAAAAATACAACTACAGAAGCACGGTTTTGCATAAAGGGCATTATTAAAGATTCAATTGCAGGTGTGTTATGAAATGTGAAATGGAAACTGAATAACGTAATTTATTTTGAAGATGGGAGAAAGTCTTCAATTCTTCTTCCCCCCATAAAGCATTGGTTATAATATCCGTTAAATTATTTTGGATTGCGGTCAACTGTTCTGCCGTTAGTTCGGCAGAAATAATGTTCTGAGCCATATGAACCTCCAATAATTTATTTTTTTCGCGACAGTATATTTTTTCTTCTCTAATGGCTGCCGCATGTTATCCCGAACGAGAAGAATAGTGAGCTTGTTAATGGTCATCGGTCAATTGTCATTTGTTCCAAAAACTTGTAACGCAGTCCCGAAAGCTTTCGGGACTGCGCTACAAACAATGACAACTACTTCATAAGAATGAACTTCTTTGTATCCGTAAACTTACCCGCAGTTAAGGTGTAGAAATATACGCCTGAGGCGTATCCGCCTTTGGAGGACATTCCGCTTGCAAGCTGCTTTCCGCTTATTGTAAACCGTGTGTTGTAACTTCCGGGTTCCTTCCACTCGTTTACCAGTGTTGAAACTTCGTTTCCAAGCATATCGTAAACTTTTAAAGTAACAAATCCTTTTGAAGGTATTTGATAATTTATTTCTGTACTTGGGTTGAATGGGTTGGGGTAGTTTTGAAACAAAGAAAAAGAGAAATTATTTTCAAATTCCTTGTCTTCTTGACCGCCTGATTTTTCCATCCATTCATTCACGGCTTTTGAGACTGAATTTGAAGGAATTGATTCTTGTGGATCGTGATCATATATCGCTGTAACATAATATGAGACATAAGTTTTAGTATTGCCAACAGAATAAAGAATTTCAGATTGATCCGTAAATGAAGTTACAGTCGATGAGGTTGTACCAACTAAAGAATAATTCCCACCACCTCTTTGTTTATAGATTTTATAAGAATTAACAGTAGAATTACCCATATTATCTGTAAAATTGCCCCAAATCAATTTTGGATGATTATTTATA
>Ga0210041_1004057_pt1 | contig 11032 bp, 14 predicted proteins | sample CryGeymeta201503_FD_183973 | JGI IMG/M metagenome (GOLD analysis project Ga0210041, IMG submission 183973) | Groundwater microbial communities from Crystal Geyser aquifers in Utah, USA - Crystal Geyser metaG 2015-03 (SPAdes) (version 2) | ecosystem: Environmental > Aquatic > Deep subsurface >... | reverse complement strand
TGCCTATTTACCAAGTAGATATGATAGCTATGACAGGTGCTGGAGATGCCTATACCTCTGGGTTTTTGTCAGCGATACTTTCTGGGAAACATTTTGCAGAAGCTATGACATGGGGAAATGCGAATGCTTCATCTGTCATCCAAAAATTTGGATCACAAAAAGGTCTACTAAATAAACAACAACTACACAAAATATTAAAAGAAAATGAAAAAATCCAACCTCAAAAATTATGAAGTGGAAAATAGGTAGCTTGGAAATACACACTCGTCCTTGTCAAAAATCAGACAAGGATTTTGTTTTAGGTCTAATAAAAAAAACTCTTTTCTCTTACGTAGCCAAATATTATAAACCAAGTGTAAAAATGTTTGATGATAGATTTGCAAAAGATTATAAAGAAAGAAAAATCTTGTTGCGAGGCAAAAGACGAATTGGATTTTTTCAACTTAAAAAAGTAAACAAAAAACTGATAATCAATGGCCTATTCTTATCACCAAATTATCAGGGTAAAGGTATTGGTAAATTTATAATGACTTATTTTGAAAAATTTGCTCATAAAAATAAATTAAAAAATATCGAATTACAAGTATGGGACAATAATCCTGCTAAAGATTTTTACAAAAAAAATGGTTACAAAATTGTTCTTAGAAAAAACCATAAATACACAATGTCTAAAGAAATAAAATAAAACAGTCTATAAGTTATAGACTGTTTTAAAATTTAAAAAAATTCAACTCAATTATACATTTTTACTTTTTTTAGTCGCACCAATTTTTATAACAAATGTAATTATTTCTTTCACAACATCTCTTGGTTGCCCATGCGTTGGTTCATAATGAATATAAACATCAGGTTTACCATTCATTTCCAAAATACCAAAATCCTGTTTACTAGGATCAAGAGAAATATCATCACAAATCACATCCAAACCGGTAAGATAATGGCCAATAGCCATAGATGCCTTCACACAAAGTGTTGTTATTTTTTTGTTTACCAAATGAGTAACATCTCTTGTTTCACCACCTTCATCCAAGGCACTATTCCCTTTGATATATATTTCTTTCCCCTTTTTCAAGACTGTTTTCAATGTAACACCTTGTTTTTTCAAAATGTGCTTTAAAACATCATCTATTTCTGTCTTTCTCTTAGTATTTAATTGTTTTTCCTTTATAAGCTCTAAAACAGTTGATTTATTGTCACCAAAAACTTTTGGTTTTATCATTTCTAAAGCACCTATAATCTTATTATCCAAAACTAACAACCTATATTCTTTACCAAAAATCATTTCTTGAGCAACCATTGATTTAAATTTTGGAATATTTTTTTCCAAAATTTTCTTAGCTTCACCTATAGTCTTTATATATGGGAAAATACCTATACTATTAGATCCAGAAGCATTTTTTATAATTATAGGAAATTTTAATTTTGCCAATTTTTTCTTCAAATCATAGGGGACTGTTTTAAAGAAAAATGCAGTTTCGGGAGTTGGTAAAGACTTGCGTCGAAGTAAAGTATAAGTTAAATCTTTAAACTTAGTGAAATCAGCTCCACTTATAAAATTTCTAACTATTCTAAAATTTCTAGTTATTAGAAAAGCTCTCTTTTTTATATGTATATAATAACAATTTCTTTCTGGTATTACTTCCTCGAATCTTCCTCCCATTTCCTCTACTACCTGTTTAATCCTTTTGGTATTTTTGAGCATAGTGTAATTTTTTAAATCCTTAAGACAAAAAATTGTCTATATAAATAAAAAACTAGCACTCAATGCTAGAAGCCAAAACATCCTTTTCTATATAAAATTGCTAAAAAAGCAATAAAAAAGAAAAAATAAACTACTAACAAAAAGTCCTAAAAAATAAATAAAAATCTGATTAACCCCTCAAAATAAAAAGAAGAGTGTAAAAAAAACCTATATAATCCTCCTCATTTTCTTTTCCTGTTTTTTGCCGATATAATACTCTGGCAAATTGAGTATCTCATGATAACTAATTTTAGGCCCTAAAAAAGCCAAACTATATTCAATAGCTCTTACTTTATCCCTTACATCTAGTGACAAATCATTATCATCAGCCTCATTGGCAAATTTGTGTAAATCTTGAATTACTCTATTAATATCATTTACCATGATACCATATTTTTCTACCTTTTCTTCATAACGTCCTTTTTCATGAGTCAGTACTGCTTGTGCCGCGTGCTTACGTATATCTTGTTTTAGAGATATAAGTAAATCCATCAGTTCAACTCTTTCTTCATGAGAAAAGAAATTATGCAAAGAACCTCTAAATATATCCAAAAATTTTACTCCTGTTTCTTTTATAGTATGATACTTTTTTATAATACCTTTAGATGCCTTAGCCAAAAATATTTTTTCTGATAATTTTTCATGATAAACATGATAAATATCTTCAAAAGCTTGTACAAATGGCCAAATTTGCTTACCATAAAAAATCATGAAATTCTCCAATTCTTCCAATGTTACTTTACCATCTTCAGTTATTTCTTCAATTTTTTCTTTCATTTCACGACCTACACTTTCATCAACCAAAGGTGGCAAGTTGCGATAAACTTGCTTGAAGATATTGAGTGTATGTTGTACAGCTTTGTCATTCATAAGACATTGATTACACTGATTTTATATTAGATTACACAGAAAAATATTTAAAAAAATTAACTATCTGTAAATTTGGATTATTCGGATATAAAGATTATTTCTTAATAACTACTAACAAGTATATCAAAATTTGTCTAAAAAGTCATATAATCCCGCCAACGCAAATAAAGTTCTCTCGTGGCGGTCAGATCTCCAGCACAATACTTAGCGATCTTCATAAACTCACCATCAGCAAAAAGATTTTTTACATCATGACCATTTATCCCCTTACCTTTTGGTGATTCTATGCCAAAAGCTTTGCAATAAAAATCTAGATTAAATTTTCGATAAGCATTGTAAAATGTCATTTGTTCAAGTAAATCTACATGTAAATCATGAGCATAGCGATATGGCATCAGGTTTTTACTTGGTTTCACCCTGAGCATGGCCGAGCGGAGCATAAGAACAGGACAATCAAAACCACGTCCATTGAAAGTGACAAATTTGTGAGCTTTGGCAATCGCATTCCAAAATTTTTGGAGTATTACTTCTTCACTACCGCTGAAATAATGTATTCCATTTTCTACGAAATCTATTTTTTCTGCTCCATCGTTTTGGAAGTAGACTGCTCCCCTCTTACTATCTACTGACATCATCCCAATAGCAACAATTCGATTTGTCGGCGCCCAAAGTGCCATCTGATCTTTTACTTTTTCGACGTCTTCTTCACCTTCGGCAAACTTCGTCAAATAAGTCTTTTGCACTTCATCAAAAGAATCAAAGTCAACTGGAATTGTTTCGATGTCGAAGACAATAGTATTCATACAAAAAGGCTTAAAAAGCTTTTTATAAATTATTTAGGATTTTAGATTTTGAAGCTTGGATTTAATACTGTACATCCCAATCCCCGCGGCTACACTAACATTGAAACTTTCTTTTTTACCATACATCGGAATATGCACTACTTCATCACAAAGATTTGAAATCTCAGGTTCTACTCCATCTACTTCATTCCCGACAATCAGCACTACATCTTTTTGTGTTTGCAAATTAAGTTCTGAGATATCTATACTTCTCTCATTTTTTTCCAAACCAACAATAAAGAAACCTTTCTTTTTGAGAGTTGTAATGAGTCTTTTCAAATTTTTCTTGTGCTCCCAAGGAATCCAAGTCTCAGCACCAAGAGCAACCTTGTCTATCTGAGGTTTTGGCGGAGTGGCAGTGTAGCCAACTAAATAAAGCTTATCAACCCCACAAGCATCAGCGGTACGAAACATCGCCCCAACATTATGGCATGAACGAATATCTGGTAATATTAAATAAAATTTCATAAAAAAGACTTTTGACTTTCTTGTCCGCCTTGGGCGGAATGAACTTTTAACTTTATAACTCCAGTTTATATCAAAAAACCCGCTTTGGCAAGCGAGCTTTTTTATCTGTTTTAATTTTAATTTTTTACTTCTGCACTATCTTCTAAGTCGACTTCGACACTTCCACCATCACTATTTTCCAAAAGTCTTTTAGACTCTTCAATCTTTTGTTCCATAAGAGCCTTGAGTTTTTCTGGATCGTTCAAAATATCATCTCTTACTTCTTGTCTATTTTCAATTCTTTGTTCTTGTGCAGGCAAAGGTAAAGGTCTGACTTGTGTGACATTTGGTCTTAATTCTCCTTTATTTTCTTCTCTTACTTCCTGTCTATTTTCTACACGCTCTTGCACTTTTTCTTTTACTTGTTCATCTATTTTTTTCATCATTTCCAATTTTTGTTGAGCTTGATCATCATTATTTTGAGCTTCTTCACGAATCTTCAGTTCCATTTCCAAACGATTATCCAATCTAGCCTTAGTTTCTTCTATACTATTTTTAACACCTTCCTTACGAGCCTCATAAAGAGCTTTCAATTCTTCTTTGGCACCTTCTACACCATTTTTCAAATCTTCGAGAGCTTGTTTTTGATCTTCTCTAAATTGTTGTACTTCAACAGATTTAGCGTCAATCCTGTCCTTTACTTCTTGCAATTTTGTTTTTACATCTTCCGGCATGTTTGGATTGCTAAGCGCTTGCAAAATTCCTTGAGCTTTTACAATACCCTCTTCACGCATCTCTTGAAATTTTGCCATTTGTTCTTCTGTAAGTTTATCTTGAAGTCTAGCTTCAATTTTATCCATCAAAGCTTCTTTATTTTCTGTATGAATTGCTACATTTTTAAGAAGTCTTTGTGTATTTTTATCTTTGTTTTCCAAAAATTTATCTTTCTTTTCTTCTACTTTTGCCATTAGCTCTTGCGCTCTATCTACCATTTTTTGTACTTTTTCTTGTACCTTAGGATCATCGCTACTTTCTGCGATTTTTTCGGCAATTTTCATTCTTTGTTCAGCATAAGCCACTTGCTTTTCTGCTTTTTTGACTGGATCAAAAGTGAAAGTAAGAGATACACGTTCCTTTAATCCCAACCAAAACAAACCAAAAGCAGAAGGAACTTCTTCTACAACTGTAAAATCCACACCTTCCAAATCTTCTGTAACAACAGCTACAGATGTACTAACTTCAGGTTCCTCAACATATAATGTTGGGACAGCTGTTTCTGAGGTACTACTTACGTCTTCTGCTTTAGTGACTACAGCGAAAGCCATACTCACAGCAAACATGAAGACAAATGCTAACAAAAATTTCTTGTTCATATTTATTTTATTTAGATACTAAATTAATATTTATTAATAAGTTTATTATAGCACAAACAAAAAAATTAACCAATAAAAAACTCCCAATCAAGGGAGTTTGTATTATTCTAATTAACTATTTAGGATCTTCATTTTCTAAAAGAGATTCTTTATCATCAATTGTATTTTTTAAATTTTTTTCCTGCATAGACGGTAGAATTTTTTTTCCCATATCTATTTGTGGATCAGAATGCTTTGCCATAGCCCTCTCTAAATCAATTTTATTAAAAGGAAGTGTAGGTTCTTTATTTAGAAAAATTAATTCAGGATTAGGTTTAATTATTTCATCTAAATGATTAATATCTTCAAAATCTTTTGGAACTTTTGGTCTTTCTGACATAAATTTTTATGTTATATAAATTAAAATAATAATTTAAACATTTCTTATTTACCCCATCGAAATTCTAGGGACAAATAAGAAAACCATAACAGAAAGAGCGATACCAGCGGTCAAGAAAAAATAGACCGAAGAAAAATTAGCTTCAGGAGACATTCCCAAGTTTTTATTTTGCATAGATTTTTGTTTTTATTTTTGTGTTCACCACGAGGGCACCAAAGAGTGTCTTTTCGTGGTTTATTTTTGTACACCACGCAAATAGCGTAATGATTTTTGGTATCTGGCCCTTGAAAGATGAAAACCAGATTATTTTTATTGATTGAATAAATCAATTTGTGAAAAGAAACATTTTTATAGTAATTTTACTAAAATTGTCCCTTCTCGCTCCGATTTTATCGGATTTAAGAAATAAGCTTATTTTTGGCTTATCTAAGAGGATTTTTTAAGTTGTTTTTCAACGTTGATATATATATTATAGCACAAAAAACGGCTTTTGTCAACCCCGAAAAACGCCTGTGTGTCGTAAAATACATTAGCACATGATATAATAAAAGCATTAAAGCATGAAAACATAAAAGCAAGTGAACTAAAAATTATATGGAGGGATTTAAGAAAATTTTGAAACAAAAAATGCACTCATTTGTTGAAAAAATATTTTTGGAAACCAAAAATTTTCCTAGAGAAGAAATATATGTCACCACTTCTCAACTAAAGCGTGCCTCTTTATCTATAATACTAAACTATACTGAAGGTTACGCTAGATTTACAGAAAAAAATCAATTAAATTTTATGCGCACATCCTTTGGTTCTGCCAAAGAAACTGAATATCTATTATACTTATCCAAAAGACTAAATTTTTTAAACGAAAACGTATATACAGAGCTAAACAAACAGCTAGATGAAATCAATGCTATGCTCTGGTCAGAAATAAACACACTTTCAAAATCAATAAAACATTAAAGTAGATTTGTTTTCATGTTTTTATGCTTTAATGTTTTCATACTCCAATATTTTAATTTCTTCTTAGAAAGTTAACCTTTAAACCAAGTTATATGCAACTAAACAAATACCTCACCCAATTTCTCGAACACCTAGAAATCGAACGTAATCGTAGTCAAAAAACTGTCGAAAACTACAATTTTTACCTTTCACGCTTCCTCGATTGGCTTGGCAAAGATGCTACTGCCAAGGATATCACAGGAGAAAGCGTGCGAAAATTCCGTCTTTGGCTAAACAGATTTACCGATGCTCATGGTGAAGAATTGAAAAAGAACACTCAAAATTATCACCTCATCGCTCTACGCTCTTTCCTAAAATATCTAGCCAAAAAAGACGTTGACACTCTAGCTCCAGAAAAAATCGAGCTGATGAAAATGCCAGATCGCGAAGTCAGTTTCCTCGATAGCGACGACATCACTAGAATTTTGGAAGCTCCTATCAAAAATATTAGTAAAAAAAGTTTAGACAAAGAAAATGGTGCCGGACAAACCCTACTACTCGCCTACCGCGACAAAGCAATCCTCGAATTATTATTTTCTACAGGACTCCGTGTTTCTGAATTATCCAAATTAGAAATAGAAAATGTGAATCTCAAACGTGACGAATTCACAGTCCTTGGTAAAGGTGGTAAATCTCGCGTCGTATTTCTCTCCGATGATGCAAAAACTTGGCTCCAAAAATATTTAGATACTCGCAAAGATATGAATACTTACATGTTTATTTCTCATGACAAACGCTTTGGTAAACAAAAGGACCATGATGAACCTCTAACACCTCGTTCAATCCAACGTATAGTCCAAAAACACGCCCTAGAAGCAGGAATTACCAAAAAGGTGACTCCTCATACCATGCGCCACTCCTATGCCACTGATTTGCTCCAAAATGGCGCAGACATTCGTAGCGTCCAGTCTATGCTCGGACACTCTTCTATCACCACTACACAGATATATACACATATTACTGATAAAGAGTTGAAGAATGTACATAAACGTTTCCATGGAAAAAAAGGCTTGAAAAATTAGTAAAATCTTATAATTTAAGGTACAAGATACAAGTAACAAACAAATTACAAAATCCAAATATCAAATCAATAACAAATTACTAATATCAAAAATTTTGGTCATTTAATCTTTTGGATTTGATTTGTCATTTGAGCTTTGAAATTTGTTATTAATCTTCAATTACTTTCGACCTTACAGACTTTATAGACTTTTGACTAACTACTTGACAAAAATACCTCAATATAGTATAAATAATACGTTATTAAATTTAGTGGGACCCTGACCATTCAGGGGCTAGCACCACGAAAATATAGACATTTATGTCAAAAAGAATGACCGACTTGAAAACTCAAGTCAACACAGAAACAGTATATTCTGTAGCAGAAGCTATTGAATTGGTCAAAAAGACTAGTACTGTAAAATTCGATGCTTCAGTAGAAGTACACGTAAAACTTGGAATTGATCCAAAGAAAACAGATCAACAAATCCGCGCCACAGTAGTAATGCCACATGGTACAGGCAAAACAAAAACTGTAGCCGCTTTCGTTGGAGCCAATGATGAAGCTGATGCCAAAGCTGCAGGAGCTGACTTCGTATATGGTGAAGAAGATATCAAAAAAATAAAAGATACAGGTAAAATCGAATTTGAAATCGCAGTTGCTACTCCAGAAATGATGCCTAAACTTGCTATAGCTGCTCGTGTCCTTGGTCCAAAAGGTCTTATGCCTAATCCAAAGACAGGTACTGTAGATAAAAATGTAAAAAGAATGGTAGAAGAAATCAAAAAAGGTAAAGCTGCTTTCAAAAATGATGATGGTGCTAATGTTCACCAAGTAATTGGTAAAATTAGTTTTGACGCCAAAAAATTGGAAGAAAATCTTGCTGCTTTCATGGAAGCTATCAAAAAAGCTAAACCACAAGGTTCAAAAGGTACTTATATCAAAGGTCTATTCCTTACAAGTAGTATGGGGCCAAGTGTGAAAGTTGCTGTTGAATAAAGCATTGATTTATACTGATTTAAACAAAAACAAAAAACCACTCTTTCATGAACTGGGCCCCAAAAAGTAGACACGAAAGTGTTTACTTTTTTAGTTATGGTGTAAAATAACATAAGTAAGATTTAATTTAGAAAATTATGTTTAATCAAGAACAAATAGAAGAATTGTTAAATAATAAGAATGTAGTAAGATGTAGTTCTACTACTATTACTTACAAAGAAAGTTTTAAAGTATGGGCTCTGAAAAAATATTTTGAAGAAGGTTCAAGTCCAAGTGAAATATTTGTAGAAGCTGGTTTTAATATTAATATAATAACTAAGAACAAAGCAAAAGATTGTCTAGCTAGGTGGCGGAGGGTAATGAATAAAAGAGGATTGGAAGGTCTGACTGAAAACAGAGGTAAGTTTGGTGGAAGAAAAGCTAAAATGAAATTTAAGAATAAAGATGAAGAAATAAAATATTTAAAAACAAAGATTACTTACATGAATGCTGAAAACGATTTTTTAGCCAAGCTCCGTGGTCTAAAAAGAAGAAAAATGGAGTAAAACTTAGACCAAAAGAAAAATACCAAATAATTGAGAGCTTAGTTACTTTCGACAGTATTAAAGTGTTATGTAGTATTGCCCAAGTTTCTAGATGTGGTTATTACAAACATGTAAAATTACCAAATAAAGATAATAGTGATTATTTGTTAATTAAAGAAATATTTGAAAGAGCAAAGTGTAAACTTGGCTGGAGACCTATTAAAATGCGTTTAGAGGCTAATTATGGCATTATAATGAATCACAAAAAGATAAAAAGAATAATGAGAGAAAATAATTTACAAACTAAAATTAGAAGAGTAAACCCCTACAAAATGATTATGAAAAAGACTCAGGAACACAGAACATTTGAAAACATCTTAGCTAGAAAATTTAAACAAGATATTCCTCGACAAGTACTTGGAACTGACATAACTTATCTGTATCATGCTAGTGGACGTAAAGCTTATCTGTCAATTATTAAAGATATTGCTACTAAAGAAATAGTGAGTTGGCAGGTTTCTAATAATTTAACAATGAAATTTGTGCTAGACTCTCTAGAAGAGTTAAAGAACAAACAAATTATTAGTAAACAAACCATAATTCACTCTGATCAAGGATTTCATTATACTAATCCTGAGTTTATTAAAAAAGTTAAATCATTACAATTAGTTCAGTCCATGTCTAGAAAAGGTAATTGTATAGACAACGCACCAACAGAATCATTCTTTGGCCATTTCAAAGATGATGTAGATTACAAACATTGTAAAAACTTAAATGAACTAAATAATTTAATATCTAATTATATGAATTATTACAATAATCACCGTCAACAATGGGCAATAAAAAAGATGACTCCTGTACAATACAAGAATCATCTTCTTTCCCTCCAAATTTAATTTCGTTGTTTTTTACCCGTGTCTACTAAACGGGGTACAGTTCAGAAAGAGGTTGTTTTTTATTTATATATTTTTTTTAAAAAATCCATGTCGCCCGCCCGTGTGTTTGCAGACAACACGGACGAGACTATTTTACCTCCTGATTTTCCTTTGCTTTTCGCAACTTACTCAGGGCACTCAACACCAAACGAGACCTCCTCGAATGACTATGAATAAGATATGCTCCTTGAGGGTCACGAGGTTGGTTGAACCTACGACGAATAGCCGCCACTTCACGTGGTGTCAAATCCGCCTGAGGCATCAGCTCCTCAACATCTTTCCAAGTCCACTCCATTTACTTTTACTTACCTCCTCAAAGCCAACTCAGCTGAACTTCTTTGAAAAGACGAGTCACCTCATCTTGAATAGATTCACGCAAGAAGTGAGGTGTCTCCACTCTGAAACAAGTAGATTCCCAACGCTTGATGTTACCACTGCTGTCTATTTCACCAGCGGCAATAACCGGCTCAGTTTCTCCTTGCCAAGCTCTCTGACTGACTTCCTCCAACCTGTCAGAGGAATACTCCCCCACAGGATGATCCCGCAGATGATAGGCGGCATAAACCTGGGAATGATCCCCGATTGGACCAATCACCAGATTGTCTTCGATCATGATGAACTTGAAAGCACAGGTACTTCTTGTGTAACAGAGAAAAGCACCAGCTTCCCTCAATTCTTCACAGTACTCTGTGCTCAAGATGATTATTTCCAAAGGAACCTCCCCTCTTGATTTGCTAATATATAATTAAACATAAATACAGCTAATTGTCAATACAAAAAACCAACTTTGCAAGTTGGTTTTTAGGCAATTTACATTCTCCCCCTACTAGGGGGAGTTAGAGGGGGTCCATCTTTGAAACAGACTTTTCTCTAATTTTTATGTATTTGATTCCAAATATCTTGTAAAACATTTTTTAATTCGTATT
>Ga0210041_1004022_pt1 | contig 11095 bp, 10 predicted proteins | sample CryGeymeta201503_FD_183973 | JGI IMG/M metagenome (GOLD analysis project Ga0210041, IMG submission 183973) | Groundwater microbial communities from Crystal Geyser aquifers in Utah, USA - Crystal Geyser metaG 2015-03 (SPAdes) (version 2) | ecosystem: Environmental > Aquatic > Deep subsurface >... | reverse complement strand
TTATACCAAATTCAAATATTTTCAACCCCACTTTTTTTGTTTGCTCAAGTCAGGAAAGTTAAGAAAAGCCGGGGAATAAACCCGGCTTTTTCACTTTAAAAGTATTTTAATTAAATCAGAAACCTAAATTAGCCATCTCTTTAGTAAGATTTTTAACGGCTTTAATAGAATTATCCAAAGCTGCTTGTTCATCTTTATCCAGAGAAAGTTCTATTACTTTTTCTACTCCTTTCTCACCTAATATTGCAGGAACACCTAGGTAGTAATTTTTGACTCCGTATTCTCCATTTAGATAACAGCAGGTTGCAATAACTCTTTTTTCATCATCTAATATAGATTGTGCCATCGCCACTGCGGATGCTGCTGGAGAAAAGAAAGCCGAACCGGTTTTAAGTAATTTAACAACTTCACCACCTGCTTGTTTAGTCCTATCAACCATAGCTTTCATAACTTTTTCAGCTTTTGTTTTGTCTTTGTACTTTCTTTCAAGCATTTCCATTACAGGCACGCCATTAACATTTGCATAGCGTACCAATGGAACCATCGTGTCTCCGTGTCCACCAAGGACCATAGCATTTACATCCTTTACTGAGACTCCTAATTCCCAGGCTATAAAAGAAGAGAACCTTGAAGAATCCAACATTCCGGCTTGGCCCATTACTTTATTGGTCGGGAATCCGCTAACCTTTTGAAATAATGTTACCATTGCGTCCAAAGGATTTGAAATTATAATTACAATTGAATTGGGTGCATATTTCTTTACACCTTCTGCAACACTTTTCATAATATTAGCATTTGTTATTAGCAGATCGTCTCTACTCATACCTGGTTTTCTTGGTATACCTGCTGTTATGATTACGATATCAGAGCCGGCAATATCTTTATAATCATTTGTTCCGGTAACTTTTGCATCAAATCCGCTGATGCGTGATGCTTCTGCTATATCAAGAGTTTTACCCTGAGGTAAGTCCTCAACAACATCAAACATTACAACATCCCCTAATTGCTTAGAAGCAATGATTTGGGCTAAAACTCCCCCGATCTGGCCGCCCCCGATTAGTGCTAATTTTTTCCTAGCCATTTTTCTGCTCCAAATTTTATTTTTGATTAAAATTAATTATTAATTCCTTTTAAACTTAATTATGTATAATCCTATTTCAAAATTAGATAAATTATTTTGTAAAATATTTTACTTTTATTTCAATTTTTCAAAGAATAATTTTTATCTTGTTTTCTATAATTTTTAAGGATTTTGTATGAAAAAAATTACTGTAGTTGGTGCAGGGAATGTTGGGGCTACAACTGTTCAAAGATTAGCCGAAAAACATCTTTGTAATGAAATTGTTTTATTGGATATTCTCGAAGGAATTCCACAAGGTAAAGCGTTAGACATTTGGGAAAGTGCTCCTGTTGAATTATTTGATACTAAAATAAAAGGTACAAATAGTTATGCTGAAACAGCAAATTCAGATTTAGTAATTATTACTGCCGGTCTTCCTCGTAAACCAGGTATGAGTAGAGATGATTTACTTGCATCTAACACAAAAATTGTAAAAGATGTAACAAAAAATATTGCAGATAATTCTCCACAGGCAATATTGATTGTTGTATCAAATCCACTTGATGTTATGTCATATGTTGCACTTAAGACAAGTGGCTTTGAAAAAAACCGTGTTATTGGTATGGCCGGTATTTTAGACTCAGCAAGATTTAGATTATTTATAGCAGAAGCTTTAAATGTTTCTGTAAATGATATTAACTCCATGGTATTAGGCGGACATGGTGATTCTATGGTTCCATTAATTAAATACACTACAGTTTCAGGTATTCCTTTAGTAGAATTATTACCGGAAAATAAAATCATAAAATTAATTGAAAGAACCCGTAAAGGGGGAGTTGAAATAGTAAATCATCTTAAAACCGGTAGTGCTTTTTATGCACCTTCTTCTGCTGCAGTAGAAATTGCTGATTCAATAATAAAAAATAGAAATAGAATTTTACCTTGTTCTGTTTGGCTTGAAGGTGAATATGGTATTAATAATGTCTATTGTGGTGTTCCGGTAAAACTTGGAGCTAATGGAGTTGAAAAAATAATTCAATTAAATTTAAGTTCTAAAGAGTTGGAGGCATTAAAAAATTCTGCTGATGATGTTAAAAGGAATATTAAGAAATTAAATCTTTAATTCTATAATTGCTTCTGTACCACTTGGAGTAATATTATATCTAAGGTCACTCATATAAACTTTCATTAAATACAAGCCTCTTCCGGAATCCTTCAACAAATTGTCTGGTTCAGTAGGATCTGGTATTTTTGAGGGATCAAATCCTTCCCCTTGATCTTTTACTTTAATTTGAAGTACATCATTTACAACATTAACATCAATAGTAACAATTTTACTCTTATCGCTTTTGTTGCCGTGTTTGATAGCATTGGTTACAGCTTCAGTGACCGCTAAAAGGAGAGCAGATAATTTTTCTTCTCCCAACTTTAGGTCCATTGAAAAATAATTTACAAATTCTTCAATGGTAATTAAATTATTGGGGTCGCTTTCTATTTCTAAATGATAGTTGTTTTCAGGCAAATTATGCAACAGTTTATTTTATATGACTCTATAATAACTAATTAAATTTAAAATTAAAAATAATAATTTACTTGCATTATCAAATTTGTTTCTTGCTTATTTTGATCATTATTTAGTGCAATAAATTCATACCATCCATATATTCTAAAAAATAATGTTTCTTTTAATTCAATAATAATTTCTGCTAAAGGGGCGATGCTTAGAAATTTTGAATCAATTACTTTTTCTGCGCCTTTATAATTATATGTATTAAGTTGAAAAACCCTTAAACCAATTGCATAGGACAAGGATGAAGGTTGAACTACTAACTTGGTTTCTGAAAAAATTTCTTTAAGATATCTAGTTGGAGTAGAAGTAAATTCATTCCACCTTAAATTACCTTGTTCGGAAAGTTTTACATAATTGTAAGATAAAAGAGTAATTTTTTTTGTAAATCTGATGGAAGTAGAATCCCTAGCTGTAAATTGTCTGAATGAATAGCTTTTAAAATTAGGATTTATATCTTCAAAATCGAAAATGGTATAATTTGCTGAAACTGTAAAAGAGTTTGTTGTGGTTACATTTTTTCCGGAATATGTTCCTCCTGCTGATAGTGAGTAAATTTTGTTAATATTATTATTTGAACTTTTTTCAGAGAAAATATATACTGTTTGATTAATCGTTGCATCAGCATTGATAAATCCTTGGAAATATGGTGTGAATGTTTTTATATATTGAATTCTCATTATGGATAGTAACTCATCTCTGTCATCAAAATTTTGAGAACTTGGGGTATCATAAACTAATTTGTTTTGATAGAGGCTAAAAACTATATTATCAAAATTTGATAAATTCATATTTCCAGCAAGTGTTAAAGTTATTCTTTTTGCATTATTATTTTTTCTACTCTCTAATTCTGATTTTTCTTCGAATAAAAGGCTGGCAGTTGTCTCTGGATTTTTTGAAATATTTTTTTCATCTCTTTCATTATAAAGAAACCTAAAAACTCCGTTGAATAAACTGCTCGTATAACTTATTGAGTTATCTATCTCAACTCTTAGTTCATTTATTTTTGTGTCAAATAAAGATGAGGATTGGATAGGAAATGTTTTATATCTTGTATCTCTATCAATTGTTCGCCATAATAATCTGCCGGTAATATTCCATTTTATCTTAGAAGAAGCAAAATCATTTCCTAGCCTATCTTCAAAAAAATAATCTGTTTCAATTCTACTTTGAATATTATTTTTGACATTAAAAGCAGAGGATGTGGAGGTGTCAGCAATAAAGTAAAAATCTTTTCGGTTATTTGAATATTTAACTGAAAAAAAATTATTTATATCATTAGCAAAATTATTTTCTAATTGTACATTGAAAGATCTTACTGCATTTTTTCTTGGTAGAATATCTTCATTTATCAATCTTAACATTGAATTTAATTTCATATCGGAAATTAAATAATCATCTATTAGTCCTTCAATTCCATAAATATATCCATAATCTGTCTGATCAATTTGATTATTATTTGAATAGCCTAAAAAAGGAGATAGATAAATTTTATCTTTTGGTTTATATTTTGTATAAAATGTAACAGAAGATAAAGCAGCTTTGTTTATTCCAATATCTCTACTGTCTGTTAATATGTTATTACTAACTAATATCCCCAAATCAAAATTATTTTTAAACTTGTAACCACTGTTAATATTTAATGAATGTTCTGAACGAATATTGTTATCATTAGATCGAATTAAGGTTGAATTTAACAACTCATTTGTAGATACATAAATTTTATCAAAGTTCTTTTTATAATTTAAGCCCGCCCTTAATCTGTAAGTATTAAGTTGTTTATTAAAATTTGAAAATAATGAATTTGTAGTAGTATCGTTAGTTACAATTTGGAGGCTGTCACTTAAGTTTTGAGCTTTTACAGTAGAGAATATAAATAAAATTATTATGACGAATAAAGCAGATAAATTTTTCAAGTAATCTCAATATAATGTTACTCTTATATAATTATTATTCCATCAAAGGCGATGGAAATAATTAAGTTAAAACTCAGAAATAATTTACAAAAATTCAGATGTTAGAAAAAATTTATAAACATTAGAAATGCTATTGGGTGCTGAATTACCCTTAGAAAATGTTGCAACTCTCCAATAGTAATACACACCGGCATTAATAAAAAGGGGTGTAAACGGTACTTGTAAAGTATCAGAAGTTTTCTCACTTGAAAATTGGCTGGACCAAAATTCTCCAAAAAGTTCATTCGTCTGAACTATTATTTTATACTCTGCAGGTTTTTGGATAGTTTTAATAATAAAATTATTAATTGAACTAACCTGAGAATTATTTATCGGGAAAACAATTTCGGGTATTTCAAATATTTGGTCATTCAATTCATTGGAGGTAGTGCTCTGTAAACCACCTCTGTCTTCAGCTTCAATTTTATAATAGTAATCTTTATAAAAATTAAAATTAGATGTATCATTAAATTCCATATTATTAGTAAAACCTACGAATGAATTTGTATCAGCCGTAAAACCGGATTGCTGTCCCCTATAAATTTTATAACCTAAAACATCACTTTCTTTATTTCTTATCCAAGTAAGGTTAAAATATTTTACATTTTGCCAATTTCTTGCATTGATTTGAAAACCTCTTGGCTGAGCCGGTGGGTTTTTATTAATTGGCATTGCTGAAACAACAACACTTAATTCGCTCTCCAATCCTGAATGATCTACCGAAGTGATTTTGAAAAAATATTCTTGATTATACTCCAAGGAGTCAACAACAAAAAAATTATCTTTTGTCTCACCAACTAAATTAAATGTAGTGTTGGATAAGCTTTGATATATATGATATTTATCAAAATCAGATTCTGAATTTAGTTTCCATTGCAAAACTATTTCACCATCACCTGCAAAGAAAATCGATACATTAGTTGGAACAGCAGGAGGAATCCCATCATCAACTTGTAATACCGTATTATCTCTGTTGCAGCTATTAATAAAGAGGAAAAGTGAAAATATTATATATAATAATCTATATCGCAAATGATTCTCCTCTTTCAGGGATCTTTATATTTTTATAACCCAAAGATTTTAATTTATTGGCGAATGCTTGTTGACTTTCAAATTCTCCATGTACTAAAAATGTTTCTCTTAGTTGAGGCAATTCAAAATTCTTAAAATAATTTACCAACTCATTTTCATCTGCGTGTGCGCTTAATGAGTGAAGTGTGATTACTTCAGCATTTAATTTAAATTCTTCGCCAAATATTTTTACAATTGGTTTCTTGTCGATTATACTTCTACCCAATGTATTCTCAGCACAATAACCAACCATTAAAATTATATTGTTAGGGTTTTCAATATTATTTCTAAGATGATGTAATATCCTTCCAGCTTCAGCCATACCTGAAGCAGAAATTATCATTATAGGTCCTTTTAAAGAATTTAGTTTTTTTGATTCTTCAACATCTTGAATATATGTAAGCTGATTGAAGCCAAACGGGTCATCGTACTTGGCAATAAAATCACAAGTTTCTTTGTCAAAACATTCGGGGTGTTGTCTAAAAATATCTGTCACATTGGTTGAAAGTGGACTATCCACATAAATAGGAATTTTTTTTGCTAATTTTTTTTCGCATATTTTATGAAATGCATAAATTAATTCCTGTGTTCTACCTACACTGAATGCGGGAACAATAACTTTAGCATTTCTTTCTACTGCTTTATTAATAATTGCCGCTAAATTTGCTTCTGCTCCTTCTATTTTATCATGAAGTTTTCCCCCATAAGTGCTTTCTGAAATAAAATAATTTACATCTGGAATTTTTTGAGGATCTTTTAGAATTGGTAAATTCGGTCTACCTAAGTCACCGGAGAATCCTAGTTTTATTGTTTTATTATTTTCTTTTATTGTAAGATGAGTAACGGCGGAACCTAAAATATGTCCTGCATCAAAAAATTGAATTTTTAAATCTTCATCAACTTCAAATTCTTCTCTATATTTTACTGCTTGAAATAAAGACAAAGCATTTTCAACATCTTGCAAAGTATAGAGCGGTTCAAAAGGATTTTTACCTTGCTTTCTTCTTCTTTTGTTAACAAAAACAATATCTTTTTCTTGAATATGAGCACTGTCTTTTAACATTAAATCTACAAGTTCTTTTGTTGCAGCAGTACAATAAATTGGTCCTTTAAAACCATTTTTTACTAGATTTGGAATATTGCCACAATGATCTATGTGTGCGTGAGAAAGAATTAGAGCAGTAATTTCTTCCGGATTAAAAAAGGGGAATGTACGATTTATCTCAAATGCTAATTTTCTTTTTCCCTGATAAAGTCCGCAGTCAAGTAAAAATTTTTTTCCATTGAATTTAAGTAAATGCATTGAACCTGTAACTGTACGCGCTGCACCAATAAATTGAATTTCCATGTTTAAGCCACTCTAGATTTTTGAATATTTTGTTAAAATAAATAATAATAAAAAATTATATTGCATGTAACATAAAATAATTCTCTCTAAAAAATTGCAAAAGAATAAAATCAATAAAAAAAAAAGGTTATCTAGTAAAGAAAATCCTACAAATCTATTGGAATTATTTTATTCAATAATCAATTATAAATATTTACCCATAATATTTGCACTTGTTTATTTAGTTATCCTTTCTTTTCTAAGTTTTACCTATCATAAAATTGGGGACTATGGAGTAGAAACAGATTTTTACTGGAGTTATGTTCCCTATGCACAAACTTTTTTAAAAGGCGAATTTTTAATAGATGCTTTCCGCGGTCCTCTTTATCAAATTGTTTTGGGCATATTTGGTTTTGTAATGGGTGAATATCTTAAAGCAGGAATGTTGATAAATATTTTATCTGCTTTTGCCGTTATTTTTTTAACAATGACTATTGTTAGAAAATTATTCTCAAATGAATACGCATTTTTTACTGGATTACTTCTTACTGTAAACCCTATATTTATTCAATATACCTACAGTGTCGGAACAGATATGTTGTTTAATGCTTTAGCATGTTTGACAATTTACTTTTTATTTTATAAAAAAGAATATAAAGTCAATAATATTATATTGGCAGCATTTGTAACTGCCTTAGCATATCTTACAAGATATAACGGAATATTTTTAATAATCTTATTCCTTTTTATTCTCTTAATAAATTTTTGGAGAATTGATTTAAGGAAGAAAATAAAATCTGCAATAATATTTATTGGTGTATTCTTTATTACTATTACACCCTGGTGTATTTATCTGCTTATTAAAAAAGGTAGTTTCTTTTACAATGACAATTATAAAAATATTGCTTACGAATTATATGGTAAAGGGAAAATCTCATGGGATAGTTTTTGGTTTTCGGGTAATTATAATTTCTCATCACTATTTGATGTAATATTTAAAGATCCAATAAATTTTATTTTGCATATGTTTAAAAATGTTTATCAGCATTTTGTACTGGATATGCAAAGGCTGATGGGGTTTGAGATTGGTGTTTTAGTTTGTCTTGGATTTATAGTTTTTATCATAAATAATCCATTAAAATATTTCAAAAGCAAAAAATTTACTTATTTAACAGGGGGAGTAGTATTCTTTTTAATATTGCTGTTAGTTTTCTACAGCGAAAGATTTTCAATTTTCTTAACTCCTTTTTATGGAATTATAGCTTTTTATCCTTTTCTTTCTAATGGTAGATCTTTTAATAATATATTCCCAAAATCTATAATTATTCTAATCTTATTGTTCGTAACTTTATTCTCTTTTGCAAGATCATATGCTTTTAATGATTCTAATATTAATTCAGGGCCTAAAGAAATTCTTGAAACTAGAGACTGGTACTTTGCAAATATACCTGAGTCTGAAAGAGGTAAAACTATCGCAGCAAGAAAACCTCATATCGCTTATTATCTAAATATGAAATTTAATCTAATTCCTCTTGCAGATAATTATGTAGAATTTTTGGATAAAATAAAAGAAGAAAAAGATGATTATATTTATTTCAGTTATTATGAAGCACAAACTCGTCCCGCTCTTCAGGGTTTACTAAATCCAGAATATTACTTCCCGGGACTAACACCAATTTACTACCATACTAATCCTCCAGGCGTTTTATATAAAGTTGAGTAAAATATTAATTTTATATTAATATTTAGGATATTAGAATTCTCCCTTTAAATTGACAATAAATCAAAATATGGATAAGTTTGATGAGCAAAAATTGATATTTTAACCTATGATTTTAGAATATATACCCATTTTTATAGTCCTCACAATCGCAATAATTTTTGCAGTTGTTACAGTCTCCACATCTAAAATTTTTGGACCCCAGAGACCAAATAAGAGTAAACTTTCTACTTACGAAAGCGGAATGAAACCCGTTGGAAGTGTTAGAGAAAGAATGTCTGTTAAATATTATTTGGTTGCAATGTTATTTATAATTTTTGATTTGGAAGTGATTTTTGTTTACCCCTGGGCTGTTAAATTTAAAGGATTATATGCTGAGCACGGAATTTCTGTCTTTCTTTCTATGTTAGTTTTTCTTATTGTGTTAGAACTTGGTTACTTATATGTATACAAAAAAGGTGGTTTTAAATGGGATTAGAAGCTCAATTAAAATCTGATGGATTTATAACAACAACTATAGATGCTGTAATTGCATGGTCAAGAAAAAACTCTGTTTGGCCGATGCCAATGGGAATTTCCTGCTGTGCAATTGAAATGATGGCTGCCGCAGATCCCAAGTATGATATTGCAAGATTTGGATCTGAAGTTATGCGTTTTACTCCTCGTCAATGTGACTTGATGATTGTAGCCGGAACAGTAACATACAAAATGTCTCATGTTGTAAAAAAGATATATGACCAAATGCCTGATCCAAAATGGGTAATTGCAATGGGGGCTTGTACATCAACCGGAGGAATTTACAGATCTTATTCAGTTGTGCAGGGTATTGACCAATTTTTACCTGTTGATGTTTATCTTGCCGGATGTCCACCCAGACCTGATAACTTACTTCATGCATTAATTGAAATTCAAAATAAGATTGGCAAAACAAAAGGAAGAGATTTTCAGAATATTCCTTTACCTGAACTACCTGTGATACAAAATAATTGATACTATGGAAATGCAAGAACTCATCGTCAGTAAATTAAAAGAAAATTTTTCGGAAGCATTTATCAGTTCATCTATTTATATGGGTGATTTATCTGTGAATGTTGATAAAAAAAGTATTGTTAAAATCTGTACTTATTTAAAAGAAGATAAAGAATTTGAATTTCAATTATGTGAAGATGTTACTGCAATTGACTGGGCAAAAACGAAAAACAGATTTACTGTTGTTTATCATATTTTTTCATTCAAACATAAATTCAGACTAAGAATTAAAGCAGATGTTGATGAAAAAGATTGTAATATTGATTCAGTGACTTCTGTTTGGAAAACTACTAATTGGCAGGAAAGGGAAGTCTACGATATGTTCGGAATCAGTTTTAATAATCATTCGGACTTAAGAAGAATATATATGCCGGAAGAATTTGAACATCATCCTTTAAGAAAAGATTTTCCATTAATGGGTATACCTGGTTCTTTACCTCTTCCAAAAAAATAATTTGATATGGAAAAATTAACAGAAAAAGATGTAAGTCCTAAAATACTCCAAGCATTGATGGATGCTGAATCAAACATTACTATTGATGAAGCTCTTGAAAATGAAATGATACTTAATATGGGTCCACAGCATCCTGCAACACATGGTGTGCTTAGACTTCTTTTAAGATTAGATGGTGAAACAATAGTTGCCTGTGTACCTGATCTTGGTTACTTACACAGAGGATATGAAAAACTTGCTGAGAATATGACTTACTATGAGTTTATACCTCACACAGACAGGCTTGATTACATTTCCCCAATGTCTAACAATGTTGCATGGGCTTTAGCAGTTGAAAAACTTGCTGGTATTGAAGCACCTCCAAGAGCACAATACATAAGAATGATGGTTGCTGAACTTGCAAGAATTGCATCGCATCTTGTTGCAATTGGTTCTCTTGCCATGGATGTTGGAGCACTTACAGTTTTTCTCTGGACTTTGAGAGAAAGAGAAAAAATAATGGATATTTGGGATATACTTTGTGGGGCAAGGTTCACAAATACCTATACAAGAATTGGCGGTGTTGCAAATGATGCTCAGCCAGAAGCATTAAAACTCGTAAAAGATTTTATTGGAAAAATTGAAACTAATTTAGATGAATGTGAAAGACTTGTAAACTCAAATAAAATTTTTGTTGAAAGATTAGACGGAATTGGCATTGCAACTAAACAACAAGCTATAGATTTTGGATTTACAGGACCAAACTTAAGAGCATCCGGTGTAGAGTTTGATTTAAGAAGAGCAACACCATATTTGTTTTATAATGAAATAGATTTTAATATACCTGTTTTTACAGAAGGTGATTGTTTAGCAAGATATTTTGTAAGAGCAGATGAGATAAGAGAAAGTGCAAAAATTATAACGCAAGTTTTA
>Ga0210041_1004019_pt1 | contig 11100 bp, 16 predicted proteins | sample CryGeymeta201503_FD_183973 | JGI IMG/M metagenome (GOLD analysis project Ga0210041, IMG submission 183973) | Groundwater microbial communities from Crystal Geyser aquifers in Utah, USA - Crystal Geyser metaG 2015-03 (SPAdes) (version 2) | ecosystem: Environmental > Aquatic > Deep subsurface >... | reverse complement strand
AAAACTCCCACTCACCTGGACCAAATGTGCGGTTGCACCACGTTGAGTAAGCATACCAGCTGCCATGCGTGACAGTGTTAAACCCGTAAAAGTTTTCCCGTAATACGGGTTCTGACGAGTGTGTAAACTTTTTCCAATACTCAGTATTCGGGATTGAAGTTGTCAATTATGCCCACCTCAGTGTAAACAATATCGCGTCACTTTCCAGTTCAAACTCACCCACAAGTGTTTTGCGGGCATGTCCAACAATGGAAAAGTTACCTTGACAGTTTTCTTCACACCACATTGACCATTTGTTACTTCCCCACACCGTTAACGCATCACCGTAACCTTAGCCATTGCTTGCCAACGGGTAGGAAAGCTCTTGACCAAGTCACCAATCTTCAAAGCAGTGCGCAACGAAATCTCACGCATATTAGCATGGTTGGTAAACAAGTAGTCAATTATTTCAGCCTCTTGTTCCTTGCTGAAATCGTAGCTGCTAAACAGTTCACCAGTCGCTGCGATTTGCTTGATTCGCAACAGCTTGTCACGCACAGTGTCTAGGGTCAAGTCCAGGTAGTGGCAGCGTGATTCCAACGCATTCAAGTGATCAGCCAACTTCTTGCTCTTGATGTTGTCAAACTTCAAGTTGGTAATGAAAATAATGGAGCCTTTGTAATCAAACGAATCCGGGATGCCTTCGCGGCGCAAAGCATGCGATTCACCACCCCAGCAAATACGACGACGCTTGCTCGTGTCCAACGCTGACTTCAGCAGGTTCAAGGAAATGTCGTCGTAAAACATATTGTCACAGTCATCAAACACCAAGACACAGTCTTTGTCGCTAAACTCATACAGCTTTTGATACAAACCAATGGCAGTCATCGAGCCTTTGATGACATCTGAACGAGCACGCTTATTTTGGATTTTGTCAAAAAGTGACGCACGTTCAATTTCAGTTTCAACGCCAAAACTCTTACCCACGCCAGGAGGGCCAGTAACAATCATGGCACGAACGTTACCTTCAATACAAGCTACGGACATTTCACGCAAGATTTCAAAACGCTCAGCAATGCGGGCCATTACCACTTCATCAGATTCTTTGTGCTTTTCACCAGTAACGGATTCAGCCACTATTGTCAAATCTTTGCTCTGAGCAAAATAGTCGTCCTCAGGAACAAACTCATACGCTGACGGGCTGGTAACAGCGATACGGATATTGCGGTCTTTTTTGTAGTATGCGCCATTTACCGTAACAAAACCACCCTTGGTACCCATCTTGAAGTGTTCAACAAGCGGCAGTACCACATTTTGAACATCTTGTCCAGCGTAAGTGCCGTTGGAGATTTTAATGTATGCTTGAGCCATTGTGTAACATCCTATTGTTTGCTGCGATATGAGTATTATACAGCCGAATCACTGGTCAGTCAACACTTATTTGCCAAAGACTTGAACTAAAATGCTGTTTCTGTTGAGGTCAAGATCTCCCAAGGTGTTGCTTTTAAGCCACACTCAGTTAAAATAGCATCGCGTTGCTCTTGACTCATCCGCGTCCAGCGTCGAACTGCGTTGTAGCTACCCTTACACTCGTCCGGGCAAAAATGCTGAATCCACTTACACATATTTGAAATAGAGTCCCAAGTATTGTGTGGGTGTGAGGAGTTCACTGCTTTAAACAACTCACCGCAGTACAATGCTTCAAAAAACGAGCCTGGATGCAACCCACGCACTACGTACTGATAGGCGAGTTCTTGCCAATCATTGCCTACATCAAACTCGTAAAACGAGGCAAAAAACTTGTTCACCGGGTCAGGATAATGCTCTGACATACGCATGAGTGAGTACCTTAGGTTAGATTTTGCTCGCGCAGTTTTTTCAGTAGCAACAGTAAATCTCGGGTTGCCGTGCCAGTTAGCTCTTCAACTGTTGCGACATTTACCAACGCATTGACAAAACCACCAGCACGGTTGGCATAATCTTGAAACTTGTCAAGGTTGAACGAGCGTGTTACTGCTTGGTGGGCAATATCACACCCAGTTTTCTTGTCAAAGTTATCATTTGCTGAGCAAATAGCGAATCGCACAGATACCAACCGTAGAGTGTAATCGACAGTAAACAAAAATGTAAACCCGCCCAGGTTTGAGTCGTTTCCGTTTTTGTCAGTAGGCCGCAAATAACGCGCAAATTCTACTACTGTTTTGTCGGTTTTCATACTATTCCTTTTCATGAGGTAAAAATACTGGTGCGCCCGCTCGGACTCGAACCGAGGACCCAGCGATTATCCTTACTTCGTTAGATGACTGTTACCAATCATCTAACAACGTGAGTCGCTTGCTCTAACCAACTGAGCTACAGGCGCATCCTTTTGTCTAGTATAACACGTTAAATGTTGAAATGTCAACTGTTTTCTTGTTCACGGACCACAGAAATTCTGTGGATTTTTTCAATGCCCTACCTCACTTGCATACCGTAGGCACAATGAGGTGGCATGTAACATTAGTTGCCTGCGGATTCAGCTGCATAGCCATCTTAAAGATGTCAAAGAAATCGGAGTCTGTTGACACAACTGTGATCTCTTTGTAGCCATCATTCACTGCCTTTTGAATGTAAGCATTAAGGTATTTGATAGTAACTTCTTTGCCTGTTGTTAACCCACGAACGTAGATTTTGTTGATTTTTTTAGACGATTCAACAAGGATCTTTGGCGGGGTTTCTTCACCACGAAGTGTGCGAACGAGATGAGTTTCGATCCCTTTTAATTGTTTCGCAGCGACATCAAGAACACCCGGCAGCGAGCTATCACCGTCAAGAAACGCAATCTTTGTTGGCTTGACATAGAAAAGTTTAAACATCAATTTTGAAAACATGCTACTGTACCCTTTTGTTCCTATGTTGGTATTATAACTTGAAATCACCCAAAAGTCAACAAAAATCACACGATTTCTTCAACAATCCCCAATATTTCAGCTAAAATCAGCAGTATTCCAGCAGCGTAAATGTAACTAGTAGTCAGGGAAAGCCCTGCCGCGATTCTTAGCCCACTTTTCACGAAACTAATGTTACGGTGCAGCGTTGGATCAGGCGGCGCTAACTCTTTTTTGTGTTGCTCGCAGCGACCTTGATTCCAATCGCATGATGATGCTGATGATGTTTCTTTACCGCATGTTCTACACTTTTCTGTCATATTATCTCCTCATGTTAGCTAAATCTACAGCATCAGCTTGTTTAAAAATCGGGATTGCATTGCTTTTGTGTAGCTGTCCAATGCCGATCATTTCAGAACCTGAATACACTTTGGGTGGCGGAAGGGTAGCGTTGCCAAACCCATTACCACGGCTTGGAATGCGTTCAGTTGTTCTTTGTGCTGGCGCTATTATGTTGTAACGCAAAGGTTCAGCTTTCATAGCTCGTGCCCGTTTACGTGCTTCTTCTACGACACCATGCTGCTTCTTCAGCATTGCCCATTCTTGTTCAAGCCTCATGTGCTGTTGCTTTGCTGCAGCAGATGCGAACTTTTGCTTACCTTTTTTCTTGCCAGTGGTGCTAAAACTGGGTGGCATTAGATGCATTGTCATAAGCGGTTAAAACTCCTCTAACACTAGTTCTTTGGGGGAGGCGGTGATCTTGCCGTAGTAGTCAAGTTGGTTGCGTTCTTGAACTGTCAGCGTGGAGTCACTGTAAACACAGTGTGAGATCACTCTTTCAGGAATCTGCTTGGCTGCTGTAGCTGCTATCTCTTCAACTTTTTCCAAGTCCAAGTAGTTAGGCAGCTTGACTAGATACTCTGGGCCAGCCTTGCGTTTAATCCGAGTGGTGAAAACTAGCTTCATGCTTTACTCCTGCGTAGCAACGGTTACTGAAAGAACACTGCCAATGCGGAACGACCGCCACTCTTGCTTGTCCGTGCAAAATACCCTCAGAGTCTGCTCATTTTCTTGACGCTCTACTCTACCTTCTGTCAAGGGTTTAGCTGGTGGTAGCAGCTCTGCTTTCAATGTGCAGGGCATTACTCGCCGCTCACCGTTCACTTTCGTAAACTCAACAGTTGCGACTCTAGCTCGTAAGATTTCAGTAAGTTCTTGCCGTTTTTCAGCTAGTCCAGCTGTCATTGTGCTGAAGTTTTGGATCATATCATCTTTCTATAGTTTTTAAATGCGATGCTGAAGTATAGAACAGTAGCAATGCTAAGTCAAGTGAAATCGCCTTGTATCAGCGTAATGCAGTAGTGTTCGTATACAACTTTCGTTGGTCCTCAGGAAGAAACTGATAGTTTGTGAAAGTATTATTTCCCAAAATAAGAGAGTTGTCAGCACTTGTTAGCGTGGTAGTTATTCTCTTTGGGTAAGAGCAAAAATTATCTCCATTTTTCAAGAAAATTGCTGTAAAATCATTCCAGCAACTATCAATCGCTACTCCAACATCCTGCCTCGAAGTATACGATTCTAAGAGTGTCAACTTAGGCATTCCGTTTAACCTCCCCCACTTTACTAACGCATTGCCCGAATCAGGGTAAAACCTCCAGCAATCAACTGGGTATCTGTGGAATGGGCCATTGGAGGGAGCCGACAAATAAAATACTCCAGTCGGTTTAAGCACTCGCATTATTTCCAAAAAAGTTATCCAAAATAATTCTGAATGTTCAAAGCATGATGAGCTAACAATAACGTCAGCATAATTATCTTCAAAGGGCAACTTATAAGGGTCTGAAAGTATTACATCAACATTTTTTCCAGCAACGAAGTCTACACCTACATAGCGAAGTTGCTGTGGGCAAACAGATTTCAAAGACCCATTCACGTCTTGTGAGCCGATATCTAAGACTAATCCATTTGAAATATTACTGCAGTAAGTTTCAAAAAATAGTTTTCCGTTGAGCATTGCTGATTGATGCATGGTTAATCCTTTACTAAAACTCCATTTGGTCCAAGGTTACCTTGAACTCCAACTGTATCTACTTCATGAACTAACGCTAAGTTAGTGTATACAAACAGCAAATGCTCTATGTCAATAAACCCTCCTGCTGCTACAATTTTGGACATATACTGACGCATTGCCTTAAACTGTTTTTCCATGTTTTGTAATTGTGCTGCTGGGAAACTCCAACATCTACTCATATACTGCTGCGCCACGCCGCCAGTTGTCGACGGCGAATACTGACTATTTTTTCGGCGGGCAAACACTATTTTATCTTGAAGATCTGCGTAATCAAGAATGTTAAACTCATCATTAAGAGTATATCTGCCAGATACTTTGACAAAACGATCAATATCTTTGAAGTCAGGATGAGTTTGCGCTAGTTTCAGAAATGATTGAAAGCACATCATTTCTGAAGCACTTTTTACTACATCATAGTTTGTGTTTTGATGGATTTCTTTAACGGCAGGGTTGTTGGAAAAATCTACTAGAAGGTTTGCTTGCTGTAACAAGATTTCTTTTTGTGCTGGCTGAAGCGGAAGGCCAGCCATTTCAATCAGTGTAATATGAGCATTGGCACAGCGTTCACGAATACTAGTGATTGTCGCTATGGTTTGTGTCATTCTTTCATCAGCCTTGAATACTCCAAGCCTAGTGTTGATAGCTGATGTTACTAGGAACCCAAACTTCATTTTACTTCAGGTTTTGCTTCAATGTAGTCACGGATGAATTTCAGGGCCTTCCGACTCGAATCGAACACATATTCCTCGTTGCCGTCCTCGGTGTTGAGAGTAAGCAGGAAGCCATTTTTCACCTTACGAATTTCAATTGACTCAAACATTTGTATTATCCTTTAGTTGTTACACGCGATACTGTATAATAGCAGAATGGCTGCTAAACAGCAACCATTTTGGCTAGATCTTTTAACTGAGTGCAACGATCAGTCTGCAGCTACTGACGCCTCGCCGGCTCGCAGTGTTCTAGTTCCAGGTGGAGGTGCGTCTTTTGGTTGACCACCCGTGAAGCCCCCACCACTTGGTCGTTTATTTGATTTCGATTGAACATCAGCTTCATGCTGCGTCTTGGCCAGCAGTTTCATGTACTGTTTACGATCTGCGTGAGACGCGAATCCAAGCAATGCCCCGATTGTCTTAGTGCGTTTAGCCATATTGGTGCCCTTTGGGCACTTCAATCTAGTCTCCAAGTTTACACCAGGTACTTTGTTGCTGTTTTCAGTTGTCATGTTTTTTCCTTTAAAGTTTAGATGAAATTGTTGGTGCCCAATGTCTGATTCGAACAGACGACCTACCGCTTGTTAAGTGTCCTCAGTTAAGTGAAGGCACTTAACAAGGCGGTTGCTCTACCCCTGAGCCAATCGGGCTATTTTGTTAGTATAAGCTTCAGTGTGAGAAAATAATTATGTCGTTTTATAAAAATCTATAAAACTGACTAGACGTTTCAACGAATCTACCTTTGGTATTTCTACTTTAGGATTTAATGACTCTCGACGTCTGTAATCGGATAATTCTTCCGATGTAAGTGAGTAAAGATCATCTAGACCTTTACTCAAAACTCATTTTGTGAAATTTAATTTCACCTCCAGTTCCACAAAGTCATTCTAGTTATTTTAAGATCATCAGCAAATTTTTTAAGTTTACCATATAAATTATATTAAAGTTATATGACTATTTGTGGTAATTTAAATTTAGTAGTAATATTTTGTAGCCTTTTTGCTACATACTTATTTATCATTAAGCCGCAGCAAAGTATTTTTCTTAACCGCAGTTTCTAACACACTAAGCTCTATGTCAGCATCTTCAGCATACTTTAGCAAGGCATTTACATCCTTAGGAAAACACATTCCACCGAATCCAAAAGTATTATCCACTGGTGATGGGACTTTAACATGCGTGCCGCCTGTTCTAAAATCTTTGTTGAATAGTGTTGCAACTGCATCATAATCGATAATATCGGACATTAGATCTCCAACAACTTGTTAACCATAACAGTAGGAGTCAGATATTTTTCAATCAAAATCTTACATTGCTCTTTAAGAGCTGGTAAGTACCTCTCACGATTTTGAAGCCGCTCATTTATGAATCGGAGTATTAAAGCACGGTTCTTTTGATATGATTGTAAATCTTGTGTCCACTCGCTTGGATATAGGAACTCCGGCAAATACATTTCACTGTAACTGCAACGGTTAGGCAGCACTGGAATAACACCTGCCAACGTACCTTCCATAATGGAGATGCCTAAGTTTTCGTGTAGTGAGCAACTAAACATTACAGAAGATTCGCCCAGCGTTTTGTAGTATTCATCTTTGCTCAAGTTCATTTTCTGAGTAATGATCGTTGGGATTACAGCAGCAATGTCTTCTGCGATCTCTGGCTGCTTGTCAGCATTATAACGATGCGGCCAAATCATCTTGCCGTTCTTTGGGGTATCCCAATATTGACTGCATTGCTCAATGATAGGAGTATGAGGCTGCCCACTACGCACTGCACGATGATGGTCACCGTCGTCACTTATTCCGAGATTTTTCAAAAACATATTCTTGTGAAAATCAGTAGCGTAGTAGTTGTAATCACAGCTATAAAACCAACTGCGCTCAGCATGCCACGGCCAAGGCTTTTGCATCTTATACCCTAAAATATCTGTTGGATCGTAAGCACCAGCGTGAAAAATAGAATGTAGTTCCCATTGTTGCTCCATCAAATCACGCATATACGCAACTTGGGTAATACAAGGGTTCCATGCGTCAGTAAATAGGATTTTGTCGTGTTTTCCTACTTTTCCAGCCTTAAAATACTCAATAAACTTACATAGTTGAGTGCTTTTGTAGTAGTTTGTGTCGGTAAAATCTAAGAAGGCACCAGGAGTAACTGAAGTAGATCCTTGCACACCATCTACAGTAACAACTTCAAACTCTAAGTTTTTGCCAGCTATTTCTTTATTCAGTAGTGCTGGAATATTATGGTACCACTGAAGGGTGTATCTGGAATCAATAGGCTCAATGCAAAAAATCCAAATAGTTCGTTTCATGCTTCTTCTCCACTTTCAAGTTGTGATAGTTTGTCGTTATCTAATCCAGAATCATCTCTCGGCTGCTCTTCTACCCCGTCTCCGTCAAACAGCGTTGAGGTAAGAATAATCTTTGAAACCTTCTTTGCTTCTGGCTTGACCTTTGGCTGGGCGTGGATACCAAATAAATCTCTGGCAGAAGTAAACGCATTGACGGTCTTTTTGCCCAAGTTACCATTAGCACTAGAACCAGTCATCAACTTATACCATCTGCTTTCACTGTCAACTAACGCCATTGCCTCACCAAACGATTTAGCACTAAAGATAGCGTCAACTAACTGCCTAAACGCATCACGCTCTTTCAACTTATGCAGCAACATTCCAGGAATGATGTTATTTTGATACCGTTCATTTCCATCTTGCACTGCCTTAATGTGAGCATACACATTATGCCCCATCAGTAACGCATACGCGAAGCTATCCCAGCTAGTGCGACCAATCTTACCAATCTTATTCAAATCAGTTGGCCCATAGACGCATACATCATTGATTTCCATGCGATCAATAATAGGGCTTTCAATGAAGTCTTTAAAGTAGCCATCATTGATAACAGTTTCACGGAACATACGATGATCGCTAGCATATTTTTTGTCATCAACACATTTGCTCATCTGGTAGCTCCACCGCCCACCATCTTCCAAGTTGTTCTGCCAATACACCTGCCCATTGGCAGTAGCTAGGAACGGAGACGCACAGTCAAAACTGATAGTAAGGTCTGGATTATGATTAGCTCGAATAGCATTTTGTATGTCAGTAAACATCATCGCCCACTCTAGCTTGCTTGTGCCTAGATAGTGAATCCAATCTTGCTTACCTTGCTCTAACAGCCCATCCCAAATCATCACCACCAGTCGCTTCAACACCAGGTGAATGTCACATTTATTTTGCGAACCCATCGCCCAACCGTTAAAGTGATCATTGGGATACTTTTTAGGGTCGCAGTATTGCTTCATCTCGTCATACCACTGGTCAGCTTGACTGTGGTCATCACCCTGCAGCACAGTAAGGAACTTGCAGTTACCCTTGCGATGCTTCATCCAGTATTCAAAGTTATATTTTGACGCTTCCACCGCTTCGTCGTAAGTTGTGATCTTAGTAGCCGCCGCACCCTTGGGTGACCGGCCAACCCAACCTGGAATATCAAGCGTCATACCGTAGTTCATGTTCGCTTCCATCCAATCAAGAACTTGGGTGCGATATTTTTGTGCTTTTTCGCAACCTGATCCAGCACGCCAGTCACCTTCCCATACACCCTTGCCTATTTGGAATCCTCCAGAATCTCCCAAAATAAAACTGCTCTTGTCACGATTGCGAATCATGTCCTCACTTGGGTCTGCCTTAGTCATATCCAAGTTGGCATGACCTGCTGAATACAACCCCCATTTATATTGGAAGTAGCCTTCGTCTGGATTAAGGAAGTTTAAACCTTCAACTCCGTGTTCAAAACGAGCTGGCATACGATCAGCTGGGATATGCTCTTCAAATCGCTGCTTGCCTACATAGCCAGAATAAAATCCGCTAATAGCTGGCAGAAAAACCGCGTATTTGCTTCTGCCTTTATCGTCTAGTTGTTTTGTTGTAAGATTTATTTTTTCATTCATTTAACATTCCATTCATATACTAAATTTCCACAATCCCAAATCCGATGATACCCGTTTAACGACATATTTTCGTATTCAGAATAGGTTGGCTCGTAAAATTCTAACTTGTCTTTTAATTTATGTTTTTGCCATTGATTTCTTGACATCAATACTATTGTACTTTTTTTAATAGTAAAATACTTGTAATTTGGTGAAGAAACACCGTATCTAGTGAACCCTGCTAACTCGTAAATGTTGGTTAACGGGAGTGAACAAGTCCATCTTCTGTCAGCGTACGATATTAAATGATTGATACCGTGTGAATTGACAGCGCTCGTCAATAGTTTACTCATCCCGCCTACTATTGTTGTTCCTAATTTGCAGCAATATCTGATCAACTCGAACTTAAAATTTTTGTTGTATCTAGATTTTCCAAATGTTGCAACAGCCACTAACTCATTGCTGTTAAACAGGCCAAGGTTAACACTAGATGGGCAATTGCCCTGCAGGTGGCATTGATTTAAAAAATCTCGTTTAACACGACTCGAAACTTCTTTAACTTCACATTTTCTGGCGTAAATACGAGCTGATTTGTTAAACAAATGGGCTAACTTTGATTTGATTATTTGCTGCTGCAATACATCTTCCCACTCAGTATCATAAATATGGATCAACTTGATACCCTTCATTTCGCATTGCTCTGTTTTTTCAATATGGTATTTCCTGTCTTTACCCTTTTCTTCAGAATGCCAGTAGACCCCATCCACTTCAATACCTAATTTTTTGCTAGGAACGAAAACATCTAATTCTAGAGGGGCAATGACTTTTCGATCATTAAATAGAATTTCTGCTGTGGTTAATGATTGTATGTACTCCCTAATTTCTTTTTCTACAATTGAAACGGAATGCCTAATGCGGTCAACATTGTTAATCTTTAAAAAATGGAGTATAGGGGTAGCTGATACTCCGAGCTCGTTTGCAATTTGCTGGCATGATTTCTTTAGAGTTATGTGCTGGTGTGTTAGCCATTCTAAATCTTTCATTAAATGAAGTGACTCTGATGAAATATGTTTCCATTTGTTTGTGGCCGCTCCACAATTAGTGACTGATGTGTTACGCCTTTTTTCTAAAATTGAATCTTTTCTTTCATTGTAGTTCATTACTGCTTTTTCACGAATGAGGGCTACAATGCTGCTATTCTTAGATGGATTTTCAACACCATATTTTTTAATACAAGAATCTTTAATCTTTTGCTGGACTTTTGCTGATTTAAATGGATTGTCAACTCCGTAAATTTCCAAAAAACTATTTTTGAGTTTTTCTTTAAATTTTTCGACACGCATTGGGTGATCGCCGTACCGTTTAATGTTAGTAGCCCTCTTTTTTTCTAAAATTTCTGGATCAATGCTCATGCATTTGTTTGAGCACCATTTCCACCAACTATTTGATGATTTAATGAACTTAGTAACTTCGTTGCCACATACTTTGCATAATGGAGTAGTCACTTTGGTTCAATCCAATCGAAAATCAATGGTTCAAC
>Ga0210041_1003971_pt1 | contig 11183 bp, 9 predicted proteins | sample CryGeymeta201503_FD_183973 | JGI IMG/M metagenome (GOLD analysis project Ga0210041, IMG submission 183973) | Groundwater microbial communities from Crystal Geyser aquifers in Utah, USA - Crystal Geyser metaG 2015-03 (SPAdes) (version 2) | ecosystem: Environmental > Aquatic > Deep subsurface >... | reverse complement strand
ATCGCGTAAAATACGCGATTTTTTTATGGTGGAATTATACAACTCTGCTCGAACATTTTTTGAACGGAACTGACCGCCTCCGCTTCGCTCCGGCGGAACGCTCGGGCGCGGCGGAATTCCCCCCCCCACACCCCCTTCCGCCGCGCCCTCGCGGGATGCCAAAAATTTTTCGCCGCCAATCATCTTAATACTGATAAAATCAACTCCTTATTCTCAACTGCAAACTTGATTCTTTGCCAATGCTTTTCTGTATTTCCGTATGGAATATACATTAGCGCAAAGAAAAGGCCAGCGTCAAAGATTAAATTTTTTTCCTTATCCGGTAAATTTCTTTTAGCAAAGTAGGTATTATAAAATGCGCTGGCCTTTTCTTTTTCAAATTCTAATTCATGGGTTACAAAATGACAGATGAGAGGAAATCCTAAATCAAGAATTGTTATGCCAACGCCAGCGTCGTCCCAATCGGTGAGCACGATAACGCCGTCTTTTCTCTGTACCGCATTGTGTGGCCCAATGTCGGTATGAATGAGGGAAGTTGATAGACCGGAAAAATTGGGCAGCGACTCGACAAGTGTCACGTATTCTTTTGCAAAAGAAAGTTTTGCTGCTGTTTCTGCAAATTTTGGCATTTCCGATTCTACGGTAAACAGAGTTTTGTAAGGATAATCTGATATATCATGGATTTTAGCCGCTATCTCACCAAGTCGCGCCCAATTTTCCGGTGTTCGTTCCGGCGCCTTCCCATCAATACGCTCCATAACATAGACAAATTTACCATCAAGATTCTGATAATTTTCCCCCTCTCTGGTTTTTAATAATGTGGGAATATTTTGAAAACTTTTGGCCTTTAGAAAATCGAAAACAAATGTATCAAGTTTTATCTTCTCTTCTGTTTTAGATGAATCGGCAACTTTGAAAACAAAAACCCCTTCGTTTGCGGAAATTTCACAAACTATTCTTTCACCACTTTTCTGCAAAATATTGCCCAATTTCACATTAGTAAGTGGCCAAAAGTTTTCAAATATATTTTTGGAAAATCCGATAGAGGCACGGCTTACTTGTAAATAAATCTGCTCCGGATTCTGATTGGCGTCAATCGTTTCTATGTCTATTTTTTTTGCTTTTTCCTCAATTTCTTTTGCCCAACTTAGAGCATTTCGGAGTTGATAGTCGGTTTTTCCCATCGGATTTTCCCGGCTTTCATGCCTCAATCGCTGTGCAAGAATTTCGGGAGATGTCTTGAGAAAATAAACTTTATCAAACAACTCTATCATATCGAAAACATTTCCCGACATTCCAAAAAGATAAATATCATTCTGTTGGTCCTGAAGGAACTTTGATAGAAAATCTCTATTCCACAAAAATTCGTTGTTATCTAAAAATTCCTTATCGGCATTTTTGGGATAAGTTACTTGTTTTCCTCCTGCACCAAACCAACCAGACAAACCCTCAATCAAATCAGCATCCGGCGCATTTATTCCTTGCTTTCTAAGGGAGGCAGAAATATATGTTTTACCCGAACCTGACGGCCCAATGATTAAAATGTGTTTTGGCATAATTATTTCAAAAGCTCATCAACGGAAACATCAAGCGCATCAGCAAGTTTTTCTAAAACTCCCAAAGTGATGTTCTTTTTGCCGCCCTCAATCGCGCTCATATAGCTTCTGTCCATGTCTAACTTGCGGCAAATGTCGCCTTGCGTCATTTTACGGCGAAGCCGTATGCGCTTGATGTTTTGTCCTAGTTTTTTGGAAATTTGAGCCATACTTGATGTACACAGAATATCACTTGTGGAACTTTTATTCTATATGGTATTATAAATCCATATGAAGTTTGAATTGGCGGCGAAAAAATTTTGGTCTCCCGCAAGGGCGCGGCGGAAGGGGGGTGTGGGGGGGGAATTCCGCCGCGCCCGAGCGTTCCGCCGGAGCGAAGCGGAGGCGGTCAATTCCGTTCAAAAAATGTTCGAGCAGAGTTGTATAATTCCACCAATATCAAACTTTCCGATTTTTGCCCGACCGATTCAGCCGCGCGAAGCGCGGAAAGGTATGGAAACACTGGCTCGCCGCGCACAGCGCGGCTCGCCAAGCGCAGGTTCGAAATCCCTTGCGATTTTAAGTATTTGCTTTGCCCAATAAAAATATGAATCAACAAAAATTTTTCCTATACGCCCGCAAATCAACCGATGTTGAGGATAAACAAGTTTTGAGCATTGAAGCCCAGATCACAGAATTGCGCGCTTTTGCTAAGCAAAATAATCTCAATATGGTAGAAGAATTTGTGGAGAAACAGTCCGCCAAAATTCCGGGCCGCACCATTTTTGGCGAGATGCTGAAAAGAATTGAACATGGCGAGGCAGACGGAATTTTGGCTTGGCACCCCGACCGATTGGCGCGCAATTCTGTTGACGGAGGACAAATAATTTACTTGATTGATTGCGGGCGTATTGCGGCGTTGAAATTTTCGCAGTTCTGGTTTGAGCCAACGCCGCAAGGAAATTTATGTTGAATATCGCCTTTGGGCAAAGCAAATACTATGTGGATTCTCTTTCCGAAAACACGAAGCGTGGTTTACGCCAAAAAGTGAGGAGAGGTGAATATCCGAGCATCGCGCCGATTGGATATATCAATGATGTGCGAAACAAAAGTATTGTGGTGGACAGAAAGAAAGTTCGGATTATTCGCCAAGCATTTGAGCTATACGCAAAAGGTAATTCACGGCTAGAGGATATTTCGGACTTTTTGGCGCACCGCGGGATATTCTCTCGCGGCGGAAAGAGAATCCACAAGACGAGGGCGACTTTTATCCTTTCAAATCCGTTCTATACTGGATTATTCAAATATGGCGGTGAACTTCACGAAGGAAAGTACGAGCCAATCATCGCAAAGAAACTTTTTGATACGGCGCAAGAGATTTTGAAACAGAGAGGCAAGCCACGACATAAGCAAAAGAATGAACCGCAAGTATTTTGTGGCCTTATCTCTTGCGCCGAATGCGGCATGATGATAACTGCCGAAAAACAGAAAGGACATATTTACTATCGTTGCACAAAAAAGAAAATCAAATGTTCGCAACCTTATACGCGCGAGGAAGAATTGGATCGACAGTTATCATCGCTTATTCAAAAATTTTCTTTGCGTTCGGATTGGGCGGAAAAACTTTTGGAAATGGCAGAAAAAGACAAAGCGGTATCCGCCCAATCCGTTTCTGCTTTTGTTCAAGAAAGCCAAAACAAAATCCGCGCCATACAAACGAAGCTCCAGCGACTTTTGGACGGCTATTTAGAGCAGGATATTGAACGCGAAACCTACCGAGAACAAAAAGCGGTCTTGTTGTCTGAAAAGAAGTCGCTGGACGAGAAAATGGCGCGGATTGAACAAAAGCAGAATAATTGGCTCGAACCATTCCAAAATTGGATAAAAGACGCACAAAACATAAGCGGAATTGCACGGGATACAGACCTTTTTGCTAAAAAGGTCTGTGCCAAAGAAATCTTTGGTTCGAACCTGCGCTTGGCGAGCCGCGCCGTGCGCGGCGAGCCAGTGTTTCCATACCTTTCCGCGCTTCGCGCGGCTGAATCGGTCGGGCAAAAATCGGAAAGTTTGATATTGGTGCCCTTTGTTTGAAAATGCGCGAACCTTCTTTGAACGAAACTGACGCTCCGCCCCGCCGCCGCGAGCTGACGCTCGCCACCCCACAAAAAAGTTTTCTTCGCTTTTTTTAATTTGCACGCGCCGGATTTTTTCTTCTAAAAGGAAAAGAAAACTTTTTTGCTGGGCTCTGCTCCTGACAGAGCAGGCGGCGGGGCAGAAAAATTCACTATTAATATAATATCACCTTATCAAAAATATGGTATAATGTAAAACAGCTTGAAAGAGGACGAATTTGCCATTGAGTTTTGCGTTAGATTTTTGGTATGCTATAATATAATCAAGATGAGTAAACAATTTTATAACAATATAGCTCCTATTCAGCCCGCCCCGGTAGTAGTCCCGCTGTGGCGGGATACTACGGGGCAAGCAGGGCTGAATTACGAGAGAGAGAGAGAGAGAGAGAGAGAGAGAGAGAGTAAACGAGACCCGCCGAGTTTTTATATTTATAAATTTTTTCTTAAAGTGCCGTTTTTGACGGCGCTTTTTTGTATTGGGGAATTACCAATCGTCACCTAACCTTAACCTTATTCAGCAACACTTCCAGAAGATTTTTGACTTCTTCCTGCGCGCCGGCTTCGGTTTTGCTGTCAACGAATTTTTGCCACTGGTTCAAAATTTCCTCGTCGCCTAAATTCCTAACGGCGGTTTCTAGTTTCAACCTCGTGTCAAAATTCACTTCGGTTTCCGCCTTGAGGACTTCTTTAATAAAAAGCTTGGAGAACTCTAAAACCTTTTCATTGGTTGTTTGAGTTTGCAAGAGGGTTTCCGTTTGACGAAGCTCTTTGACAAGAGATATGTACTTGACGCCCAAAAAGACATTGCCGGCAAGCAGAATTAAAATAATGATTAGAGTTGTCTTTGGTTTATTCATAGATTTTTTGCTTGCCCCGTAGTGAGCTTTGCTCTACTTCGGGGACCTCGCCAATCGCTCTCTAATTTTATCACGATAAAAGTTATAGAGCAATAAAATTATGACGACGGCCAACAAAATCGTTTTCCAATCAACGATCTTCAGCCACCAGTACTTGGTTTTGAGTTCGATATTGATGTGGATGCCACTGCCTTCTTTAACCTGAAACGGCTTGCCGTCGTAAACAAGATAACCCGGGGTCTCCGCCTTAAGATAATAGTAGCCTTCGGGCACTAAAAACGAATAAGTGCCCCTGACATCGGTGGTTTGCGGATTTTCCTGCTGGTATTCCTTTGCCGGCCACATCTCATATTGTTTGGTTTCGGGATTCAGCCAATAGAGAGAAATAATAGCGCCGGGAATACGGGTTTCCTTATCGCCATCTCGCTCATAAAGATATCCCTCGGGATCAACAACGGTAGTCAAACGAATCTCTTTTTTGCCTAATTCAGGGTCTTCAAAATCCATTACCGTGATAATCTCATATTCGCCTTCAATCAAAGGCGCCTGGATTTCCGCGGTATAGATTCCGTCGCCGTCAGGATCGGTATATTCAAACTCCAGCAAAACCAGCTTTTCTTCAACTCTGACAGGTTGATCCTGGGTCTTGGCAAAAACTGGAATGGCAAAAATCACAGATGCCAATAATGAATCGCGCGGAAGTTCCAAAGAAGTCGGCTGGCTCGCCTTTGACTTAAACACCACATAACCCTTGACACTCTTAACCGGTTTATCGGGCTTTACCACTAATTGCAGAGGCTTGCCGGAAATTGTTTGAATTTTCTGCTGCGGTTCGCCTTTATCGGAAACTGACAAGGCAATATCGAAATCAATCAACTCGCCGCCGGTTTTGGCAAAGACGATTTCCGTCGGCAATTGCTGTTTGATCGCAGGCGAAAGTTTGGCAACAGGAACACCTTGAGGCAGAGCAAATTTGCCGGGTTCAACCTTGGTTGTCGGCAAACCGACTCTTTCTGTTAACCCGGGCAAAGTCAGTTTTACGGATTTTAGTTTCGCAACATCGGTAATTTTACTGATGCCCACATCTTCAAGGGTTTGCTCAAGTTCTGGAAATTTTTGAGCCAGATTCCTGATTGCTTTGGGCAGAGGCGCCAAAACAAATTCTCTGATTGGTTCGGACGGCAGGAGCTGCCATTTTCCCTGAAAGGCCAAGGGCGCTTCCTTCGGTACTAAATCTTCAATTGCGATTTGTGGCGGCTCTTCTGGTTGTTTGGGTTTTAGGAAATCTGGCACAAGCGGCTGTAAAACTTTTGGAATTTTTTCCACGATCGGTTTTGTAGGCGGCTTAGTCGGTGGGGTTACTTCGGGAGTCGGCAATTTAGCAATCTCTTGCGGAGTATAGATAACGGTATCAGAAATAACCTTTGAATATCGCCCGTATTTATTTGAGAACTTAACATACAGCATTTTCTCTCCGAATTCTCCCGACAAAGTCCACTGAGTTGAGGTGCTGTAGTTGATATATGTTGCCGGAGAAAAATTTGAATTATCCGCAATGGCTATCTTATCCGCGTCTGGCCCGCCATCAAAGTTTAGGGTAATAACGCCGGTCGTGGTGGTATCAGGAGTTATAAAAAATTTAAACCCGCCTTCTGGCTCGGTTGGGGAAGGCGGTGTCCAGCCCCCACCACCCCCGCCACTGGATGGGGTTGGAGTTGGAGTTGGAGTAGTAGCTCTCGCGCTTTGCGGCCGCCAATCTGTTTTAACTTTGTAATCAATTCCCGGGTCGCAAGAATCGGTGGTGGCGCAATTAAAAACAATCCAGCCGATGTTCTCGCCCCATGCGTACCCTAAAAACTCGCCGGAGGAATTAATGGTTACTCCGCCATAAGTCGGATTGAAATTTATCCAGCCGGTATTTTCCGACCAGGCATAGCCGGTCAAAGTTCCCTCGCTATCATTGGCAATTTTGTAATCAACCGTCCCACAACTTGAGTCATTAGAACAATTCAATGAAATCCAACCAATATTTTCTGCCCAAGCATAGCCGGTCAAAGCCGAATCCGTGATATGAACATTGCCTTCGGTAGTACCGAAATTAAGCCAGCCAATATTTTCTCCCCACGCATATTTATCAGACGAATCAATTGTGCCATCTGTAGACGAAGCAAAAACAGGCAATACAAAAACAGCACTTATAAAAAGTGTTAAAATGTAAAAATAGATGTATTTAATTATTGTTTTTTTACCCATAATGTCTTATGCAAATTATACCACAGAACTTGCCAAACCAGAATTACAAGAGAGAGAGAGAGAGAGAGAGAGAGAGAGAGAGAGTAAAACGCGCGCCGACAAATTATTCAACTTTCAAAATCTCTATAGAGCATATCTTGATTGCCGAAGGCACAAACGAAAAACCTACCACGCTGCCAAATTTGAAATAAAATTTGAATCAGAACTGTTAAAACTGGAAGAGGAGTTGCAAAATCATACTTACGAACTTGGCCGCTCGATTTGTTTTGTTGTGGAAGAGCCATCATTGCGCGAGGTTTTTGCCGCCACCTTCCGCGACCGAGTCGTTCACCACTTGCTTTATAATTTCCTGGAACCAGTTTTTGAACCGAAATTTATTGACCAATCTTACGCCTGTCGCAAGAATAAAGGTATCCACGAATCCTTAAACGACCTTCAGGGGTATCTCGGTAAGATTACCAAAAACCATCGCCGAGAAGCTTATTATATTCATCTGGATATGAAAGGATTTTTTATGAGCTTAAATAAAGAGATTCTTTTTCGGCTCATTTCAAATCAGATTAAAAACCCCGAACTCATTTGGCTGACAAAACTTATCATTTTCAACGACCCTATCAAAAACTTTATCAGCAAAGGCAACAGATCTCTTTTTGATAAAATTCCGCCGCATAAATCTCTTTTTCATGTTCCCGAAAATCAGGGCCTGCCTATCGGCAATCTCACTTCCCAGTTTTTCGCCAATGTTTATTTAAACGAACTTGACCAATTCGCAAAGCATAAACTTAAAGCAAAATATTACCTTCGCTATGTGGACGATTTTTTGCTTATTTCCTCCGACCGAGAACAGCTAAAAGAGTGGCACGCCGCAATTGTTTCATTTCTCAAAGAGCGTCTTTGCCTGGAACTTAACCTTAAAAAGCAAATCCTTCAGAAAACCAACAAAGGCATTGATTGGCTTGGCTATATTATAAAGCCAGATCATATTCTGGTGCGTCGGCGCATTGTAAAAAACTTCAAACGCAAACTTTTTCAATACAACCAAATTCTGAAAAATTATTCCCAGAAAGACGAGGGCGGTCAATTGCTTCTTCCTCTTTTTGCAAACGATCCGCCGCTTGAACTGATTGAGAAAATGTTGGCGACCGTTAATTCTTACTTCGGCCATTTTAAGCATGCCGACACTTTTAAATTAAGAACTCATCTTTGGGAAAACCGCTTTCAGAAATTGAGAGACTATATTGAGCCGAAAGACCCCGATCTTATTTGTCTACAAATAAAGCCCGAGTTTTTAGAGAGGGCCGGGAGAGCCAGATGATAATGTTCCCATTCCCGAACGGACGCACCGCACATAGTTGCTATTGGTCTTCGCATTGTTGTTGGTGTTGCCGTTAGACAAGTTGGTGTTCCACGCGTTGGTGGTATTGTCGGATTTAGTCGTGGCCGACCAGTAGTTGCGATTGACGCCCGAGGCTTTATGTCCTGCTACTTCTCAATTCTCCAAAATTCAATCTTTGCCGAAACAAAGTATAAATTTCTGACAAACAATAGTCATCTGTAAAGATAACTGAACAGGACCGCAATGGAATAAGCTCGCTTCTGATGCCCGCAAGCATCAAAATTCTGGCTCTCCCGAACCTCTCTATACTTTTTAAGGAACTATCCTGATTTACCCCGTTAAATAAGATTTGAGCCTCTTTCTGATAAACATTTTACCGTGGTATGTTTTAAGATATTTTTCCCGATGCGTTGCGTCTTGTTGATTTAAACACGCTTCATAATATATCAGTTTCAGCGGTCTTCTATCTTTTGTTGATTCAGCTAATCCTTTCCTATGTTGCTCAAATCTTAATTTTAAATTTTTCGTATATCCTGTATAAAATTTCTTATCTTTCGCTGATTGTAAAATATAGACGAAATAGAACATACTCAGAAAATTTAAAATTATTTAACGGGGTGAATTTTTAGACCATTCCAACCAGCCAGAAAGTTGTTTTGATATTTCCTCCAATGTCCGATTAAATGCTTCGTATCTTTTCAAACCTAATATTTCCAAGTCGTTGGCCAACCTTAGATGGATTCTCAATCGTTCCAGTTTTAATCTTGCCTCTTCCAAAATTTCAGTTTTTACCTCCGAGGAATTGGCCTCCACGATCATATCCAAAACATCGGAAACAATTTCTTTTAGTTTTTGCCCCAGCGTATATTTGTATTCTCTCGGAAACTGGTGAGTAGCACGATGGATTTCCAATGTCAGTTGATAAGTGAGCTGAAAGATCGGCAAATGATTGTATTGAGCCATAAAAAAATTTTGCGGCGGAAGAAATAATCAAATGAATCAAATCATCCAATCATCAAATCAGACCATTGCCTCAACGGACGCACCGCACATAGTCGCTATTGGTCTTCGCACCGTTGCTGGTGATGCCGGCAGACAAGTAGGTGATCCACGCGTAGGTGGTATAGTCGGATAGAGTCGTGGCCGACCAGTAGTAGCGATTGACGCCCTCTAAATTACCCCAAGAACCATCAATATACGCCTGCATTAACTGTTTTTGATGAGGCAAAGACCAACCAGCGTGATCAGAGCATAGCTGAGAAGCTGTTCGGGAATTATTATTAGCGGCCGAGTTGTCCCAGCTGTAAGTTATCGGCGAAGCATCAGAGAAAGAAGCGCAGCCCGAACCGTTACAGGGCATACTCCAAATCAGACCAGTTGAATCGTCTTTGGCATCGGCGCCGCTGTCAGAGGTGCCGCAATAACTATTGCCGGAGTTGCAAGCAGTCCACCCTTTTGAATAGGTGTCAGACGGCCGGCCAGCGGCATTACCTGCATTATAATCATCCACTCCACCGTTTGCCTGCGAGCCACCGTCAAATCCCCCGGCTGTTAAAGAGCCGTTCCAAAGATTCGCCAAAAGCGTGCCTGCTGTGCCGCACCAAGTATTGCCAACGCTCAAATAAGCGGCTGTAACAGACAAAGCGCCCGCGGAATTATTGGAAGTGTCGGTATCGCAGAGGTTGGAGAGCGTTGGAAAATCCAGCGTGGCGGTTTGCCTGGCGCCGTCCGATTGCCACCACTCCACCGAACCGTTGGAACTGCTTATATTGCCGCCGCTTGCCGCCAAGTCAGCTGTCGCGTCCGCGCTGGGCAAAGTATAAGCAGCCGAAGGATAATCGCCGGTTAAGGAAACGTCGAAAGTGGTGCCACTTTTTACTACGCCAACAGACAAATTAGAGGCATTGTATGTACCGGCCGCGTCAGCGCTGGTTAAAACCTTTGAAGCGTCATCAGACCCGTAAGTCCAACCGCTGCCACCATAGGTGCCGGTTGACGACACGCCAAAAGCCACGCCGGAACGAACATTCGCCGCCATAAGCAAGGTGGCGTTGTATGTTCCGCCGGCTATGGTCAGAACTTCACCGGCGTTGGAAGAACCATAAGTATAGCCGCCGAGATTTTGCTGGATAAACTTTAGTTGTTCCATTACATTGCCAGTGGCATTGGAACTAACCCCGGAAGCGTCATAAGTCCCTGTCAACGCCGACTTCACTCCTTCAACATTTGTTCCCAGCCAATCATAAAGAGCTTTTAATGAGTGGGTGGCTGTGGCAAATCCCGAGCCGGCGATATCGGCCAAAGAATTCATTGTCGCCGCCGGGCTGGCTGAAGGTGTTAATGAACCCGCATGGACGACTCCATAAATCATCAAAACGGAAATCATTACCGTTAATCCACCTTTGAGCACGCCCCCGAAAAGATGAGAATGTCTCTGCCAAAATGACCTTCTCGCCTGCCCCGTTGGAAGCTTACTTTCCTTCGGGGTTTTAAGATAAAAATTTCTATGCCGACCAGAATAAATGTCGTGCACCTGCCATTGATTTTTTCTTTTGAACATATTTTGTGTTTATTTCTTTTGCTAACAACTTTCTTCTTTCAGAAATGCTATTTTACAAAAGAAATTAGTTAATGTTAATTAGGTTTGCGACCTTTGCCCTACTTCTTTATCAAATCCTTGGGAAACGAATAAAGAGAGGGCTTTTTAATGATTGTTTTGTACACATTTTCCAGAAAATCGCCGCCAGCGTATCCAATCACAAAAGCCAAAGCCGGAGTTAGTTGCGGCAGACCGAAGAATGTCAGACCCAACTCTTTAATTGCGATGGCGGTCAGAAGCCCGATAATGCCCGAGATAAACATCATTGCTGAAAAATAAGCCAGATTAAAACCCACATTTTTGTAGGAGTATTGATGCTTAACAAATCCCATCAAGCCCCTGAACACTCCGCCGCCAAATCCGGCAATTAGAATTGATAAATAAAGTGATTCAAACATATTGATTATATTATAGCATACCAAAAATCTAACGCAAAACTCAATGGCAAATTCGTCCTCTTTCAAGCTGTTT